>JACCDM011116836.1_pt1 | contig 44749 bp, 43 predicted proteins | sample 7445851 | NCBI WGS metagenome assembly JACCDM01 (sample SAMN15323438, study PRJNA562643) | freshwater metagenome | isolation source: river surface water | place: USA:Blue River Watershed | collected 2017-08-16
ATTCATTGAACATAATATTCAATTCAAATAGAACATTATCATTTTGTTTAATAATATCAGGAATCCATTTTTTAATGGAATCCTTAGTATTTCTATACACCTGGGTTTCATTTTGAATATCATTTCTAAACATCTTTGGTGATTCATATTGAAATATCTTAACTTCCATAGGGTCAGAATATTTCATTAGGTTTGAGTACTTGTACAATCTTGTTTCCATTTTAATATTCACTAATCTGGTAATATTATTATCAATTGGAACATACATCATTAATGCCTCTTGAAAGGATATTATTAATTCATCCATATCTAATGTTTTTTTAGGATCATGTCTATATTTAAAAGTAGTTGTAAATGTTCTGTTAATTGGTATAGAAAGATATCTACTTTGAGATAAAATTACTTTGTCATTAAATGAATCTAATGATTGTATAAATTTAGAAAATGATACTTGCATTATTATATAAACATGTCAATAATATTTGATCGCAATAATACTTCATATAATATCCAAATTTTCAATAGTTTAAAGAAGATTAATGAAGAATATAACAAAAATAACGATTCATATGCAGCTTTCTTAAAATATTATCAATACTTTGTTAGACGGTTTATGTCTGATCCTGAATTTGGTATTGATAATAAAAAATTACCTCATTTAAGCTTTTCTAGGGGACTTCTTATTTATCATTCAATGGGTATGGGTAAAACATACCTTGCGATCTCTGTAGCATTATCTGTTATTGACAACTATAAACCACTTATACTATTACCAAAGAGTTTACAGCTTAATTTCAAAAATTCTATAGGTAAGATTATTGAACTTCTCAATAAAGACAAATCAGAAGAGGAACTCGAACTTATCAAAAAGAAAACTATTGATAAATTCGAATTCTTATCTTCTAATGCAAATAACGTTGGAGCAAAGATGAGTACACTACCTACTGGTCTTGATAATAGAATGATTATTGTTGATGAGGCACATAATTTGTTTAGAGCTATTATCAGTAGTGGTGGTAAAGAAACAAATAATGCTAAAAGAATGTATGATGCAATTATGAAAGCAAAGAATGTAAAGATACTATTTCTAACTGGTACTCCATGCAGTAAAGATCCATATGAAATTGTTCCATGTTTTAATATGTTAGCTGGATATGAATTGCTTCCCATACAATATAATGTTTGGACAGAGCTTTTCATAAATAAGAACACTAGACAAATGCTTAATCTAAATAAATTAGCTAATCGGCTATTTGGTTTAGTATCATTTGCAGAACTAAAAGATCCAGATGTATTTCCAGAACAGTTACCAACAAAATTAGAAAAAGTAGAAATGTCTCCAGATCAATATCATAAATATCTTCTAGCTAGACAACGAGAGCAAACTGAAGCCGCTGATATGGAAGCAAATAGCCGATCGAAATCTAAGCCATTAGTAATGCCTGCACTTAGCTTACCAAGTAGTAGTGAGTCATTTGGAAGTTATTATGTTAAATCAAGAATGTTAGGTAATTATTGTAATCTAAAACTAAATGACCTCAGTCAAGAATCACCTAAAATTATTCAGTTAACAAAAAATATTGAAACAAGTACAGGACCAGTTATTGTCTATAGTCAATTTGTCAAGGATGGTGGATTAGGCACTATTGGTAATCATCTAGAATCATTAGGATATACTAATGTTAACAAGTCTATGCAGCCTGGGCCCAAAACGTATGCATATATTACCGGAGAAGTATCAGAAGATGAACAAAAGAAACTTGTTAGTATATTCAATGATTCTACAAATATGAGAGGAGAACGTTTACGTGTATTACTTGTTTCTAAAACTGGAGCAGAAGGACTTGATCTTAAATATATTAGGCAAGTTCATATTCTTGAACCATATTGGGACCAATCTCGTATTAATCAAGTTATTGCAAGAGCTGTAAGATTGAATAGTCATCAGGAATTACCTAAAGAGGAGCGTAATGTACAACCATATGTATATTTAGCAGTTGCTAATCAAGAGATGTGGAATAATATACCTGCCAAGAATAGGGAAACACAAACTACAGACGAGCTGTTCTATTCACGAGCAGTTGAAAAAGAAAAACTTAATGTATCAGTTAGAAAAATGTTACAAAGTATATCAATTGAATGCCAAATATTACAGCTAGATTATTGCAGAATATGTAAACCAACTAATGAAATTCTATTTACTGGAAATATTCGTAATGATATAAAAAATGATGACCCTTGTATTCAAGTAGAAGAGTATGAAGAGGAATTGGAAGAACTAACATACGATGGAAAAAAATACTATTATAAGAAATCCGATTCATCCCCAATTGGTTATATATTCTATAAGTACGATGAACAATTGGATTCATATGTAACAATTGACCTTTCTGATCCTATTATTAATGAATTAATTGATATTATTGACCCATTTGTCTTTTAAGCACTTTTATAATTAGTCATTCTTCCTTTAATGATTTTACGTACTTTAAGTGGAATTCTAATTCTATTTTTTGCAATACCAATATTTACTCTTGTTGAAGATACTAAATTAGTTCCAATTCCATATTTTGGTACTTGAATGAGGTTATTAGGATTATTAGGATCTGGAACCGTTTTATATACTGTACTAACAATATCATATAAATTGATTTCAGGATTTGTTCGAATTAATGTAGGAGTTATTGCTGATTCCATTATATAATTAGCATTTGATACAATGGTCCCTTCCATACCTACAATATGTCCTTCTGCTTTATTAATATATTTATCAATATATTTAAAATAATCACCCTCTCCATGAGTAAAATCTGTAGTTCTAATAACAATACGATCACCTACTGCAATATTATGATTTTGCTTTGTAATTCTAAATGCTAATATTGGATAACCTTTATTACTTGCAACAATTGTAGGAGTTACATTGTAAAGTACATCCGGAGCTAAGAAAATACCCACGTCAGGATTCTTGATAGTAACTGTCAATTTTGATAGATTTAGTATTGGTTCAGTGAATGTATATTTCCCCCAAGGAGTAGAAAGCGGATTGGCAACAATATTATTACCATATTCACTAACCTTTCCCTGCATTTCAAAATGCATTCTTGTACCACTTAGTCCAATCATACTTTGATCATTAGATTCTTTAATTTCTACGCCTAATCGTCCACCATAACAAGCCATACTATTAGCTTGACCAAAATTGTTATCTGTTTGAACTACGTCAGATGTATTAATTATCAATCTAGGTAATGTTCTATCTGGAACCGGTCCTAATACCAATGTTACTGGATCTACATTATCATTTGTAATGTAAGGTAATAACGGAATAGGAGGCATATAAAATGATCCAATTTCAAATTCAATAATATTAGTAAGATCATTATTAATACCAGTTACTTGATTTGAAGTAGGATATTTGATTCCAAGGTTGAAAACCATTTCTCCTTGTCTAGTATTTGATGACTCTAATTTTTCAAATGAATCTAGAATCAAGTATTCATCACTGATTCCCCAATTTTCTATTGGTGGCTTATTACTTCCTGATGAGTTTGACATTATGTATATTTCCTATTATATATTTTTTTAATATCATTTAATCGTATTAGTCAAACATTAAAAAAATGTGTATTCAGGTCTGAGTAATCCTAAGTGGTTGCATTATCTACATCTTCCCACCATACTCTCTTCTCAGCCACATTGACTTCTGGTTCAAATATTTTTTTCATTAATGATCTATCTGGACTTTTCTCTTTAGTATGAACAAACTTTCTTCTAGCATAATCTGCATAAATATCATCTATATCCCCTATTTTACCATAATCATCAAGATCACCATCAAAATTACATAAACAATCTACACTATCTGTTCCAGTTGTAATTTTATCTTCTGATACACTTACAGGAACAGGCGTTTCTTTACTTTCAACTTCTTTAGTACCTTCAGTTGCTGGAGGATCAGGACGTACTTCAAATAATACTTTAAATTTAGGTTTTTCAGGTAATAAGGGTCCAATGAAAGGTTCTGGTTCTGTATTCTCTTGAGTTAATAATGAATCTTCACAAGTCGGTTCATTCTCAATTAGTTCATCAAACTCCGTTTCAGATAATCTATTATAAGTATGAGATGATCTACATTTTTTATAAATTACAAACATGATAAATCCAAGAACTCCTACTAATAAACAAATTTGATGATTAGTACTATTTGATAACATTATCATGGAAATGATCGCAACAAATGTAAATGCAAATATTTCAATTTCTTTCATATTTATTATCTTATATTTGACAAAGAAAAAAAACATACATATTTATTTCTTATAACATGAAGACTATTCTTCTTGTGCATCAGTAACAATATCATAATCACTGCTCAAATTACTAGATGATGAATCTGGTTCTTGAACTGATAGCATTTCCAAATTATTTGCAAAATCTGGAGTTACTACCTCTGGTAGATCTTCATCAACCTGTTCAGAATCGCTCTGTTGAGGGCTTAGATCAACATCAACTAGATTAGGTGCACCAGTTTCTTCTTCTGAATCCGATTCATAACCAGATTGATCTGGACCTGTATGTTTTTCAAGTTCTTTCATATTAGAATCTAAGAATTTGAAAACTGTATTCAATTTGCTATTCGTTTGTGGTTGTTGAGCAGCTACCTTTCTATAATAACTAATAATCTTTCTAAATTGAGCTGTTAGTTTTGGGGTTGCTTCTGTTCTTTCCGAGACATCAATAATAAAGTTTTCCATAATTACTGCAGAGTTGTTAGATGATACAAAATCCTTATAATAACCATCAAAATTATTACGAAGAAGATCAACTGATTCAATAATTTTATTGAATGCTGCATCACATCGTGGAATTTGTTTTCTAACTTGTTCAACCGCAGTCAAAATTACTTGAACAAATTCTTCCATATCAACATCAGGACTACTAATAATATTGTAAGATTCATAACTAATAGAATAAATCTTATGCAATAATGTAAGAAGATACTTACGATCACTATCATTAATACCCAAAGTACCATATAAAATCTTAAAATTAATACCTTCTGCTCCATATACTGGACAAAATTGCAGACCAGGTAGCTTGACAATAAACTTACCATCAAGATTATCTTGATCAGCAATATATTTCTTATGAATAATAAGATTTTTACATGTAATAATCATAGATTCAGTTAACTTAGAATCCTTAATCTTCTTGTATTCGCTACAAATCTTTGAATGTTCTGATTGTGGAAGCTCCAGTTTTTGAAGCTCAGTATAGTTTGGTAATTGAAATAGTTCAGACATTAATTTGGTCATATCATTTACATAACCTACAATATAATCATAAATTATAGAATTTCTTTTTACTGCATTTGATATTAGCATCAGATCAAAAATTTTAGCATATCTTTTGTATGCAGTATTAAGCTTTTGATACTTTTCGAAAACAATTTTAGGATTCATAGAGGAGTCCGATTCGCCACCAATACCCACCATATTCTGAAACATATCCAGAATATCCTTGTTTCCTACAGTGGATTTTACACTTTTAGTTTTAATCTTAGATCGACCCATTGTTAATATATACTACTTTAAAAAAATATCTTTAATAAGAGCTCTAATTATAAAATATTTATAAATGAATACATGATAGATATTCAATATAGTCATCCAACAAATCTTGAATTAAATCAATATACTCTTGTTTATCTTCGGATGGTAATGCAGTCCACATTTCTTTAAGACGGTCCATAATGTTACTGAAATCTTTGATATCTGCATTCAAATCTTTACTAAAATCATGAGTAAGAGCAAAATCCTCATTCATTTCGTAAATCTGTTCTTTGAATTTATATAGACCTTTTCCTACATTATCGATTACTAATTTGGGATCCATATTACAAATAAGCATAACACGTTCTTTAGTTCTATAAATCAATGCATCGTTTTTGTTTTTATTATAAATGCTAAGAATGAGAAGTTTAACTTTTTTGTTAAAACTAACAATGTAAGTCAATGGAGACATGTTTATTATTACAAATTATATATTACTTTAATTAAAAAGTTTCTTCTTGATTACTCAAATAACGAGATATCATACCATCATCTGCTGAACCATCATCTTCATAATCTATTCTACGAGACATTGGTGTTTCCAATGATCGCCCTTGTTTGCTTAACATACCCGGATCAAAATCATCTTCTTCATCATCTTCAAACATTGTCGATGCAGATGCTGGCTTAGGAATATAACTATCATCATTAATCAAATCACTCAATGTTGATGGACGACGTCCACCTGGATCAGCTGGTTTATTTGCATTTCTTTTCATAATTTCATCTTGATATCTATTATCTAAATGTTTCTCATTGATTTCGCCAAAATGTTCATCATCTTTACCATTATCTTCTTTAAATCTATCAATTTCATTTTTCATATAATCCTCTACTGTTGATTCTGATCTTCTTTGACGTCTTGGTTTTGGTTTTGGTGCTGCAGCTACACGTTTCTGATTGTTTCTATAAGATACTATACTATGATTATATACTTCAATAATAGAATCACATCCATGATATACCTTTTTATTTGTCATCAAAGCTGGTAATCGCTCTACTCCCTTATCCTTTAACAACTTGACCACATATGATTGCTTAAGTTCCTCATTTGTGAACTTTTGAACTGTGAATTTGACCCCCATTGCCTGAAATACCCCCTTATTACCATATACGAATTCTAACAGACGTAAAGTAAGCTCTACACTCTTGGAATCCCCAGTTTGAACGAATATTGTATGTTGAATAGGTGGTATAGACATTTCGAATATTAAAAAACTATTTGAATTCTAGATATTACAATATATAATCAAGATGAAAATTTCTAATATGGATATTAAAAGATTTCCCATCCACGAATCTCTATTAAAGAGATATCCTCATCATGATAGTCAGGTAGCATATGCTAGAATCACATTCGAATTGCAAGATGTACCCATTGAGGTAGCTAACGCATTTCGAAGAGTTATGATTGATGAACTCCCAGGATACTGTCTTGGAGTAGATAATCCGTATAACTGTATTACTAAGCATAAGGATACAGACAATTTCATGATTGATGATTTCATAGCTATGAACATTAGTATGATTCCTCTTAGATATCATATACCATCTAAATACAAGGAACTCAGATGGTCTATTAAAGTAGAAAACAATACTGCTATGGAACTACCAATTTATTCTAGAGATCTTAAACTAACAAAAGGATCTCTTGACACAATCCTCTTTGATCAAAATATTATGATTGGTATCATTCAACCTTATCGTTTTGTTGAAGTTAAGGACATATTTATCAAAGAAGGTATTGGTAGAGAACATGCATCATTCCAAAATGTTAATCGATGTGTATGTCTACCACTTGATATCGAAGAATATCCAAGAGAAGAAACACATTTACCAGGAGGATCACAAGTTGATTTCTCAGGATACAAGGTATCCACTTTGGAAGCAGATCCTCATCATTTCAAGATCTCAGGAATTGTTAATGCAACTATTGAAACTACCAATCAAGAAGCACAACTAATTCCTAGTCATGTATGTGATAATATTATTAACCGAATTACTATTATTGAAGATGGTATTGTTACCGGCGCAAATATTAATGTAGAGTTTGTTACTGCTACTAGTCTTGAGACAAACGAATGCACATTGAGATTGTATGATGAAAATCAAACAATTAGTTATCTTATTCAACGTTATGTAGCAGAACTTTATCCACTCACGGAGGATACAAATGTTACAATAACTCAAGTTTATATTCCTCATGAGTTTGTTGTCGAAATTAGAGTAGTATCCAGTACTCATACAGTTAAAGATGTTCTTATTAACGGACTCAAAGAAATTACTAGAGTATTTGAAACTCTTAAAAAGCAGACCAAGTAATGTAATTACGTAGATTAGTAATCAATATATACAAAATTATTTTTTTAACAACTTAAATATATAGCAAATAATGTATAAACTACAAGTACAAGCAAAGAACTATTTATGGGGACGAATTGGTACAAACAGCCTTGTTGGACAACTTCTGCACGTTGATACAAATGATAACGAACCTTATGCTGAACTATGGATGGGAACACACACAAGTGGTATGTCTCATATTGAGAATATACCCTTAGTGACATGGCTTCAAGATAACCGTCTAAATGATATACCATTTCTTTTCAAAGTACTATCAATTAACAAAGCATTATCCATTCAAGCACATCCAGACAAACAACTAGCAGAACAATTATTCAAAAATAAACCAGAACATTACAAAGATGATAACCATAAGCCCGAAATGTGTATAGCACTCACTGAGTTTGAAGCACTTTGTAAATTTAGACCATTATCACAAATTGTTAATAACCTTAATACAGTTTCATGTTTTAGACAGCTATTTACAGATGAAACAGTAAGAGATTTCGTTGATACTCCTTCAAAAGACACACTTAAGGTGTTATGGTCCGAATTTGTATCTCTAGGTCGAGTAGAATGTAATATTGTTAATGATGGATCAGATATTACAAATGTAGTACTCAGATTAGCTGAACAATACCCTGGTGACTTTGGTGTATTTGCACCTTATTTCCTAAATTATATCAAAATGAAACCAGGTGATGCTATCTTTATTGGAGCAAACGAACCTCATGCTTACATATCGGGTAACTGTATTGAATGCATGGCGAAATCTGATAACGTGGTTCGCGCGGGTCTTACTTCCAAATATATTGATACCGAAACTCTATGTAATATGCTAACTTATGAATCTACAAATGATATTATTACAAAAGGTAAGCAAGTAAGCGGTTACCGTAAAGATTATATTCCACCTATTCCAGAATTTAGAATTACTAATATTAACTTACCAGAGAAGAAACATGAAGTATGGTCAACTAAGAGTATACAAATTTTAGTTGTAATAGAAGGTGATGGCTTATTAAAATGTGATGCTCAAGAACTTGTGATATGCAAAGGCGATGTTATCCTACTTGAACCAGAAAAAAATATTATTGTTAGGGCTAGGTCAAATAATACATTAAATGTATACTGCGCTTGGTATTAATTATGTAATTATGATTACAACCTTGCATAACTATTGCATGATTCTTGATTTATCATGTGGATCAACACTGATCTCAATTCCATTGGATGAATGTAATGATTATGTTTTGTTGCTCTGATACAATTCATTACGTATGCGCCAAATGTAAAACCTGAAATAGATGTCATAGATTTATCAAACCTGGATGTTTTGATACCATGTGCCCGGCCCCATTGGTTAAAGATGTTTCCTGCACTGTTGAACATTGAGTAAACACGGTCAAATTTTTGTGTACGATCAACTCCCTCGGTATTATGCGCAATAGCAGCAGCTACATATATATCAACCAATGAATTTGCAAGGTCCATATGAAGATTATGATACTCAGAGTTCATATTGATTCTTACACCAAGATAAATTCAAATTTATATTTGTAATTCGAGACAATAACCTATTATATATATAATAAGACTATGAAAATAGTGATAGCGACTCTAGTAGTTTTAGTAATCTGTTCTATTTGGATCATCTTATGGGCGACTAAAAGTAAGCCTATAATCATAGAACCACTTAAAAATGATACAGTATCATATGGTGCTTTCAAACAACAATATTTTGCAAACAAAAATAGTAAAATCATTCCTAAATTCATATTTAGAACATTTAAATACCATAAACCAGAATTCAATTTTGTACTTAATAATGCAATTGAAATGAATCCAGGATTCATACAAATTTACTTTTCAGATGATGATTGTAGAGATTTCATATCAACTTTCTATCCAATATATCTAAATGCATTTGATATGATTACTCCAGGAGCATTCAAGGCCGACCTATTTAGATTAATTATACTGTATCATTTTGGAGGTGTGTATAGTGATATTGGACATATGTTCTTACAACCAATGACTAATTTTATTAATTTTGATTTCGATGAATGTGTATTAGTTAAGGATTTACAAGATGGATTTATACAAATTCATAATGCTTTTATGGCTGCATATCCAAGACATCCTTTAATAAAATCAATGCTTATACATATTACAAAAAATATTGAAAATAAATACTATGGTACTAGTCCACTTGCGATTACTGGACCTGACGCACTTGGAGTTCTATTCTCAAAATATTATGGTTTACCTAATACTAAAAATATTAACTCTGGTGTTTATAGATTCTATAATAACAAAATCAAGTTTTTACAATTAAGTTCTCAAAATCACATTTTAGATACTAATAAAGAGAAAGTAATTAAAACTAAATTTGACAATTTCAAAGCCATTGTTTATTCAGATGATGTTTTACCACATTATTCTGAGATATGGAAAAATAAACAAGTATATGGAGAACCAGAACCACAGAAACATGAATGTATTATTAGTTAAGTTATTGTTATACTAAGCTATGGTAAGAGGCTCTAAACTAAGATCCATATAATTAACGTAATGATTGAACTCACCCATTGCTTCTTGATACATCAGTCCACCAAATGGTAATAACATATTTGGAGGCGAATAAACGAGTTCAAACTGAACTTCAAGATCAATGGATGATCTCATTGGAATTTCATAAGGATCATCCCAATTGAAATCATCATATGATACACTCTCCTCGACTATATTATAACCACGTCTACGATATTTAACAATTCTACTAGGATTAATATATTGAGCTCTGTAATTGAGATAACTTATTCTTCTGATAATTGATTCTGGATGTACTATTTTGACGGATGTTCCATCATACCAATTTAATAGAAAGCTAAAATCATAATGCTTGATACAATTGATTGGATCATCTGATATTATTAGATCTATTGACTTATCTCTTTTTTCAAAGATCATCAATCCATCAAAATGTTCAATTCTGCGATACTTGGGATAATCAGCTTTTGTTCTATAGAACGTACATATATAACCTAACGCGTTGAAATAATCAACTATCTCATCATATTGATCATGTTTAACATAGATATCCATATCCGAACAGGAATAGTTATATGATGGCTTTGTGATGTCATCAAGAGTTATTACCTGTAGCATAGAACTTCCAGACAGGATAGCACCATTGTTTCTTAACAACCTACTAAATTCATAATAGGAAGGGACAAATGATGCTATCAACTCATATAGATTCTTGTTTATGATCCCATACGTATTAGGAATATCACAGCATTGCTTATTAATTGTCAAACACATATTTGATATTTAACTACTACGAATATTCAAATTTGGTTTTGACAAAATGCCCACAGTATGGGCATTATCAAATTAGCTCAAAGAACCATTTTAAATTTGAATTCTATTCTTATTTAGTATTACAACATACAATAACAATGGCTCTTACTGATTGGATGGTACAATTTGATACCTTAACATCTGAATGGCTAACCCGATTGGAAGCAGAAAAAGATCATGATAGGTATTACGCTCTCTTTAATGAGCAACCATCTGTTAGTAAATATACTCAGAATACAAAATATCAATCCAATCTTGATATATTAGAAAAGTATTTGGAAGATGCAATTGCTAAAGATGCATGGTATAAAGAAATCAGATATTATCGCGATCTTCTTATGATAACAAAGCACCAAATATTCACTAAACGAATTCTTGAAGAAGTATTTGGTGATAAAATCAAATGCACATCAATAAGTGAATATTCAGATCATAGTATTGAACTATACAAAGATGACGGAACGTATATTGGTCGACTGGAGTTCAATGATGGATACTGTCCTCACATCGTTGATTTCACTACGTTTAATGGCCAGCCATTCTGGTTGATATCTGAGTTTGTTAAAGATGTAAATGATTGCTTAGGTCTAGTCCCTGATCAATAAATCAAAACGCCTATACTGTGGGCGCTATCAAATCTCATATAGCATTTAATGTATACTTTGAAAAAATATTTTTTGTAAATGAAGTGTTATTAAGTAGTGTTTACCATTTTCAAAACGCCCGTACTGTGGGCGTTATCAATTCAGAAATCAATTTGAATATTCGTAATCAAAATATATAAAAATGACAATCAGAGTTGGACGTTGTATATATGATAACGGTAGACGTATCGATCCTGAATATCCAGGTTATACACCTATTCTTTGTTTAACCAAATCAACACCCTATGGTGATCTAGGACCTTATGTTTTGAAAACACCGGAAGGACAAATTATGGAAAATATATGGCAGTTTTCTAAGATATATGATACAATCCCAAGATCAATTCAGAGGTATTCCAGATATGATAATAGAATTATTTGGAACTGGCCAGATGACAGATTTACAACAATGATAGATGGAAGTAAATACATCACACCTAATTATTGGACGTGGAGAAATGCTGGTATGAGCGCAAACATGCCAATTCGTTATCCTGTTGGGTTTAATCAAGAAACAAGATCATCCTGTATTGGCGCATTGAACTTACCAGCTAATTGGTCAACTGATTCCAATATTGATATAGAATCATTCAATGTATTAGATTACATAGAATCAAGAAAACAGATCTATTTACCTCTATATTGTTCTCTGGTTAAAAGTCGTCCAAAGTTCAAGAAACTAAAGAGACGACTTGAGCAGGGTGAAAACCTATTGATTATAGAAGTTGATGTTGCTTATCAGAACTCATTACCATATTATCAAGAGACATATGGAGTAGGGGAAGACTTTATTGTTAACAATACTATGGAGGTTAATGAAGAGTCTATTAGAATCATGCTTAATGATCCTAGACATCCATTTGGTCATGGTTATTGTTTATCAATGGCGTTGCTAGATAAGGATATTGAATGGTGTGTCTAACCCGTCTATGTACCATTTTATACCTCATTTGATACTTAAAAAAATATTTTTTTATTACTTAAGTCAATCAAAACGCCCACAGTATGGGCGTTATCAATTTTTGCCTTCAGTATACCATTCTTTTATACTTGGGCATTCTTTTATACTTGGGATGCTTTTTGATGAACAGATACTGTCAATTATTGCGGTTGCTGACATCCTCGTATTTGACTTTTGTGATAACCATCCGTTACCGGGTAATTAGTACTTATTCGGAATGTTACCGTTTGTATTCCAGTAACAGTCCATACTGATTATTGAATATTGACCCTACTGTCAATAAATAATTTATTTATTGACGGGTGGGTGCTGTAAAAAATGTCAACACAGATCTGTGATGCGATCTTTTTTCTGTGTCCACATTGCCAACGAGATCTTTTTGTAGACGACCTTTGGTGGGTGTCCTTTCGTGCTGATGGTCACAGTCCAACTTTCCACCACCAGCAACAACGGAACGATGGAAGACATCAAGAAATGCGCGATAACTCTTTTCGACCACCAAGTGATTGACGTAAAGGAATTGGAACGTATTTGTCCAGCGTTTTTTATTGGCTGTGTGAAGAGTCTTCACAAAGTGGTGCAGAAGCAAAACATTCCCAAGGAAGCTTATTTCACTGGAGTACTCGAAAGCGGTGTTTTTAAACCATGTCATCCCAACAGTGGTCAGAAAAAGACCTTTATCAAGATATCCTATCTTGAAGACAAGCTGGTGTTTGTTCCGGTTGCACCGCCAAAAATCGAGTTGGAAGACGATGAATTTCTTCGTGACAATGATGGCAACGTTCTTCCAGTGGAGGTTCGAGGTGAACGTCATTATCTGAGGTCATTTTTCTCGGCTTCAGATGTTGGTGACGCCTTTGATCGCAATCATTTCATCGTGTCTATGATTTCTGAGAACAGTTCTTACCGGGAGGGTGAGGACTACGTGAAGATGATTGTTCCTGAGAGGAAGACAACCGAGTGGTTTCTCACGTACACTGGGTTTATGCGAGCTATTCATAATACTCGTTCTGACACTGCCCGAAAGTATGTCCTCTGGAGTGCCAAAATAGTTTGTACTCATCACATGGGTACAAAGGAACAGAAGCAGAAGTTGGCCGCGAAGATGATCGGTATCCCTGTTGATGTCCTCGAACAGTTTTCAGGCAAGATCTACATTGGTGGTATGCCTGGTGTCTATATCTTTATGATAGGTACCGTAAAGGAGTTGCGGAACAAGTACGACTTAGCTGCAGACATTCCCGAAGACTATCTCCTTCTCAAATTTGGTCGCACTATATCCATTGAGCGCCGAACGAAGGAGCACAAAAGGGCCTTTCGCACGCCAACAAAGCGCCCAGTCTATGAGGATGAAGAGGAACACTTTGCCGATATCACTGAACTGACCCAAGATCCAACGATCAGCTTGGTTCATTATGCCCACATTGACCCCCGAAATATTGTTGCCGCCGAACGCATGATTAAAGAAGCACTCAAGGGAAAGCTGATCACATTCCAGAACCGCACGGAAATTATTGCTATTCCCCGTTCTGAACTTCCTCTGATTGAAGCACTTTTTCTTCGTGTCAAGCAGGAGTGTAGTGGAGGGATCGAAGTGTTGGAGGCAGCCGTTACAGAGGAGAAAAATAAGCGAATCCGTTTTGAGGAAAAATGTGAACTGTTACAAGATGGGTTGAATATGGCGAAAACAATGTTGGAGGAACAGAAAAAACAAAATACGTTTATTCAGTCCCTTGTAAAGGGTGGTGGAGGACAGTAGTGTAGTGTTCATTCTACATGTATTCATTTACTAATCATCTAATACTTATTTGCGAGCTCTCTTCTTGCTTGACTTTGCTGTTGCACTTGGTTTTGTCTCCAACATTTCTTCATGTCTTTGTGCTTCATATCTACCATACTCTGCTACAAACGCTTCCAATTCTGATACCCAGAGATCTTGAATTCTAGTATTCCTGAGTTTATCAAGTTGAGTACCACAGTTCTCTGTTGCTTGTTCGAGATCTTGTTTGCGCTCAAATGTTAACTGATTGATCGGCATTCTGATCAGCATATCAATTAAGTCAACTGGATATTCTAGTTGTACTAGACGATCCTTGATCAATTGTGTTTTCTGATTCATAATCTTGACGCGCTCTGTGATAACATCATTAATGAATCTGGATTTAGTACTCAAGACGAGTAGATCAGCTTCCATTTGCTTAATAAGATTTGCCTTTCTCTTGAAGTAATATGAAACTCGCACTTTTGCAAATTCCTTAATGATCTCCAATACTGTTGAATACTTTTGGATTCTGCCTTCATGATTGTATAAATGCATATTTGTAGTTGAAATACCTCTAGAGTTAATCATCTTAAATTCAGTTTCGAATTTAGATTCACCCTTGACTTGAGTATTCAATAGATCAGTTAGCATTCCTGGTTGGAATGTCAACGTGAATCCTACATTTATGTCATCATAATGACTGGAATAGTCCTTAAGATATTGACCATCAACAAGCATCTTGTCAAGCAAGTTCTTGTAGTCATCAGTTGCAATGTATACTGGTAGTTCTGTGATTCTAACAGTGTTATCATCTACTATTTCATATACACCTTTGCTGATGTAGTTTTGACCAACTTTCTGAATCTGTCCTCTGAATCCAAAGAAGAATGGAATAGGATCTTCGATATCAGTAATCTGATCAATAATTGAGTGCATAAAGAACTCGTTATCGCTATCTTTGATAGCATCTATGATCTTAAAGAGAATGGCAACTACGTCTCTGGGATCATAACTTGGGATTGTAGTCGAATATCCGCTTCCTATTCCACAAATAGAGTTAATTAATACCATCGGTAAGATAGGTACATAGTACTCAGGTTCGATAGACAATCCTTCATCATCTAAATAGTTTAGTACCGCAAAGTCATCCTCTTTGAAGATGAATTTAACAATATCACTTAGATATGTAAAGATATATCTGCTTGCTGCCGCATCGCGACCATTATGAACTCTCGTCCCGAATTGACCACTTGGAACTAGCAAATTGATGTTGTTCGATCCAACATATCGTTGTGCCATATTGACAATTGCTTGCTGAAGACTGACTTCACCATGGTGATAGGCAGTATGTTCACTAACATATCCAGCTAGCTGTGCTACTTTGATTTCAGAAGTTAGCTTCTTCTTGATGCAAGCATAGAATATCTTGCGCTGTGATTCCTTGAATCCATCCATAATACTTGGAATACTTCGTTCAAGATCACTATTTGAGAAATGAATGAGTTCTTTGTGAATAAACTCTTCAAATGATACTTCTGGATCAACATAATCAAGAATATTGTTTCTGTTATATCCACCAAGCCATTTCTTACGATCATCTGCTCGTTTCTTGTTAAACGCAAGATCTATCGCTTTTTCAGACTGATCAGTCCAATTGTACTTAACAAGGTTCATATTCCTGAAATACTCTTTTGCTTCCTTAGAACAACTTGAACCCAATCCTTTGTAGTACTTAATAGACCAACCACGAGTGTCAGTCTTTTTCCAGTTTTCATAGTCAGTTAGATTATAGAATGATTTTACTTGTGACCCCTTTGTTACTTTAACAATAGGAGTGATCATTCTAATAATGAAACCAATTTGACTGAGACTGGGCCACATACTAGCAAAGAGATTCATCAAAAGACCTGCTATATGAGACCCATCGACATCTTGGTCAGTTAAGATCATTATTTTGCCATATCTCAAACTTACAAGACTAGTGTAAGTCTTTCCAATTTCGAGACCAATAATCTTCATAAGATTAGCTATCTCTTCGTTTTCTGCAATTTTCTTAATTGGTGCATCTTTAACGTTCAATATCTTACCACGAAGACTATATATGCCCCAATAATCACGACCAATTTCAGATAACCCTGAAATAGCCATAGTTTTAGCTGATAAACCTTCTGTAAGAATCAATGTGCATTTATCCGATTCTTTGGTTCCTGCTTTGTTGGCATCATCTAAATTCTGAACTACTACACGTACTTTCTTCTTTGCGTCCAACTTTGATGATAATGCCTTCTCTTCTTGGAAATCTGATAACTTGACGGCATGGTCAATTAGTCCACTTTTGTAGACTTTATCAATGAATTTGTCATCTAGATCACATCGTGACCCGAATTTAGGAACTAGAGTAGTAAGTGTTTCCTTTGATTGCGAATCAAACGATGGGTTCACAATTGTGGATTTCACAAATACATACATATATTCCTTGATTTGATTTGGCTTTACTGTTTTCTTCTTCTTTTGTTTAACTAGATCAACTAACTTCTTTACAACATAATTTGTAATATAGTTGACATGACTACCACCTCGAGTAGTAGCAATTGAGTTAACAAATGAGACCTGTTTGAAACCTTCAGTGCTAGGTGCAATACATACTTCCCAGCGATCATTGACCTGTTCAAAGACTCTTGAGGTCTCAGACTTTGGTCCAATATATAGATCAATATACTTCTCAAAACTCTTGTAATCTATTTTTGTATCATTCAGATATATCTCCACCTTGTTGTTTGTACAAGCGGCCATATCATAAACTCTACGTTCAAATAGTTTATACATGTGTTCTGTGAGTCCTTCCATTTTAAATCGTGCGTAATCTGGTAAGAATTCAATTGAAGTATATGGCTTCTTTGTGCATTTGACAATTCGCGGAGCTTCCTTGTTTCTCATATTATCATAAAACCGTTGTGTATACATCTTTTTACGTTCGTTATCTACTGTTTCAATAATAAACTCCTTAGAGAATATATTTGAAAGTTTAGCTCCAAGCCCGTTCTTGCCTCCAACGGTCCTTTCCTCATCCTTGTTGTAATTGCTTGATGTAAGCAGATTTGCAAAGATAAGTTCAGGTACATAGACTTTATGTTCTGGATGCTGATCAATTTCAATACCGTCACCATTATTCCAGACTTTAATACGACCAGTTTCGCGGTTTATGTTAACCATGATCTTGGTTACAGGAATCTTGAGAGCTCTGACTGATTGATCACAAGCATTTACAATAATTTCATCAAAAATCTTGTAAAGACCAGGACAGATAGTCAAAATCTTAGTCTCAAATCGTTTCGTCTCGCTATTGTATACAAATGACTCTACGGAATCTACTTCAGTAGAACCTATATAGGTATCTGGAAGCTCGTAGATATGCTCAAGAAGCTCATATTTCTTATACTTGTTTCCAATATTTGATTTAGCCATGATATATATCGTTTATATAATTATAAGATATCTAGAATTCAAATAGAAGTTTTCCTATAAGAAAAAAACGGTTACTTACTTATAGGTAAATTGATTTATGCTGACTGACCAATCTATTAGCATCATTATATACTAACTTAAATACTAATTCTCACCTCAATATATTATAATGAGTGAAGTTGAACGATGTAAGCTTTTGGATTTAGTGATCGCTAGTGGTGATACTAATTAGTATGATCAATAGAAAAAACTTGTTTCTTGTTTGTTTGGTTTTATGGGATTTTATGTTTTTTGTTTGGTTTTATGGGATTTTATGATTTTTGTTTGGTTTTGTACTCGTACCAGCACTGTAGCCCTCCAATGATTACAACGAGTCTTGAATAAAGTGATATGCATTGTTTATCTCTTTGAATCGTTCTTCATCGCCTCCCTTGTCAGGATGATGAATAAGAGATAGTTTACGATATGCAGTCTTTACAGTAGTAAAGTTTTCGGAGCCAGACAGACCCAGAATGGTATATGCGTTGTTTAGCTTTTCACGGTTTGACATTGGCACATATTGTCTTGGGCGTTCTTGTTGTCTTTGACGTTCTTGTTGCCTTTGACGCTCTTGATACCTCTGATTCTCCTGTTCCCAGTACCGTTTGTCCTCATCATGCCATGATCGCTCCTGAGATCTTGGCTGATACCATGACTGTTGATGTCTTCGCCTTGCCTCCTTTTCGCGACGTTCCTCCTCGCGCCATCTCGCTTCATCTTCACGTTGCTGCGTGTCCTTACGACAGTTCTCCTGCCATTTCTTGTATGCAGCTTTTTCTGCGGCTTTGGATTTGTTATCCCATTGATCATACTGCTTCTGTCGCCAGTCCTCGTCAGTACTTTGCCAGCTGAAGTAACTTCGGTTCTGTTCCTCACGTTCCTTATGAGCACGTCTTCGGCTTTTGGCTGCCCAATACTGACTATTCAGATCATTACCACATGCTTCTTCATACCAGTAACAGTACTCTTTCTTGTTTGGATCTCGTGTCGGTCCATGCTTGTTAACATGTTCCTTATTGTGAGCCTCCGCTGCACTTCTCCTAGCTTGATCCTCACGCAGATCCTCCTCCGACATTTGGAATACACGTCCCTTAAACATCCTTCTCTTTGGTCACTTTTGGTCGTCAAGATCTCTTTGAACCCTCAAGTAGTTGCTTTTATGCTCTCAAGTGATCGCTTTGGAACTCAACGTTTGATGGCGGGTTGCAACGCAACCACACCTCATGTATACAATATATAAAATTCATATTTATTTTAGTGATACGTATCTACAAATGGGTCATTTGGTCATTTCCACTACAGATTGAAATTATATTTGAATTTAGTTCAATAGCTATATAAGATGGAGCTTTCTAATCTTGGAGAACTTATATTCAATATCAAAGAGAAGATCAGTGATGATGAGTACCTAGGTATTATGAATCAACTAAAGAAGGTATATGAGGAATACGAAACAAGAGATCAATATGAGAACGATTCTGATTATTACATTGAAGAGGGTTATCCTGATGAGGACTATTATGAGGACTTTGATGAACCATATATGTATGATTGGCATGCGATTTACAATAGTGAGTATAGATATATTTGGGCAGATATTCATGATGATATTAATATGTTACAATGTGATTGCAGTGAGTCTCAAATGAAATGTAGTATAATAAATATCCTTTGTATACATCATAAATCATTATGCGAAGAAGTCCCCGGTATGATCAATTTTCTGGATAGAAACAAACCTAATATATCACATGATCGTATTAAATTAAATACTACTTTTGACACGGACACTGGTCATTACAAACTAGTTAAATTCTGTTCACCTTTACTCAAGCATGTCTCAATTTCTAAACCTTATGAAAAAGCGTTATTAATTCTTCTGATATTTAACTTTGCTATAAAGTATGTCAAACTAGAAAGCAGATTAGCAAAAACTTTATACAACAAAATAGTTGAATTGAAACCTCAAATAGAATTATTACTACCAAACACTACTGGACTGAAAAAAATATTTGATGAAGATATTGACATAATTAGTTCTACTTTGGATATCTGGATGAACTATGTTCAATAATATAACTAACTTCTAATCTAATAACTTACTCTACTAATGATTCCTTCAAGTTATTTTAATATTTTTCCCATCATAAGTACCCTTTATGAATTTAATATTAGATATACCTGTATCTCGTTCACATAATCACAGACATCACCCATATAGATAATAAATATTTATGATTACGGATAATATTATCAATATATATATATTAATAATGAACAGTGAAGATTACAACAGAGGCGAGGATAATCTTATTGATGAATCTCCAAGTATGAACCACAATTCAATTGTAGAGAATCTTGTTATTAAACCACCAAATAGTAAAAATAAGTTCTTAAACTTAGTTGATTTCAAATCTGTGCAATATGCAGATACTAGAAATCCGCGTTCTATGTCAGGAGGATGTGATTTTTGGACAATTGCTATTTGTGTATTTGGTGTCTTTTTAGTTATTGGACTCCTTAGTCAATCAGAACAATTCAAAAACACTTTTCTTGGTAGTAGTTTAAGTAATGATCTTGTTTCAAAGGGATGGTTTCTTGTAAGTAGATCAACATGTCCATTTTGTGTTAAACAAAAAAATGTAGTCGGTAATGACTACCCAAATCTAATTGAATGTGATACTGGTATTGGTAACCAAGAACTTCTCTCTCAGCTTTGTGGATCAGTAAATGCATATCCAACATGGATCAATGTATCAACTGGCCAAAAAGTCGAAGGTTTCCTCACTGAAGAAGGAATCAAACAACGCCTTCTTTAGGGTATTAATGCTCATCTAGTAACTTCTAAAACAATATCCTGGAATTTATCAATAAATGTCGATAATAAATAATCTGTCTTATCAAGTCGTTCAAGATATGTTGAAATTTCTTTTATTTTTTCTAGATCAGTTGAAATCATACTTGCTTCTATCAAACAAGAGTAAAATCCAGGATAACCCTTACCAAGTAATTCTTCAATTGCTGGATGTCTATTTACAATCAGTGGTGTATTTCTAACAACACATTCAATTACTGTATTGACAGCTGAACAATCTACTAGATTTAAGAAAACAATATTTGATGCTAACAATTGATCATATCTATCATTACGAAGATTATCAATAATAGATACAGATGCATCTTTCAGTTTAAGTGATTCTACCATACCTATTATGTATTTAGTAGTATTCTTATTTACTCGACACATAGATGTTGGACAAATATCACCACTAATTGCAGTATGTTCTCTATTACAGTTTTTAACAAAATCCTGATCTGAATAATCTTCATTATAAATATCAAGACCTAATACTCCTTCTAAGTATTCAAAAAGACCATCAGGCTTAAAATAGTTATCCATTTCACGACCTTTCAAAACTGTCTTACGAAGTTTAAGTCTATTATTCCAAATTGGGTCAACTGGTAAATCGTAAATTGCATATGAATTTCGAAGCCATCCTCCAATTTGTATAACTTGTTTATCCTCATTCTCTAAAAATTCGTTGATTGAAAACTTATGTTCCGGAATTTCAGTAGGATGTCTTAATACTTTAACGGGTACATAAGCAAATCCATAAACATTTAAGTATGTTCTCAATTCTTCAGCCAAATAGTTACTCATAACAATAATGGCTTCACAATGCGGTAATGATGCAATAAATGATGGGTTTTTGAACATTTGATCACAATTGTATTCTGAATAATCTGTATGAAATGTATGATGTAAGAAACCAATCCATGCCTGAGTATACGGAATTTTTTTATTGTATTCTAATACTTCACATCCCCAATGAAATGTACGATCAATATAACCATCCACAATTATTGCGTCATTTGTTTTATTGTTTATCGTCTTATCAAGCTGATAAAGTCCACCCATTACATATGACCATCCAGAACGATGAAGACCTTTAGCATCTTCTTGCTTAATATAATGTAAATCAATCAGAACTCGTTTATCTATGTTTAATGGTGGTAATACTACACCTTCCTCATTTTGTTTGATAATAAGATCTTTATAATCATTATATATCCAATCAATGGCTTCTATCAACTTGAAATTTTTTCTATTAATCATATTATCACTAAGACCCCAAATATAAGGTGGATTGATAACTTCGGTAATACCATAACATATTAATCTTGATAGATTTACAGTACTACGATCTTTAATGATACTATTAATATGTATTTCAGCTAGTAGAAATTGTTGATAGGTATCATCATCAATCTCTAGATAATTTTGAACAAGACCTTTAACATCATCAAGTACTTCATCTCTAGTTTTATCAAAATTCTTAAACAATGTAATTGTTTTACGTTTCTTTGTACTTAGAAGAAATCTAAGATAATCAATATCAACATTACTAAATTTATAATTACCATTAGGATTAGCAAGGCCAAATTTAACTAAAGAAACTGCACGATTAACATCAATATCAGTGGGTTTATAGCGATCATCGAGTGGTAAATTATAAGAATAGTCTTGCATATCAACATCCTTAATAAGATTATGTATCTTTCTTGTTGTATACATAGTAACAAATGGTACATTTTGAATTAAGGAAAACATAACCGAATGAAATCTCATGCAAAATGCTAAATCTAATGAAGACATGAATTTCATCATCGTATTGGGTTTACGCAAGTAAGTATCCTTAACAAGATGAACATTAGGTTTAGAATCTAATAAGTCTAATACCTGTTGATTAAGAACAATGTCATTTTCACTTGGATTTTTTCCAAAATTGAATGCTAATAAATATACTTCTGCAAAATCACTGACCTGTCTAACAACTTCTGTAATTTTTTGAATAAGTTGACGATCTTCTGGTGTCTTAACAAATGCAGGTTGGGCAAGAAAGAATCCTATTCTAGGAGTACCTGTAAATGGTCGTTTTACAGCGTTTGTTTTTAGTAGAACTGTAAAATCAGGCATATATGTAATATTATCTGGATGTACAATTTTTTCAATTTCTTGAATATCCTGCTGTGTTCTTAAGATAATATGATCAAAGAAGGTTAAATATTTGAAATTAGCCGTAAATGGAATACCAATACTAAATGCATAAACCGGTCCTTTAAAATTACTTAGGACACGTTGAATACGATCCATAAAGTAAGGGTTAATAATATCACCACCACCACAAATAATAACATCAATATCATCAGGTACTGAATTGAAATCATCAGAGGTAATGAACCTCATTGAACCTAATTTTTGAAAACAATTTTTAAAGGCATCATCACCTAAATTACCTCTATCATAATAACCTACAACTAGGATATTAGGAAGAACGTAATGTTTGGTAATTGGTATAGAATCATTACTAAACGAAGTTGCATTCGTAATATTTACTAATGCTGTCTGATCAAAGATATGTCTATAATCATTAACAGATCTACGTTTTTTCAAACTATTTCTATTATTCATTATATACTTACATAATAAAAAAAACTATACTTTGTATTATATTGTTGTGTTTGACAGGTTATAATTGGCTTACTAAGAATCCTCTGCGATCATATAATTCATTTGTACTTGAATCATAAATAAACGAAGATATAACAAGTTCACTTGGAATTAGTGATTCTTCAAGAGCAAATAATATATCTTCCTTACAAGTAGCATACTTAATAAATAAGTAATCTAATACTCGTCTTCTTGCAATATTAGCTCTTTTGGTATAATCATAATTTTTTAAGTACTTAAATTCAATTGAAAATAAGTACCAGAAATAACATGTTATATTATCTCTAGATAACAAATCTGTGGCCTTGTTATAACTTCGTTTTAGGTTGTTAAACATATTTATATATACATAGAATATAATATCTTTATAATATATATAAATATGGTACTTGATGACGAGAAGCTTATACAGCAGTCTGTAATTAATGATCTAATTAAGAATGTTAATAGATGTAGAGAACTGTTTACTAGTGAGTTATTACCTGCAGACTTTGTATTAGTTTGGAATCATATAATGAATTCCTGGCGAACTTCAAAGTCTGAGTATATTAAGTACATTCCGTACTCTTTAATTGAATGCAAAACATATGATGATTTCTATTATTATTCAAACTACTACATTCAAAATAACCATTAGAAAACATAAATTTGATTATTCTAACTCAAGATAGATACAAAAATGCTTAATATCAACGAATACTTCAATGGATTCCAAATACGTATAATTGGTACATCTGATTTACCTATGTTTTATGCATCAGATTTTGGTGAGGCATTAGGTATTGAAAAAATCAGAAATACACTATCCACATTTGGACCCGATGATCTTGTATCAAAAGAACTCAGAGAAAGACATAATATCATAACATACAGATCAAATGGTAAAAAGGATTCTAGAATACATTTGCTAACATTACAAGGAGTCATTCGACTAATCAATATTAGTCGAAAGGACTATGCGAATGATTTTCGAAAGTTCATTACTGAGCTAGTCAATAATATTCGCTTGCAACAACAAGAAGAAACTGGTATTGAACTCAAACTAGGGGAGATAGTTGATAGATCTACTGATAATACACCTCATGCAAGTTTGCTATTGGACTCGGAAACAAAATTCAATCATAATCTTAGTATTAGAACCAAACTAAAACCATTATATATATTTGAAAAAACATGCGATCCTACTAGAAATCAACAGATTCTTGATTTAGATGTTAGTTCAGATGAGGATGAGGACATACATGATTCAGACAATATTTTATATATAATGAAAAAAGTCAAACAACTACCTTATGATGATTACTATAAAGAACGTGTGGATGAAAACACTATTGATGAAGAGACAATCAATAGAAAATGTTATTTGATAGTAACAGATAACCATTTCTCAAGTCTATATTTGAAATACAATTTGGAAACAACATTGTATACAACAAATCCCGAAGCATCTATAAAGTACTTGCGAAAAGAATGGTCGTCATTTGTTGGAAGTAGTCAAAGATTGAAAGACAAATTATTACTAACAATGGAGAAGGATTTCTTTATTGAAGACCTTAAAAGACATATTTCTTGAATATTGTAGTTAGCAATCGTATTATTTAGTTATAAACACAAAATTTTTTTTATTGTTAATATATTAAAAAAAAATGCCAGGATTTTTTGATCGTGCCACTAATAGTGTCAAGAATATGTTTTCTTCTAAATCAAAGAAACAAGATCCAGTTGTAAATCAATATGGCCCTTCTAGTATGTCTAATGGTCCTTCTGCTAGTAAAGATACCTCCCTAAAAGCAGTTAAAGAACTTTCCGGCTTTGAACAATTACTTTTAGCCGCAAGTGTTCTTCTCGTTCTCTATTTATTATATACTTCATTTACTGGTAGATGTGGTTCTACCAAAAAACAACAGGTTCAACACGATCAATATATGCTTGTAAATGGTCAATATATGAGAATTGGTCACCGTAGACAATGTCGTCGATGTGGTAATGAATCGTTTCAATCCTGTAAAGTGAATTCACCAGGTGATCAATGATGTACCAAATGCCAAAATCCAAATAAATACTCTGATGCTGATACACCATATAACGCCGCAAATTGCAGTACATGTAGAACCAACTATGGTCAAGTAGCAACCGGTACTAATAAATATGCACTTGCAAACTGTAACGCTCGTTATGATGCTAATAAAGCTGTATATGATGGATTAGAAAATGATTCAGTAAAAACCGATGCAAGAATCTGTGGGTGTTTAAATAGTACTTATAAGTTTAGATCCAATAATCCAAATATTAACTGGACAACTGTATGTCAAGGTTCTAGACCAACCTTTGATAATTATCAACTATCCGCACTTGTTGGAGTAGCAAAAGGTACAGAATCAACTGGTGATAAAGCTAAACGCATGAAGTGTATTTTAGCAAAAACAGGGGGTAATGAAGCTGATGATTCTTCATATGCATCAGGTATCATTAATGACTGTGTTAAAATCTCAGCTGCTTCCCTCAAATAGTTTATTAAATAAGTAGTATGTTATATAAAATGATTATTTTTAAGAAAACACTGTTGTTGTATTTGTTATATCTATGCTATGATTTTTATAAACAATATTCTCATCTAAAAAAAATTGAATCTAAATATATTATGTTAATATCAACACTTAAGAGTCGAACTGATACACATAGAGATTCCGTATGTGCGTTATGTAGCTATAACTTATAAACGATCATGTTGAATACCCAAAGCTTCACAATATGAATTACATTCATGAATTTGAAAGAAGTTTTTGAACCCCTCTGTACCAAAATCAGTTACCCCACATATTTTTTCAGATGAATGAAATGCAGGATCTGTTAAAACCACAGTCTTGTATTTTTCTGATATAATACCTTGAAGATCAACTACCATGAACTTATGTTTTGTTTCAACATATGTGAAATGACTGTAAGCAGTAATGATATTAATATAAGCATCATTTCTATCAATGTACATACCATTATTGGTGAATTTTTTGTATGTCTTGGTATCAATTGGTTTTTCAAGAATAAAGAATCCATTTTTGTTTTCAACTAGATATGATTCCAAATACTTGATTTTCCATAATTCATTACTTAATGCTCTATTAAATGCTGCAGATAGTGATCCAGCTAAGGAAATTAACTTAACTTCCATTAACAAATCTTCTCTTCCAGATGTTTTATTGCTTTTAAGACATTTTATTACTACATCTAATGTTTTATTTTTTACAATAGCTTTTCCTTCAAATGCATACTTAAGACAGCCTTCACTAATCTTCTTATCATACATAACACTAATATATAATTCTTCAGTATCATATTGAGTAAGATCATAGTTTTTAATAGGATATCTTGTCACTTTTGATGGACAAAACGGACTACCAGTTTTATGTTCTCTAAATACAGTTCTGTCTCTTGTTTCCACTGTACATGTAACTGTATCATGAATAGTAACACCAACTGTTTTAGCCATATCATATGGTGATTTCATATCCATAATATTGATATCCATTACTTTCATAAAGTCATTGATCATGTAATCACAAAATTCAGTGATCTTTGCAAAATTATAATAGATACCATTGCTTTGAAAGGTTTTCAAGATATCAGTATATGGTACATCATTTGGGTGTCCTTCTTTAAATCTTGAAATATCTCCAGCAGAAAATCCACTTGCTCCCCAACCATGACCTGGCGCATCAGCAAAATGAAATATCATATTATGACCATTTGTCCAATTAAGAGAGCTCACCGTGTTTAAACCACCTAATACATCTTCAGCACAATCATAACCATATTGTGTTTCAATTGCCATCACATATGCACTAAAGTCTTCATAGTTTACAGTAAAGTCTTTCACAAACAAATCATAATATGTATCTTTGTTATTATAATCATAATAACCGACAAATGATATTCTTAATCGAAATTTGTTGTCTTTGGTAAATGGTCTAAGTGTATCTACTATTTCAAATATTTTTTCACCTATTTCTTTAATATATGGTTTCATACTATGAGTACAATCAACAACAAAACACACATTAATGTCAGTAGTTAGCTTTTTAATTACTGCCCTACTAGATAACGGTCCAGATCGCGGATTCTTCTTAGTATCGAAGCGACTTGAATTAATAGTTGAAGGAAACATTATGATATTCTGATCGCTAATATTATTCAAATTTATTTATTACCTGATTATACGTATATACAAGCCCTTCTTCAAGAGCAGTAGTAGGAGACCAGTCTAGTATATTTTTAGCAAGAGTCAAATCAGGACAACGTCTTTTTGGATCATTTTCTAAGGAAGAAACCATCTCTGTTGATATACTACAATTCAATGTTTGGTCACTTATACGTATAAGCTCATTAATAGTTATTTCATAATTGTTACCAATATTAATTGGACTTGTATATGATGAATCCATTAGCTTTATCAAACCATTTACAGTATCATCTACATAACAAAAACATCTTGTTTGATTACCATCTCCAAAAATTGATAATGGTTCCTTGTTAATAATAGATTTCATTATTGCTGGTATTATTCTACCATCATCAAATGCCATATAAGGACCATAAGTATTAAAAATACGAGCAATACGTGTGTTTACACCATACATTGTATTATATGTATATACCAACGATTCTGCAACTCGTTTGCTTTCATCATAACAACTTCGTTTTCCTACAGTATTAACATTACCAAAGTATGATTCTGATTGTATTGGCACAGTAGGATCGCCATATATTTCAGATGTTGATGTAAATAGAAACTTGGCAGAATACTTCTTTGCTATCTCCAGCATATTTTTAGTTCCAATATAACCAACATCTAATGTTTGTAATGGATATTTCATATAAAATTTTGGAGACGCGATACTTGCAAGATGGTATATTTCATCAATTGGTCCAAAATACATATTATCAGCTTTAAGAATGTCAATTTCATAAAAGAATACATTATTAAATGATTGAGTAAGTTTTACAAATCTAGAACCATTTCCTGTAATACAACTATCAATTGCAATAATACAATTCGATTCATCCTGTGCAAGTTTGAGTACTAGATTTGTACCAATAAAACCCGCTGCTCCAGTAACAATAATTTTTTTCATCATGCTTACTTATTTACTTAATATATATGTCTTTATATGATGTTTGGTGAAATTACTTTTGAAGATATTGTTAGACATCAAGAGCAAAATTATTGTATTGGATGTATATTTGATTTTGATCAAAGTAAAGACATATACACAGTGGTCGTAAAAAACAAAAAGACATCATTTGTTTACAATACATGTGTTGACTGTGAATTGTATTTCAATAATGATATCTCTAAAATTCCAGGTCAAATAAAAGTATACAAAGACTTTGAACTTATATATAATGGCCAAACAATTGATCTTAAGTATATTTATAAAGCATTAATATCTCACAAAATTAATAAAGTTATCCCTACTTATTTGCATAGGTTACATAACAAACAAAACCTATATCACCACTTACAAGATAATTTTAATGAAGATGTATTATTTATAATACAATCATTTTTATAATTGAACAATTTATACGGTTATTATATAATAATATGTCCCATTATGCTTTTGATGTGAATCTCATAGAGATCATTAATTCAGCAACTACCGATCCATTAGGAAGTGATACATTAATACAATTGGAGAAAGTTTGTAAAGAATTTTTACAGTTCATTATTTACAAAAATAAACTAAAAAATAGACATACAACAGAAACTCTCCGATTCATCTTAATAAACTATATAAAACAGGTTATCAGTGTTTTCATATTTTATTATCTTGATATCAAATATAATCAAGAGAAATATGCATCAATAAGTATTAATGACACACAGTCAATTATTGAATTTGTATATAAAACACTATATGAGATCTTTACAAAAGAATTAGAAAATGGTATCAAAGAATCAGAACACACTTATAGTTTACAATATAATTACAAATATTTTCTTCGTAAGAATGGTTTATCAAAACAAGAATATCCAATTACTGCTTTCAAACAGTGTTTCCGAAAACACTATAAATCATATCGATTTATAAACGGTTATGGTAAAGTAAAATCCGCAAAACTGTGTTTTCAGCATGGATTATTTGAACTTGAAAGTATGAAGTTTAATAATATTTTAAACGAACAACCTATTGATGAATGTTCTATTTGTTGGGAAGAATGTTCATATGACATGTCTACTATTACACCATGTTATCATGTATTTCATAAAAAATGCTTATCTAACTGGGCGATCTCATGTGTATTTAATGACATGCAATATAATTGTCCAATGTGTAAACAAGCATTATAGTACTGAAAAATATTGATACTATATATGTTTTTTTCTGTGATTAATTACCCTGAAAACGAGTCCCGCAATTTAGACAATCACAGTAAATATTAGCAGGCTCATCAAGAGATCTAACTTGTTTTTCTCGATATGTACAACGCCTAGTTTTACAAACTGGACATTTAAACATAGTAGAATATTTCTCTTTAATCTTTTGGTTATTTCTCGTATCAATTTCATTAATCTCTGCAGCAATTGCTTCTTTGCAAAGTTCTGTATCTTCTTTAGAACCAATATCCTCTGGTGATAAATCGCCAGATAATAGTTTCTTTACTACTACATGATCATATGTTTGATTTGTAATGGAATCATAGTTCAGATGGTTCAAGATTACAGAGATTCTATCTTGATATCTTTCAATAAATGTGTTAGAAGTCCATTTGATTTGATAGGAAATATCTGAATTTCTGCAGTATTGAATTACATGATTATAGCATGCATTTTCTATCTTAGTCGCGATATCATCAATTTGATCCTCAATATCTTGAAGAAGTTCATTATCCTGCATCAGTTTGATTATATGTTCTTTACACATCTGTCTAGGATTGAATTTAGGTTCAATAACAAGTTCTTTTACATTTCTAATCTGCTCTGGAGTGATTAATTGATTTTGAATTGCTTCATAAAGTACTATACTATCTGAGTGATCATCAGATAGTCCATATTCATTTATTGGTTCCAACAACATTTCACAGAATTTGGTCGTCAATTGAATATATAGCTCTTGAAAATCTCCAGTGTGTTCTTGTAGATATTTCACTACATTGTTATATAGTTTGATTTCGCTATGCTTGATAAAATCATATTCTGTGCGAGTGATCATATATGAACTATCAGCATTATTATGATGATTAATATAGTTATTAACCATCATATTCATATAATTACTTCTTAAACGTATCGTATTCTTCATTATATCAAATATATTAATAAGTATTCTAATATTCAAATTGATTTCTCTGAAAAAAAGATTTTCTAATACTAAATGTATGATCTACGGCGTTCTCAATAATGTTTAAGCTGCAATAGCGGTATCCAATTCAGTATCAGTAAGTGCTACACCTTCTACATATACAGAAGCGGATTTTAGTGCTTTAGTTGCAAGTCGATCTGCGATATCATTTCCTTTCCAATTAATATATGTGTATCCATATTTTTCGATTGGTTCCTTTTTATGACTACGCACATGTTTGAGTGTCACATGAGTGATTCCTTTAAGGGTATTCAGAAGATGTTCAGCAATAAATACTAGATCCAAGTTCTTTAGTTCATTTTGTTTCCCTTTTGCTCTTCTAGATGGAAGCCATATGTTCAATGTATTGATGATTAGCATCGAATCAGATACAATTGTAACAGATGGACGTCCTTTCAAACTGGGGAACAATCTTAGAATAGTAACTAAACAGTTAATGAATCCTAGATATTCACCTCTGTTGTTAGATGGTTGACTACTTTTAGTCATAGAAGATACGCCTTCAAGTATGTTATCCTTGTTTGTAAATCCATACTCCTTTGGTTCAACAAGTCCATTCAAGTAAGCTAGAGTAGTTTGTTTATCAAATGTAATTAGCTTGATAACTGCTCCGTAGCTGGCCTTTGCATGTGATTTACCATTACCCGATGCAGCTCCATCACAAAATGCGTATATCTCAGGTATTTCGAGAATAGAGTCCATTTTATGTATAATAATATAAAATATTCAAATAGATTTTATAATATATAATATATTACTATGTGTCCCAACAAAATATTACTGATAGTAAGTATTGCATTATTGCTTTTACTCTTCAATTCAACATCTGAAGGGTTTATATCTGAAAAAACACAAAAAATATATGATGTAACTCAGAAGACATATAAAGGAGATCTAGAAAATGTAACATTCTCAAATTTCAAAAGAAAAGTTCCATCTGTAAATTTTGTAGAATATGATTCCATTAAGAAACTTATCAAAGGAGGAAATTTCTCCGTAGATACAGTTGATAAAGAAGTTTATGTATAATTTAGTTAACGATAACCAACTTCACTATTAAACCAAAACATCGTAACTGGTAGTAATGGTAGTTGAGATTTCCTAACCCTCTGATTTTTTATCAAAACTTCATTAATATCCTTATGATCAATAATATAAAAATGTTTGTCTCCATAAATTCCTTTTAATACCTTTGATTCTTTTCCAATTTCTATAGAACTAAGAATGTTTGCAAAGTTCTTAGTTTTAGGCGATTTTGTTACCAACTGACTATATGAAATTGGAATTCTTACATGATATGCATTAAGTTCAATATTCAACTTTGATAGATACGTTATTATTCTTATACAATGTGAACAAACAAGTATATGTTTCTCAGAATCAATAAAATGACTAAGAATAGGATCAATATAAGTACAATAAATTTCAGCTACATTGTCATCTAAATGATCATCAAGTACATTTAATGCTTTTACTACGTAGCCATTTGTACATATTGGAAATCTACAGATAAAACAATCATATTCGCATGAAGTTTGAAATGTTAATGTTTTTTTAACTGTAGACCATTTTGGTATACTACTTGGCCCACGCTGTGTTGGTATTCTAAGGTTATTTCGACTTAAACTCGTACACATTATTGCACTAAATTGACTTATGAACTCAACTTCATATAAGTCATGATTTATTAAAATACCAACTTGATCATCCTTTAATGATTCATATATACCTTGCAAAGAGTCGGGAAGTCTAGGAATTTTCATCTTACTTGCACTTGTCTTTTTTATAATTTCATTGTGATTATAAGAGAAAATATCAATCTCATCAAACAATATCGATGATAACATTGGTACAACCTGTTTCATTTTTGAATAGATATGAGGTGAAAATATTTGACCCGATAATCCAGAAATATACCATGTAAATCCAGAAACCATTGTATTATGAAATACGTGATCAGATATTATGAATTTCCTATAAGGAGATGGTAAATCTTGAGTTGTTAAGGTACTATGACTAACACCTGTTATATTATTTATTAAATGGTCACTGCTGAATTCGTTTAGTTTGTTCTTAATTTGTTTAGCGAACTGTTCAATACTCATTGAATCCAATAAACAAAATATAAATCCATATCTACTATTTACTTTTATTTTGATTGGAGTAGAATACTCATATGTTTTAGGTAATTCAATTGTTAACATTGGTTCTAAGGATACCATAGAATCAAATTGTAAACGATCTACTATTTTATCTTCATGGACTTCAAATCGTTTTATACCATGTTCAATATTTAATATTGTTGATACGATTACATTTAAATACTGATCAACTTTCTTAATAATAATCATACCTGACAGTTATATTATTTAACTAATGTCTAAAACAAATTGTTTTGCGTTACTTACTAGATCTCAACGAGATCAGATTGAGAAGGAATTGCAAGAATATGGATTTATGAATATTAAAAACATTAAAGATCTCATCGAGAAAAACCAATTTAAAAACAAAATCACATTTCTTGATCCTGAATTCTGTATAACATTAGATTGTTATATTGATCCTGAAAATCCTATTTTTATTGATTCTAATAAGAAACAAATATACTCAAAATCCGATCTTTTTGAAAAATTTCCATTCGAAGAGTTTGCAACTACACCCGAAAAAATGTTTAGAAGACAAGAGATCGGGTTATTTATAAAAAAGAGCGGCCATCAAGTACAATATGAATATCTTATGAGAGACCAATCAGATGAGGATTTTGTTTCTCTTGATGATGATATCAAACGTATTATTCGCAAAGGCCATACAAATCAACTTCAGGCAACAAAAATTGCTATTACTAATATATATCTTGCAAATGAAGAATGGGAGGAATTCTGCCTTATGAAAAAGTTCATCGGTGGATTTCGTAAATTTATACCTATAGAAGGTGGAGCTACCATTAGACAGGCTATAGAGGCAGTTCCTTTCTTCTTAGCTAGTCAAACTAAGGGTGGTATGGCTCTTTTAACTGATGGTTCCGAATCCAAATCGGAGCCAAGGAAGAGGAAACGTAAGAGTAAAAAGGATAAATACGTATAACATGAAAATAAATTTGAATTTTTGATCTATTAATGTATATAACAATACTACAAGCTACAATCGTATCTACTATACTCAAAGACTAATCACTCACCCACTAATAACATTCAATATGATCTGTATTCAGTGTGAAAAGAAAATCGTTGGACGCAATATCGCATGTCCTCAATGCTGTGATAAGGAAAAACAAAAAGAAAATACAAGACGCCTCTGTTATACATGTGGAACGTCATCTCTGGAGCTAAACATTACTAATCCAATTTGTCCTAATACTGAATGTACAATCCCTTGGACAACAGAGTTTGTTGATTCTACATTCTCGAAAACATTACTTACGAAACTAAGAAAAACAAAGAAAACAGAAATTGAAAGTCCGTCTAAGGTAAATACTGTAAAGAAGGTACATGATGACTTTGTAAAGAAGAATTTGGCAAAAATGAAGAAGGCTCAAAAAAGAATCGAACAGTTAGAAGTCGAAAAACAACTACTAGATCAAGAGATGCAATCCATTATTAAAATGATGGAAGCTGCGGATATTAAACAGAAGAAAAATGTTAAAAGAAGACTTGATTTTGATATTGATCAGACATTAGAAGAAACAAAATCTGTTGATATGAGTGATTTGTAGGATATGGGTCATCATAACTCCACTTTAGACATTTAGATAATATATACTACTATCATCCAATTTTTTTATTTGTCGAGGGTGCGTTATATTGAATATAACATATATGTATAGGAAACAATGGAAACAAAACAGTGTAAGTTCTTTCTCAAAGGCAATTGTAAACATGGTGATAATTGTAAGTTCTCTCATTCAACAAATTCAGATTATGCTATTGCGACTTCTAATCAAAGCCAACCTGGTAACATTGTGAATATTGGACGTAATAGTAGAAAGAAGAAACCAAAGAATACCGTCCATTTTGAACCTATCACAAAACCTGTTAATCTTAGACTTAGTCTGTCTCTATCAAAAGATAAACTAAGTACTGATATATATAATAGAGATGTTCTTCTTGCACCATGCATCTTTAATGATTTTGCACCATATGAAATCCATGATCGCCTAGTAAATGAAATTCAATCATGTGATATTGATCCTGAACGACTACTAAAGTTATGGCATGGAAATGATGTTATACCTGGTACTCATTATATTGCTAATGATAGAACTAACTGGAAAAAACAATGTCCTACTTTTGAAATGGTTATTAACAAATTATGTGATTATTTTAATGTTATCCCAAGAGCTACTAGGCTAAATTGGTATCAGCAACATAGTCAGCACAAACCATTGCATTGGGATCAGAATCGCTTTGATGAAGAAACTGCAAAAAAACAGAATATAACTATAGCTGTAAGTTTTGGACAAACAAGAGAAATTCTTTTACAAAATGATAAGCATCCTGATATATTCATTAGTACTCCATCTCATGATGGTGAAGTATATACTTTTACGCATGATATTAATTGTACATGGAAGCACGGTGTTCATATTGGCTTACCTGAAGAACGTTCATCAAGAATCAGTATTATCATTTGGGGACAGATGGATATCAAAGAATGTACTCATGTTTAAAGAGGTGGTAGTCCATTCTCGGCAAATAATCTGGCAAGTTCTTGTTCTCGTTCATAGTTTTCCTGCTGAACTCGAGCATCTATTTGTGCTTGTGTTAATTCAGCCTGTGCCTGTGCAGCTGCTTCTGCGGCACTTTGGCCGTATTGTAGCATATTAGGAGTGGATATCCCTACTGCGGCTTCAGTTGCTGATGCAGAAGATTGTGCTGCTACCGTAGCAACAACTTGTGCATTAGTAGCAGCATTTTGTTGTATTCTGCTATTAGTAGCAGCATTATCTGCTGCCGTAGTTGCATTAGCAAGTGCAGTTTGCTGTGCCGCCGTAGGTTGCTGTCCTGCTGCAACGGTTGAATCTATTTGGCTTTGAATTTGATCACGTGTTTGTTGAGCTTGCATCGCAGTTTCAGTAGCTGATCTTGCGTCCTCGGCCGCTTTATCCGCAGTAGCACGTGTTTCTTCTGCATGTTTAATTAACTTATTCGCAGTATCAGTTACTACAGTGGGTACATTTGGTAAATATGGAAGGTTATTTACGGGTTGAGATTCTGGAGTAGTCTGCGATGTTGATGTAGCTGAAATTTTCTTTTTTGATATCTTAGGTAAAAGAATTATAGTAACAATTAATCCAACAATAACAAAAAATAAAAAGATTCCAAATACTACTTTTTTATTGAAAGGCATTATTATTATTAAGAATCTATTTTTTTAGTGCTAAAAAACTATCTATTGTGGAATCAATATAGTCATTACATTCTTTATTATAAAACAAGATTATCATAATTAAAAATATAGTGATTATCCATAAGAAAAGAACTTGAAGGTTATTAACAATCATCGAATTAGGATCATTTTGCAATTTGCTAGATTTACTAATTTTCTGACCAATGATATTCAAATCTTCAGGAGTTTCTGTTGCATTCTCTTGTATTTGAATTTGCTCGTCTTCCATCATATAATTTATGAAAAATAAATTAAAGATAAAAAAACAATTAGTTATTAAAAGGACATCTACCAATAAAACAAAATGAGCCAATACGCAACATTTGAAGAACCAAGAAGAACTGACTGGTCTTGTGATTTCAAGAACATGTTTCTTACCGAAGCTATTGATACCAAATTCCTAAGAGCAGTATTTGCTGAATATATTGCAACTTCTGCATTCCTTTGGATTACCATTCAAACTGTTACTTACATGTATGGTTCTCCATCTTTCCTTCTTGCTGTTGCTACTTCATTTGGTTTGTCTATTGCCGTTCTTGTTTCTGTATTTGCTGATGTTAGTGGAGGTCATATTAATCCTGCTGTTTCTCTTGGACTCTTCCTTCGTGGCAAGATTTCCTTTGTTAGACTTGTTAGTTATACATCTGCTCAATGTCTTGGCGCTATGACTGGATCTGCTCTTGTCAAGGCAGCTGGTGCTGCTGCATATGATACTGTAACTGGTGGTGCTAATAAGGTATTCGTTGATACTACTGGACAAGCCGTTCTAGCTGAAATGGTTGGAACTAGTCTTCTAGTATTCACAGTTTTCACTGTATGCGATGAAAATAAGTCTAAGAACAGCGTTGGATGGTTTGCGATTGGTCTTTCTGTTTTCCTTGCACATCTTGCTCTTCTTGGTGCAACCAATACTTCTATTAACCCTGCACGTAGTTTTGGTGCAGCAGTTGTAAGTGATTATTGGGACAATCATTGGGTATGGTGGGTTGGACCATATCTTGGAGCAGTACTTGCTGCAGTACTATATGAATTCTTTAAGGCTAGAAAAGGACTTGATTATTAAATGTTAATAAACTAAAGGTTAAAAAAATTTTTTTGTGTAGAATTATGAACTATCTAATCGACATTTATACACAAATTTCCTGAACACAATTATCAAGCGAGTCAGTTTCATAGCACTTCAGGTAGTCAAAGTATTGACTAACTATGGTTACTTGATATTTGTAATTGATAACTTTGATTGATATCAAGAATCCAGCTAACTTGATCTTTATGAATTCATCAAAAGACTCAATACTGAAGCTATCAATATACGAGATCCGAGATAATTCGTTACCAATGTTTTGTATGATTGTATTCGTATCTACTGGTTTATGTGTTGAATCTATCTCAAGTAAGAAATCCGAAATTAACCAAATAAGATATAGATACTTCATACTATGTTCTCTAACTGAATATGTAGATGATTTGAAGTTTTGTTTTGTATATGTACTAATACCGCGAGTAGGTTTCAATGAAGGATTAACACATCTTAATGAACCATCCTTTGAAATTCTACATTTCTCAGTCATCGCTCTACCATTATACATGATTTTGACAGTGGTTCTAGTGTTCTCAGGAAGATGTTTCACTAGATCTTTGATCATATTTAACTGACTATAATCAGTCATACCGAACCAATGACTAGTGTTGATATTGGCTGATATACATGGAGATGATTGCGTATACACGACAAACTTAAACATGGTGTTTATATCCCTAAATAATTAGAAAATTCAAATTTATAATTGATATTAAAAATAATATACGTATATACAAATACAAAATGTCCTGTGAATATTATGTAGTGTGCCTTACTGGTAAAGAAGATCGCATGAAAAATGTAGAAAATATGAAATCGATATTACCTAACATAAAAGTAATTGATGCATTTGATGGGCAAAAATATACAAAACAAGATATTATACAACTTCAAAATGAAGGTATGTTACCATTGGAATCGTATAGATTTATGGATAGCTATGTAGCTGGACCAGTAAGAGGTAGACCAATTAGAGTTGGTGAGCTTGGTGCATTTATGTCTCATAGAAAAGCTATTGAGGCAGTAGCAAATGGTTCCTCTGACTTTGCTGTTATTTTTGAAGATGATGTAGTAATCGAAAACGATTTTGAACATAAACTTAAACATACAATGAAATTTCTTCCTAAAGAAGTAGATATTGTTCACCTGTTTGTATTTCCTGACCAAAGACATTACTTTCCTGAAAATAAGAATCTCTTTAAAACACCATCAGGACTATTTGGATTACAATGCTATTTGGTGACCAAACATGGTGCTAAATTCATTTTAGATCGCCTTAAACCTATGTTAGGTGCAATTGATGAAATGATAACAAGAATTGGATTGATATCATATACAGTTGCTCATATTGATTTTATCAAAAATGTTGGTGAACTCGGGAATACAGTTAACAAAAATATTGAAATTAAAAGTCATATCCGAGGGAAAAAAACCACTTTATTTGATTTATGGTCGACAGATTAGAATACTCCTACTCCAGTTTCAAAAAACAATTTGAATTTTAGATTATCAATAACGATACCAGTGATGCTTACAGAACAAGACTTAGCAATAATTGATAAACTACATCATTCCATAATGCGTCAAATATTTATGTATAATCAGCTAGTTAAGAAAATACCTGGAAGTCGAGTATATAGACTTATTAAAAAAGAAATACTGGACCATCAGGACTTTGTTTTACAGCCACTAATGTTTGACTTTGGCAAAATATGCAGATCATGTGTTCATAAAAAAAGAACTAGTGTACTATTCACTAACTATGCTGCGCAAATCATGAAATTAAGTGACTTAGGAGTAGAACACAATTATTCCAAAATATCAAATACGGTACGTCCGATGATTAATCGGGAATTAGTACATGCTCGCATGTAATTGCTCTTCTTAACTTAATATGCTCTTTATACTACAAATTTTTTTATCATTAAGGAATGTAACATTTAAGCTTGATGGCAATGCTTTTAATACTCGACGCCATGTTTGATCATCATATGATCTATATGTTAATACACTCCTAATTTTTAACTCTTTAAGAATATCATCAGAAGGTAGTTCTTTATTGATAAGTAATAACGTACAATTCATTAACAAGTATATAAAACGATAATCATGTTGATCATCAAAAATATATACTTCTCTATTTGAATCCTTAAACCAGATATATCCATCCATATTTAAGATATATTCTGAGTTTAAAGTATTCATTAAAACTTCATTATGTTTAGTTAATAGTAACCATTTTGTAATGCCAGGAAAATCATTATAAGCCGTTAAAAGTTCATCGATATTATTACAATAATATAATGCAAAATTCATCGTAATATATATTAAAAAAAATTGTTTAATATGTATACCTTATTGATTAGTGTATAAACTTACTGATTAGTGAACATATCATTAATAAGATGTGTCTTACAATTAAATCTAGAAGAAATATCAGTTGAGCTACGATTGTAATATTGAATTAACTCTCTTGCTTGTACGACAAATTCTTCATAGTTTCTTTGTTGAATAAGACCATGAAATAGATCTTTTGATACATTTACAAACATATCTATAAGATTTCCAATCTCCGCCTTCTTCTGATTTGCCTTCTCTCTACGTTGAAGTTGAATTCGCATTGCTTCTTCCGTAATTTGATTTTTAAGATATTGTAATCTTAAATCAATATTACGTTCATGCAAATTTTGCACTCTAAATCTTTGTCGTTCATAATGACGATAGTGACTTACTATTTGATGAAAGCTAATAATAGATCTAGTGAGTACTTCCGGACATCTTGATTCTCTGAGTATTCTAAGAATTATAGATACTCTTGGAAGTTCATTCTCATTACAACCAAATGGATTGTCACCTGGTTCTCTTGCCACAACACCATTATTGAGCTGTCTTTGCCATTCATAATAATGCGGATTATGAATCTGACCAGTTTGAATCTGACCTGTCCTCCAACTGAAAGCAATATGACATTGCACACAAAACATCATATCACATCCAGATATCTTAAATATCATCACACCACATTTAGGACAGCCCTTGCATGAGGCCCTAATTTCTTCAGCAGTCTTTAGAGCATCTTCATTACATGTATGATCATCCTTAGTCTCCTCCTCTGATTTAGGATCAAATTTGACCTCAAAACAATCTGCACATACTCTGATATCACATAGACCACATTTCCATTGAGTACTAAGAAATCCTTTACAATTTTCACCAGGACATGGTCTAATAAACTCTCTACGTTCAGCTTTGATATCCTTGAAATTACCATTTAGAATGCGTTCTTTCTTGTTCTTGGCATTCAAATACTTGTTTGTAGCTATATTGTATTCTTCGTCCATTTTCTTCTTTGCAATAGTGAGCTCCTGATATTGTTTTCGAAGGGTTTCAATTTCGGCATCCACATCTTTAGTCTTTTCTATGATAATTTGAGCAGCAGGAAACATGCCACGTTCTCTTTCGAATAAGAGATGCTCTCGGTGCTTCTTGTAGTCACCAAATCTGAAAGCCTTTGTAAACGTATCTAAGATGAAAGCTTCCGTCCATTGCTTGTTACAGCTCATACATTTGGGATCTTCTTCAAGATCTAATATATACCTTTGTGTACAGCCAATACAGACCGTGTAATCACAATAATTACAGCTTACCTTCCTTCTAACAGTAGGGGTAAATTTTTCTATACATATCGGACATTCTTCCATGATATACTTATATAACTTTATCAATTCGAATATTCAAATTTAATTTTTCTCTATAATAGGAAGTTACCAAATGTCAGAATCCACAATGTCAGGTCCACTTAACACCAATAACTGGAAGGATCCCGAATGTCTATAGGAGCTTAACCAATTTGATAGGGTTAACTACCGAAATCAAGTTTTGATATTTACTCTAGATTTAAAGTCGACAGTTTTTAATATGTTTATATATATTTCATAAAGAAAGAATTATTTTTTGTATTCATATATACATATTACAATGTCTAGTTTGTTAGGTATTCTTGGTCTTACCTCAGAAGCTTCTTCTATTGCACTTAACAAAAGTCTAACAGATATTCAAAATGACATTTCTAGTCTTGTATCAACAAGCAGTACAGCCGCTCAGACTATTTCAAATGCAATAAATGTGACAGATGTTGGCGAAGATTTAACTATAGATAGTACAGGTCAGTATACTGATGCTCAACAAGATATAAATACTGTTTCTGATACTACTGTTGATTCACAGATACAAAATAAAGTCATGGAAGCAATTAAACAGGCAACTAAAACAGAAGGAGGTCTTTCTTTGCCAGGTACAGCTACGTATGCAAAAACCGAGAATGATGTAAAAACACTTATTGGAACACATGTTAAAGTTGACAATATTATCAATAATACTAATACACAAACACTATCAAATGTTCTTAACGTTAACAAAATTCGTGGTAATGTAAAAATTTCTAATTTTAATCAAACAGTTAAGGCAAAAATGTATGTTACTGGATATGCAAAAACAATGCAAACTCTTGGAGTCACTATTGATACATCAAGATCTATTGATCAATCCGCAACTTCTGATGCTATGCCAATTGATAATATTATTGATTCAGTCGGTAATGCAATTAGTAAAGTACTATCCAGTGCAGTTGGTATGGGAATGCTTCTAGTTATTGGATGTTGCGTTGCCGGGCTAGTAGTATTTTGGAAATTTAGTGATTCTCTTAAAATTACTCCTGAGAAAGTAAAGCTTATTAAGTATATTCTAATAGTAGTATTGATAATTGCCGTTATAGCACTTATTGCATATATGGCTACTGGATCATCAAAAAAAGAAGAATCTAAATCATCTTTTGTTACTAAAAGCCATTTTGTAGGAGATGCAAAAGCTTTAGGAGGATATAATATCTTTTAGTATACTAAGTAATGATCTTACGTTTTCATATGCTCCTGTTTTTTTCTCTGATGTACCAGATGATTTAGCTTTTATTACTATTCCAATTACAATGATAACAATTAATAATGCACCAATCATTATTATATATGGAGTATTAGATGAACTTGTTGTATTGGATGAACCGTTTGTATTAGCATTACCACTACCACTACCACTACCACTACCACTACTATTATTGTTATTATTATTGTTATTAACAGTTTGTGTGCAATCAACTTTTTGTACAAACTCACCAATATTAATATTTCCTTTAGCCGCAATATTTACTTCATTACTACATACTTGCAAATTTAGTTGACAAGGTGCAGTTAATGCATCTGTTTTGTACCCATTTTCACTCTTACATTGTGTATCTAAACAATAACCTGGAATAATAACTGGGCGACCCAGTGTGTCTTTAATACCTACATCTACATCTTTCGCATTTACACATGAACATAATGGATCAAATTCATGAAGTTCAATTCTATTGATACTAGGAAAATTTCTTAAATACATACTTGTATTACTGGTTGTACTAGTACCTGATGACCAAATTGCTCTATTACCGGGGTTTTCATAGATAACAAGATTACCATCTGTTTGCATAATAACATGATATATCTTTCCAGTTGAATTTGTTTGTCCAGATCCTGTTTGCCATAATAGAGTAGCAGGAGTTTTCCAATCAGTAAGTGTTAAATTACCATTAGATTGCATCATTAATTTGATACCATATGAATCAACAAGCATATTTGTAGCAGAGGCACTACTTACAACATTTGCAGTGTTTGGTGGAGGAGGAGTACCAGTTGAAATTAGCATATCACCAGTTTTAAGTTGAATAGGTATTGTGTATTTTACCTTAGGTAAATTGTCTTTCACTGAGGTATCACTATAGGAGTATGATACTTTTGGTGCTAAAGTCTTTCCATATGCTATCATAAATTCATCAACATCAGCGTCTTTCTTTCCTGACATTGCAGAAATATATTCTCTTGTCTTGTGTAGTCCTTGTCTAACATTTTCAAACGTTAATAAACCAGTATTATTACCTGATGTATCCTTGTTAATATATAGTTTTTTATAATCCGTATTTACCGTTTGTCCAATCATTGCGTTATTTGCTGGACTACATAAATTTGCTGTATTAATATTATTTGATATTTTACAATAATCATATGTTTTTAAGTTTGCTTCTCCTACAGGATAATTTTGAGACATATAAACAAAAGTGCTGTTGCTACCAGCATTTTTATTAAGATCTAAATCTACAACTAATGAATAATTTGGATCCAAAGTTTTTGCAGTTGTTTGATCAGGGCTACTTTTAACTTTAATATCTTGAACATAACGATTTTTTGAATTGTTGTCATGTAAAGACGTAGCATCTTTTAACTCTTTACATAAATAAATATCATCACTGGATCCACCCATAGATTTATTAAGATCTACATTTACTGCCTTTCCGTTTGAACATGATCCACCTGTTTTACTATTTATAAGATCAATTTTACCTAGACCTCGTTTGGCAGTCCCTTTTTTACCACAGAGATATAAACTAGTATGACTCCTAGTACTATCATTAAGATCAGTATTAGATAAAATTTCATAACCTGCTCCTGTCGGACAAAGAGTTTTATCTTGAACTACTGTTATATCTAAAATACCATTATCATTAATTGTGGAAGTATCAACAGGGGTTAAATTATCAGCTGCCCATATTTGTGGACCAGTTGTATTTGGTGACCATTGACGAAGTAAGGAACCATCAAAATCAATATTTTTACCAGTTTTAACACTTTGAATTGTACCATCAGATTTAAATTTCCATTGTTGATTTGTTCTTGATGATGAAGTAATATCGTTATCACAAGCCCATGTTTTAATTGCACCAGAGTATGATGCTTCCTCTGCACCATCAATACATACACCATATTTAACATTTCTTATTTTACCATCTATACCAAATACCCATTTAGTATCATCATTTGCGCCACATGATCTCATTGCTAGAGTAGAATTATTGACACTTCCTGTAGCTGCTAGACATAAAGAACCGTTCCTGATTTGAAATGCAAGTCCTTCGTCTCCACTTAAAGAATCATCATCATTCACACTATAAATCATTTCAAATTTACTAAAATCGACATTATTAATATCAGTTTCTTTTAGAGTAGTAGTGTCTTTTTCATCGGCAAAACCAAGTACCTTGTTAATATTGTTCCATAGTATTGTAATTAAATTGTTTGAAATTGAAAATGGTTGAGATCCATTTGATCCATTACAATCATATTGCCA
>JACCDM010477450.1_pt1 | contig 44738 bp, 40 predicted proteins | sample 7445851 | NCBI WGS metagenome assembly JACCDM01 (sample SAMN15323438, study PRJNA562643) | freshwater metagenome | isolation source: river surface water | place: USA:Blue River Watershed | collected 2017-08-16
ATGTTGTTGACATATAGATCGCAAACAACGACCTCAGTGCCGCTGATAGACACCGATGCAGCCGTTCCACTGTTGGTGGTAGTGTTACCAGAACCGATGTCTTGGCCGCGAATAAGGTCAGATAGAGCGCATAGAGTCACCTCAACGAAACGTTGTCCGAATGGTATGGAAACACTCGCAATTGATAGACGTGGATCGCGGTTGAACCAGAAGAGTAGGGGCATCGTAACTTCAAGAATATCTGTGCGCTGATAACCAGTGGTCATGTTGGTTCCGGTCGCATTAAGTGCATGAGCCGTTCGGGATTTGTTGGTCTGATAGCCATCAGTCACATTAATCCAAGCACCAGCTGTGTCGGCGGCGCCGACAGTAACCGTTCCGAAACCCATGCTCGTTGTTCCGGCGGCATTTGGCGCAGAACCAGTGTTCGGAATAATCTGAGCGGGAATTGGCATCTGTTGACCAACGCATCTGTAATATCCGGCCTTCTTGCATTCGGGCAACTCGAATTGGCGGTAGAATGTATAGTCATGATTATAATACTCGTCGAGCGCATTTCCGTTCACGGAAAATTTAACCTTGTTGAGCAGCCGCTCACCGGGGAATGCGCACCAACGGCATTGTCCGGTTCCCGAAACGGCGCCGAGACGCACATGGAGAACCATGTCGTGGAAAAAGTCACCGAATTGAGGAATAGAGAATTGAATTTCGCTGTTAAGCGTAACCGTTCCGGCACTGGCGCGAACCTTGTTGTATTCGTAACCAATGGCCGCGAAGGGCTTGAAGTGAGCATTCATGAAGAGAATATGTGTCTTCTCAATATCAACGAGTGTAGGTGTAGGATCCATTCCGCGCTGAGCGCGTAACTGCATGATGTTATTTAGACGTGCTTTAAGCAAATCGGTTGCCATAAGCATACGATCTTGCTTACCGTCATTTGTAATAATCTGGAAAACTCCTCCGGTAGCCATGGTTATACGATTATATTATTGAAATGACAAAAAAATAAAATAATTAAATATTGGGTCATAATTTAAAAAATAATTATGTGCGATATCTGAATTGCATAATAAACAGAACACTAATTAATATTTTTTTTTTAAAAAAAATATGATGCTTAGGAACATAATTTCGTTGAGTTAATCATGATGATTTCTATAATGATTTCCACATCGCGAATATTCGCAATTTTTTATATTCAAATCATGTGGTTTTCTCATACAATCTAGATCATACGTAGTCTTCATATCAACCGGTGGTGTAGTCTTCGTGTTTTGTATGCCGAGTGATCGTGTGATATGTAAACGTTCTTCAAATAATAGTCGTTTAATGAGTAAACGATCCGCTTTACCATGTTTCGTGATCAACTCAAAAACTCCTTCAGTGGTCATGGTTATAATTATGTCATTTAAATCAACTATTTAATTGGAATTGTATTTTGCTGAATTTTAATATTATTCGCTGAATTTTAATATTATTGGACTACCCATGATATTTCTATAATGATTTCTATAATGATTTATATAATGATTTCTATAATGATTTCTACATACAGGTTTGTATGATCGTAACTTTTTACGTGTATGAAATTCTTTGGTTTCTCGAAATGAGTAATTGTTGGCGCAGGATCCACTTCGCGCTGAGGGGGTGATTACGTATCATCTGAACTCATGTCATGAATCGGCGGGGAGAAGTCGGTCAATCTTATCATTGTATATAATTAATGCCATCCATTAGCAGCCATTATTCTCTTGTATAAAATTTATTATTTTATACAAAAGAAATAATAAATATTGAGGAGATAATAAGTCCCTGCGAATAAAAATTGAAAAAATATAAGCGATTGAAAATGGACGCAAAACAAGTGATGGGTGAGATTTTCGAGTACATTCGACTCGGTGATTATCGCCGGGTCATTTCGAATTTAGAATTGATAGACGTGTCTATCCCGCTGTTGGACCGTGCCAAAATGGCTATTAGTGTTCTCAAAAAACTAGACGAGAAAAACCCCAAACTGCAACGTTTACAAATGATTAAATTATATAGGTATTATCATTATGAATTAATTAAAATGGGATGGGACACATATTATGCGACAGTTGAAAAATATAGCTTCGACAATTTGCGCGCCATCAACATTAAACCATATAGACCAGATATTAAATTCTTTGACAACATAACAGCATTTCTCTGTTACTTTGATTTCGTTAATGAAGCAATTATTGATGTCAGTGATGATATCGTTCGCGAGTATATTGAACGATTGCACATCAATAATTTCGAGTGTAAACTTGTTTATATTTGTACGCTAAATTTAATACATAGATTATGTCCGATTAAAATAAAATATGTTGATTCTAGTTCTATCTTTAAACTCAAATCTATGATTTGCGAGTATCACAGAATCACACCGTTATTTCCAGTGCTGGATTTCGGCAATTACGACCGAAAAAAATCAAACAATATTCTATTTGTGATGGACAAAGCATTCGAAAGTTCAGACCTAAAAGTGTCAATGCCATTTATTAAATATTTTAAATCAAAAGGATGTGGCATTGATGTGCTAGCGACGACTGATGAGAGTGTTGATAATGTATTTGATACAATATATACAGACCCTTATTACATGCCAGTATATAAATTTGCAATCATTGTAACACACGTATCAGCCATGGGATGCATTATTAAGGCAAAGAGAATAGCAAAAATCACAATTGGAATTCTCGGCCATTTAATGAGTTCCGGCGTCTTGGATTATTTTGTAGTTCCTGAATGGGATAATGAAAAAAATTACAACGAGAAACTTATTAAATTGCCAGGTATGGCCGGTGGTATCCCAAAACTCGGCAAAACCGTCGAAAATAGTAAATTAGTGGATACAAATTATATCGCGTGCCCGATGACCGGCCTGAAACTAAATGCGATGATGGGCGACATCTTCGAGAGAATTAACGAAAAAATGTGCGAAAAATGCCAATTCTTCTTACACATCGGCGAAAATAGAGACAATTGTGCCGTGCAAATCATGGAAGAATTGCACATTAAACCATATATCAAAAACTATGTTTATACACATAGTGATATTTTGCTATATGGAAAGATAATTGCATCCGCGGATGTTATTATCATGCCTTTTCCATATACCGGATATGTGTCAATTAGTGGTATTTTCGGGTATGCGAAGCCCATCGTGGTATTATATGATAATACGCGATTTTCGACAATGTCCGCTGGTGAAATACTCAAACTGCTTGGAATGCCTGAGTTGGTGACATATTCGATCGATGATTACGTGGATTTAGTACATAGAGTTCTCACCGACCTTGAATTCAAAGAACAAATTTCCAACAAAATGAAACAGATTGATTATGATACGATTGTCGAAGACCATAATTTAATGATTGAGAAAAAGTTTGGTGAAGAGTTCGAGAAAATATTCGGTGAAAAATTTCGTTAGTTCATATTCATATTAAACAAATGTGAATACACGTGTATTAATACCAGCGTGGTAGTGAACCGCAGCGCGAGCGGCCCTTGCTATCATGTGTTTTTTTAATGCATGAAAAACATGTGTTTTACAAAACATAAAAAAACACAAATATTATTTTTCATATTAAACAAATGTGAATACACGTGTATATTAAAATTAGCGTGGTAGTGAACCGCAGTGTGGGCGGTCTTGCTATCATGCGTTTTTTTAATACATAAACAAACATGTGTTTTACAAAACATAAAAAACACATATACAAATTATATTTTTTCATATTAAATATATAATTAATTATATGTTAAAATTAGCGAGCGATTCTCGACAATAAACTAACGACTAGCAGTTGCGACAATTGTGACAATGAACATGACTGTGTGCGCATCCACATGCTCAACCATGACCACTGATGTGGCATTACTTTATGTACTTTACGCGCATTTTATTCTTGATATGTACTGTATTTTTGCGTATATCGTATACAGATATCTAGTGGTATTTGGCGATAAACGAATTTTCACATTATGTGATAGAATCATTAATATCTTTGAAAAGACTCATAACGCCTATAACAATCATACTCAAGTATTCCAAGAGAATAATGACTTAGAATCTGAGTCCGACTCTGAGACCACACAGGATGAAAAAATGTCAATCGCTTCCAAACATGAAAGTTGCGGTGAAGATGCTGTCCAAGAAGATGAAACTGATATTGAGATTGAAACTGAGTGTATCGATTCAGAAGTTAAAAAGTCGTGAATATTCGGACTATCTAATTAAGTCATAATAACATTATTACAAAATATTTTTTTATTTAAATAATTACTGCATATTCAACATTAACGCAAGATTAACGCAAGATTAACGAAAAATTAACACAATGATGCACTGCCTTGGTTATCTAAAGGCTCAAAATATTGGAGGAATTTTGAGATCGCTTGAACAAAATGTTCAAGGCAATTTATCTAACGATAATATGGGTAAATTATGCGCCGCAATTGCGGCACTGACGATTGAACCAGATTTACGCTCGAGTATTTTACTATATAAGTATTTTCACCAATTACTAATTTGGCAACACGAATCGAATCATTTTGTGACTAAATTAGAATATTTGATGATTAATCCATTTGATCCATATCGTAATTTGGAATATTTCAAAAAAATGGGTCATTATTTAGCATATATTAATTTCGCCGTAATAGCACGCATAGATTTATCGTATGATATTATTGAACAATTTGTATATTCATATATGCCAGATTGTATTTTTCGCGATGAACATGCGATGGATGAAACTATTATTAATATTTTACACTTGTTGGTGTATGGTATTGGACCTATTAAAGTTGATTATGATTCAAATCGGACACGTAAATTAACATACATTATTCGAAAAACAATATATAATTATATCAATAAAAATATAAGTGTGCCACATAATGCGGTCGATAATGGACGTGTATTATTTATAATGAGTAATAGTTCGTATGGTTCGTCAGATATGTCAGTGTCTATTCCGTTTATCGAGGCATTTAAATCCGCTGGATATTTGATTGATGTTGTGTCACACAATGTAGATCTTGATAATGCTAATACATCCCCATTTAGCATCGCATACACGTTTAAATCTTTTAATAATTTCAGCAGATATCGATATACAATACATGTAGATTATCATAATATGCTACAATATGCTATTCAGGCCACAACAAAAATAGGAATATTAGGAAATTTATTTGATAGTGGCATATTAGATTATTATGTTGTTCCAGAGTGGGATAACGAAAATAATTATTGCGAGCAATTAATTAAATTGCCCGGTATGGGCGGAGGTATTAAACCACTATATAAACCAACGTCAATTGTAGATATCACGGCGCGCAAACGATCATTAGCAATCCCACTTACCGGAATGCGAATTAATCAAAAAATGGGCCCGATATGGCAACGAATTAATCAAATTCTCCCCGATGTGGAATTTAATTTCTTACTTGGTTCAGATGTTAGTGAACCAATTAAACAACTACTCGAAACAATACATATTAAACCATATGTTACTAACTATAAAATACACCATGACGATGTTAATGTTTTTAATAAAGTTCTATCAGAAGCGCGCGTAATTCTTCTTTCGGTGCCCTATAGCGCATACATTACAATAAGTAATCATTTATTATATGGAGTTCCTATTGTTGCTTTAATGGAACCAGGACGTTTTTCATCTATGTGCGCCGGAAAAATGTTGGAATTATTTAATTTATCGGAGTTAGTTGCCGAATCTGTGGATGAATATATTACGATGACGGAAACAATGATGATTAATGATGTTTATTATAGAACATTATGCAACCGAATTTTAACATCAAATTATGAAGTCGCACAACATAATGCAGCAATCCAGACGGAATTCGCGAAATGTTTGTGTATTTAACATGTTAAAAACACAAACATTTAACATGTTAAAAACACAAACATTTAACATGTTAAAAACACAAACATTTAACATGTTAAAAACACAAACATTTAACATGTTAAAAAAATTGATTTTTTTATTATCATATTGAAGTTTCGCGACATCAAGGATGTCGTCGATAATTTCTGAAGCGTGGGAATATGTCTTCGGTGAAAAACCATTTCCGCTCTGCTGGAGGATGAGGGTATTTCTCCCAGACTTCGGTGGATTGTGGTTTGGCATTTTGGACGTCACTGATAGGTACGGCCTCAATCGAGAACTCGATCCGCTTTACGATTGGTTTGAGCATGAAAGCAGACGACGCAACGCACATGGTGACGAATACGGAGAGGCAACATTCTACACGTATGATGGTGTGCGTTACATCCGCGCGCATTATTTCACTGCTCTCGACCAACACGGAACTCTTTACGAGTACTGGATTACTGAGGTGATTCAGCCCGTCAACTCTGAGTTGACCGGAATCCTGCGGGCACCAGACCAAGCACACATCATGGACTCGAAAACAACCAAACACTTTTCCAATGGGAACATGATGTATATTCTGCGCATCGATTCGAATTCAGAGAACCATTGGTTGGATGACTTTTATGCAAGGGCAGATGCAATCGCAGAAGCTCGCAGAGAAGAAGCTCTCGGAGCAGAAGTTGTTTTGCAAGCCGAACAGTTGTTCCAGAGAAAAACATGCAAAGGTTGAATCCCCCGATCGGATGCGAGTGGTTTGGAACGTGCAGGCTTGTTGACTGACGCACCTACTTATCGCGGAGGATCTCAGCATGGGATTTTTTTTTCGAATATAATATCATTTTATATTCCGAATATAATTTCACGTATGATTTAAAGCAACCTCTTATACAAATACAAATACATTAACACAACAAAAATTGAATATTTTTTCTCATATTGCAGCAAATGGATATCGACTACCCAGACCCAAACGTTCGCAGGATCCAAATCAATTTGGATCCTGATGGTTCATGTCCACTTTCAAAATGCACATATGAGGCAGATAACCGCACGGATGACCCTATCAAATTGATAGGGCACATGCTTAACAATCCATTCATTGATGGTCATGGTATTGGTGGAATATTACCGCCAATTATAACCGACAAGTCGTGTTGTGATCTCATAAACGAAACCATTCATGTAAAGGACCCCACTTTCGACATGTATGCCATTGTTCAGGAGTGGAATTCGCTAAGCGAGCACGGCTATAATTATTATGTATGTATCGATAATGATATGCTTAGGCATGAAATATATTATGCAAAAATTAGAGATGATATTACAGTTTATGTTTCAGTCAAGTATAATGGCGAATATGGATTACATGTATCCGAAATAGTAATACACCGATGTATCTGTGAGTGATATCGATATCACTCACAGATACATCGATACAATTGCGGTAAAAAAAAATGAATATTTTTTTATGAAGAGCACAAACCAACGCATTTCTGTTCTGGTCTACGCACAATGTCGAGCAATCCGCCGTCTGTTGATGAATTGGCTAAAAGTCTTAACCTTACCTTTGAACAAGCGCTTGCACTTAGACAGTTACTGTTGTCTTCTGCGCAACCATCGGCAAACAGTGATAAGACGACCGCTGAAAAACCACCAGTTAAAGATGAGGAGCTTGATGACAAGTCTGATGTCATGTCTGATGGCAAGTCTGATGTCATGTCTGATGGTGAGTCTGATGATGAGTCTGATGAGTCTGATGAGTCTGATATTATGGAAGTTGATCCACCAGACGATAGAAAAGAGGAAAGTGTGCAGTCACTTATCGCCGATATGGAAAAAGAGCTTGACAGAATTCGACGAGATAATGATGCAAACAACAAGAAACGTGTTGAAGCGAAAACCCTAGTCACAGAAGCTGAGAATGCTTACAACAATGCTTTAAACGAATTGAAAAAAATTGAAATTGAAGCAAATAGAATAACGCAAACATATGAGGAGAGTTGCGATACACTTCGGGAACTTCGAAATACACTTAAACAACTTCAGGTAGAAAAAAACGAAAAAAACAAAAGAAAGATAATGGAACGTACAGAATCGCGTCGTGCTGCAAACAGAGAGAAGACTGCGAAGAAATTGAATGAACTTGCATATGGAAAAGGGAAAAGACAACGCGATCAATACCCAGTGACATCGCTCACTTCACCTACAATGGCCACGGCATCGCAAGGTCCAGTTGCAATGGCTACCGCACTACCTAGTCCAACCGCTGTAGCTGTTCCGGTCGTTAACAGACCGCTATCAACATCGTCAAACAATAGCATCACATTGGAAATGGTATTCAGTGGGTGTGGTGTTCTGACTCTACTAGAGCCAAATACCTACTTTACACTCACAGAGAAAGGGAATGAAATAGGTATTCAACCATCGCCCAACCTCCTTAAATCAGTGCCCATGAGAGTAGAAGCGCAAATCAGAAAAATATCTACGTCTTGTAAAAGAAGACACCTTTGGTATAACGATAACCCGACTAAGATAGTCATTGTCTGCACCATTGGTGAGTTTGCGGTCGTGTTTGGAGTTAAAACATCATTGCCTTATTGTCTCAGTTCTAAGATTGAGACAATGGGTGTGTCTCACTACCAGAAAGGAGAGTTTATCAATCCATTTCGTACAGAGTGGAAATGGATTGTTGGTACCGAGTTTCCTAATGTGGATTGGGACGTTGGGAGCGGTTTTGTGTGCTCTGATCCGCAATACTGATAGTTCTACAACGATTCGGATAGATTCAGTATAACCTACTGAATCATTTTTTTATCTTTCAATGATGATAAGATAAAAAAAAATCAACTATCAGCACCGTCTTCCATGGGATACTTGTAAATACTCACACTTGTTTGTGTGATTTCTTCTGGTCTCTTGTCATACACTGCTAGTCCATTAGCCCTGTAATCTTGTAGAGTAAGCACGATAGTGTATGTCACAGCTTGAGAATCGGATGGTTGGTCATATGCGCTACATTTAATAAAGATTAGTGAAGTAATGTTATTTTTTTGCATGACTGAGTCAAATGCATCACCTGAGTCAAATGCATAACCGAAGGAATTCCCCTTAGATGATTCGAGGAACTTAGTCAATGCATCGCGAAGCGGAGAAGGTAACGAGTGCATAAACTTAATAATTATGTTTTTCAGAGTAATGTCATATCTAACAATCTTAAGTGGAGCATAATTAGTGTCAATACGCGGGATTTCATATTTCCAGCGTTCATTGAGAAATACCTCAAATATTCCCCTGTTAGCATGTCCCACCGTTCCTGGCGGTGGGGGATTACTCTCAACTTCGCGAATTGCATTGGCTAAACTATCCAATGCTTCGAGTACATCTAACCTTTTTTCATCGGGCAATCCCGATACCGCTTTAACAAAAATGTAGAACGGAGCACGACTGATTTTCTCGATATCATCTGCAACCTTGGAGGTAAACTCATGCTCTACACGTGGATCCTTAAAATCCACAGATGTGAACTCGGGAACTTTCTTCGATGGTTGCTGCATGGAGACTAAAGAGCTTGCACTCACCTTTGTCTTGCAATAAGATAAATAAAAAATCAATTTTTTTTATATGCTATATCATTATATACTACATCATTATTTACGATTCATCATCAGAGTCAGACGTATGGCACAAGCACAATCTTTATTTTCTGCTTTTCTACTTTTGTAGATGAATCTGGATCATCGGATTCATCAGAACTATCTGAGCTATCTGAAGAGCTACTATAAGGGTTTGACCCACTAATTTTACTTGGTTTACCAAATACCAATTTTTTAATACGCACTTTCGACTTGGTACTTGGCGGTACCGTATTGCTCAATGATGCCTCATTGCTCGACGGTACAGTATTGCTCGACGGTACAGTATTGCTCGACGGTACAGTATCGCTCAATGATGCCTCATTGCTCGACGGTACAGTATTGCTCGACGGTACCGTGTTTGGGACGATACTGTGGATGCGAACACACTTTGCCATTGTTCATCTGGATTATATTTTTCATTTTTTTTCCGAAAAAAATGAAAAATATAATACAATAGACCAGTAAGTGTTTCAGTCCTTTGAACACCAGTCGTTCCTCAAACTTCGCCAAACACTAACAGAATGAGTAGCAAATACGAGATCACCCATAAAGCCATGAAACTACAGATAAACGACAGTTTCATTGCTATGCTTAGCAATTTTGCCGGTACTACAAATGTAACCGATGAAGGACCCGTTTTAACAAAGAGTGATATTAACGACACTTGGTTTGTCTTGGATATTATTCGTCGCACAATCAAAACTTCTCCAAGACAGATTGTTTTCAAGAGCAAATGCAGTTCCAATCGTCTATATTATACAGTAATCTACATTGAAATCATAGATGCATTTGTGAGAATTAGTTTTACACTTGACGAATACAAAATACCCAATTATTTATTGTGTGTAATTTATGCTGATGAAGATATCACAAAGAAAAAAGCAAGAGATCTTGCGATGGCGGAGTGTAAGAAGTGTATTAAGGACCTTTTCAATGTAGACATACGTGATACGCCAACCGATACACCAACCGATACACCAACCGATACACCAACCGATACACCAACCGATACACCAACTGATACACCAACCGATACACCAACTGATACACCAACCGATACACCAACCGATGCACCAACCGATACGCGTTAAATAAGGCACCAAATAAAATTGATTTTATCAATACGATTTTGCACGACAATGGCTCCCGGCGCGATGGCTCAGTTCACGCTCACCTTAAATTCGACCAAAGAATATAAGAGGCGTTTGTTCGAAGACTCTTATGTACTTGTAGCTATGCATTTGCAGCAGTACAGACTACTTCGGTGGATTATGGTTAGTCAGATAATTGGTGTTATCAACCAGTTATTAGATAAGAATTTAATAGCTCCTATTACGAGTAAAATTGGAAACTGTAAGTTAGCCTCGTTATTGATTGGAGTGAATGATACACCCTATTCTGTAACACTCACCATTCACGTTGTTAATGGAATTGGATATATCATTAATGCTGATTTAATTGACATGGAGCGGAAATGTCAAGTCAGTTCTTACTCTAAAAAATGCCAAGAAGAGGTTGGTATGTATGTCCCATCGAGACATTGTATCTCACACGCAACAAAGAACAAAGAAATGCTTAATGAGGAATTGAAAAAAATCAATCGAAAAATTGAAAACGGAAACATTTTCATTGTAAATGCGGATGGGACCATTTTTCACGATTTGCGAACGATTCAAATAATGCTACGTAAATTCATCAAATACAACTCATTGGTGGATGTTTACAATACGCCGGCGAATGTTTACAATCCGTCGGCGGATGTTGACAGCCCACCGGTTGGAATTTACATTGACAATGATAGTAATTACTTCATTAAATTCGCACTGACCAAAAATAATGGCCTATACATCATAGAAAAATTGACTTTCGTGCTGAAAAATCTGCGCGATAGTTTGGTACTTACATAATTTTTTTATTTGAATAATAGTGATATTCAATAATAACATACATAAAAAGAACAATCAAAACATGGACAAAGTTGAGGCTTTATTTAGCGCAGCGGAAAAACAAGTCGCTTATTGTTTATATAGAATGTTATTGACAGGTGAAACGATTACATTCATGGAAGCTGGCCCAAATTATATGTGGCTACGTGAGGAAATTATTGAAGCTCTTAAAAACGATTTAGTCGATGTTCAAGTATATAAAGATTTACACGAAATGATATTATCCGGCGATACAATTGCGATCGAAAACCAGACTGAAGAGACGGCGCTTGCACTCTGCGATCGATTGGCATTTAAACCAGTTCGCGAATATTACGAAGTTGCTTATTCCGATCCATATAAAATTGCAAAATATTGGTGCGAGTATGCCCGAATCATTGTCGAAAACGAACCATTTTATTTTTCAACAATGTTCGATGTTCTAACACAAATATTATATTGGATTGATGATCGAACATATAAGATAAAGAGTTTAAATACCACGTCGCGAGTCTGTTTAGTACAGCCACCAAATATTACTAATCCCCTTACAGATTGTGCATTATGGCTAATGGTATTCGACGCGTCAAATATTGTCTCAAAAGTTGAGAGTGAGGAACTTTATGATATACTATTTTCATTACCGCCAGATGAAGAGAAAATCGATCGGGTAGAAAATTTCCACGCTTATTTTGAACTCTACAAAAATTCCTCGCGGGATTTTACTAATTTAACAAATGTATTAATTGGTGATGGAGATTATATGGATAAGTATTTGTCCGTTGTTAGACCATATTTTCATTCGAATACAACAGGACGTATAATTCAAGCATTTCCGCCAATCATCAAACAATTTCCGCCGATGATTAAGCCAGTATTATCAGATGATCAACAGCTTCATTTTCTGGATTTTGTCACTAGTCTGGATTTTGATGCGCCAAAAAAACAAATTGTTGGTTTTGTTTTTAGTAAAAAATGCACTGAACGAGAACTCATTCTTGAGCAATACAAATTATCACAAACCATTCAATATTAATTCAGTATTATCACAAACCATTCAGTATTGAACCAGCATCGATTCATCATCGATTCAATTGTTACTTTGGGAGATGAATACCAGTTTTATTTTCGTCGACATCTTCGGCCTTTGTGAAAAATGAGCTCGGCTTCATTTTTTTGCCTTTAACATCATGGCACCATGTCTGGACTTCAATGGCATCCAATTCTGAATCTTCCAAAATTTTCGAGGGTTTATCAAATTTATTCATATATTTTTCTTCTAACTCACGCTGTTGTCGTTCGCGTTCGGTTGGCTCTTTAAGTCCAGCCTTACGATGATAATTGCGCTGTTCTTTCTTATAATTCTTTAAGAATTTCTCATCATCGGGGCCACATTCTTCGATATTCTGATCCTTGCGAATCTTAATGCGTTTCTGCAACATATCTTTACCTAAACGTTGGTTGTCCTCAACTGTATCGAGAATATCTTTCAAAATACGTGTATTTGTGTTGTAAAATTGCTGACGCTCTCGGTTAACAATGCATGATGTTTGGAATGTCCATTGATTTTGTTTACTGCATCTAATTTGAGCCGTGAATTCATTTTCGTGCTTGTGAATAAACTTGTTATAATCGTCCATCGAATCAAATCCATTATAAACAATAAGCGTATAGTCGAGATCCGGTTTCTCGTTGTATAAATTACGCGTTGCAATACGAACGGCGTCATGATTGGCATCAATATAGTACGTGAAATAATGAAATAAATCAGCCGATGGAATATGATCAATGATCCGCTCATATTCAACTTTATTTTTTTCGGCTTTCGTCATTTCGCTTCCTTTCACATACGGTTTCGAATGCTTTTTGCGTGGATTGATTTTTTTGCGTTCTGGGTCGAATTTATTGCGCTGATACGCTGACCGCACATGCTTGTCGGGATTGAATTCGAACTGTTCTTTCAAAAATTGATGAATAATCATGCGCTTAAGACGATTATAGTTGGATTCTTCCTGGCTGAAATCCTCACCACCGGAAATACCGGCCTTCTTTTCTTTGCGAAGTACAACTTTCCCTTTCACAATATTGTCTTCAATAAACGCTTGTTTTACTTCGTCTTCGTCCAAGTCCTCTGCATTAACAACATAGTCACCATCAGGCACTCCATATTCATCGGCGCGACGAAAAAGAAATCCAACTAAAGCAGTCATTAAAAACTTCTTCAAATATTCCTCCTTCAAATTAATAAGCGAATAGGCATAGAATTTTTCATCACGTGATTCTAATTTGATTGCTTGACCATATGGGTTTAATTTGCTGCGTAACTCGACAACTTCGTCTTCATCCAAATCATCGATATTTCTAGTTCCGTTAATAATATCAGAAAACAACCCGTCTACAATATCAACTGGAGAAGTCATAATTTTTATAATTTGAATGAAAAATATATTTAATATATAATTGTTGCTTCGAAAATGGAAAATGTAACACAGATTCATTCTGAAATTTCCAACAAAATTAAATATTTATATATGGCAATTGAACATAAAGGTGACACAATAGACGAAAAAACCATTGATGAATTAACGAAATTAGACAGTGAATATAGACTCAATAGCTCAATTCCAATTATAAATTCGATGACGGCGAGCAATTATGATGAGTTGGTTGATGCATCCACAGTATTCAAAGAATACATCACATCCGCCAATATTATGCAAAGATTAAATATTCTATCAAAGATTATATTTAGTAACCCAGACCATAAAATAATATCCCTTATGCACAATTATACCAATAACAATTTAATATTAAACTCATCAGCTGTTGAAGAGCGAGAACTATGTCCTGATTGCAATGTCGAATTTAGCATAAGACATGCCTATAGCGACCAATACTGTCCAAAATGCGGCATGATAATTCAACTCGACGGAATATCATTTGAAGTAAATGAAAACTCGAAGTCCGGACCATATAAGCCATCAGAACACTGTGAAACACATATCAATTGTATATTCGCGCAAGAATTAACAGAAATTCCCAAAACATTAATTGATTCAATACAAAGGCTAATAAAAAATGAAAATATATTACCAAATCGGCAACTTACATGTAAAAAAATCAGGCAATATTTAAAGGAATTAAAACAAACTCAATATAATAAAAATGTGCCAAAAATTCGATTGATTATTACAGGAATAAAACCACCAAGCCCAACAATCGATAAATTTAATGAAATATGTTGGTATTTCGATTTGGCTGATAAAATATGGATGGAAATAAAACCACCCGACATTAAATCGCGACAATATTATCCACATAGAATCCGCAAAATAATAGAGATTGTTTATAAAGATGATATTAAAACACGCAATTCCATCATTGAATGCATTCATCTGCAGGAAGAAAATACATATAAAATCCATGATCATTATTGGAAAGAGATATGTGATAAATCAAATGGGAAAATCCCGTTTATAAAAACTGAAAAGTATTTGTTGCGATATTAATGCGGATATTTTGTATTATAGGGTTTTCGAAACCTCGCTTGTATTATAGGGTTTTCGAAACCTTATTTATTATAGTTTTCCAGGAACTTTTTCTTCTTTTGATTATTTTTTTCTTCAATCTTTCTACATAAGGTCCATAATTGCGGACTACACATACGAAACGGCGGATATCTATCTGCAATCATATATGTAAATACATTATCATCCTTTCCAAGCCTATAATAAACAAGCTTTTTAAAATTATTCTCTGAGTTATCGCTGAATACGGCATCACATGCCATGATTGCCCGTTTTTGTTTCTTTTTCATAATACTATTAGCTTTACTATGCATAAAATGCATCGCGCATTCACCATCCGTGAAAATGCTAAAATACGAATTCTTGCGCATTGTTGGTGTTATTAAATTATCGTCTTGCGCGGCCACAATAATTGTGCAGTGATCGTGACGCCCTCGCGTGAAAATTGTATCCATAATAGACGGGATATTTTCACCTGAACGTGATTTTACCATGCCCGAAATTGCTTTAATTTGTTCAACACAATCATCGAAAATTAATAACAGGCGCGGGTTCATCATTACATTTTTAATAACGGTTTGCAAATCTTTCTCTTTCACAAGCTGCAATAAACTTGATTGATTATCATGTATAGCTTTCTTATATAAATCTATTATACTCTGATCTTTTTTCTCTAATGCTTTGGCCTCAAGTTCTTTTTTTTCGGCAAATGATAATTGCTCAGACATAGACAGTTTAATTACATAATTTTTCATATTCTCTTCGACGGTTCGAATTTTATCAACAGTTGTAAAATATGCTGATGATGTTTCATTGAACAATTTCATCTTTGTAAAAACAGTTCGCAACATATCAAGCGAATTTACGATCGCATATAATTCTGAGCATTCTGATTGGTCTTGATAAATTTTAGTAATTATACTCCTATTTAATGATGGATGAATTAAATTAGGTGGTATTTTACCGGCATATGTGTTATTTTTCGACTCTGACGGAGCGAATACAACAACTCGGGGAATTAGATCTTTTAGCAAGAACAATTGTTCCACAATCGCGACCGATTTCCCGGTGCCTGACGCTCCATAATAAATGGTTGATGTGTTAATAAACATAGACGCATCTTTTTTCTTATAACCGAGAAGAGATCCATCCGCCAACCTTATAGATTTATCACCGAATTCAGCTTGCATTTTTGCTATATATTATTATAATTATAATTACATTGTGTAATATAATTATACTATACGATTATAATATTGCAATGTAATATAATTATATTGCAATATGATTCACAAGTTTAATAAGTCTATAATTGGCCAATTATGCATAATTGATGATCCACAAAACTTAATCAAATTTTACCGTCGACATAATATAAATTTAATTAATAATGATCATCAAGATATTTATATGCGCATTACTTATGATTATATGGATTTAAAGAATATCACAATCAATGTGCTTCAATCATGCTCAAAGGAATATAGGGATAATATTTATAAACATTTAGCGGAAATTGAAGATATTTATAGCGACCACATAAATGCGATGGATAAAGACTATGTTTATCATAAAAAATTCACCGAACATTTGTTATATAAAAAGAAATGTCGGTTAATATCCATTTATTTAAAAGTTATCGAAGAATATTCACAATTAATCATGCAGCCAATAAAAGAATACTATAACTGCCGAATATTCACTAATATAGTTAATATGCATACCATATATAATCCATTAATAACGATAATAACTACTGAACAAAACATTCCGTTGAATCTTATGATCCATAGCATATTTATCTTTTATGACTATGAAACAATTCAGGAATTTATCAACAAAACTGTTCGAACACCATCGATGAAGAATAAGTTATTACGAATAACAAAAAATATAATAAACTTTGACAAAATTGTAATTTATCATGATGGTGAATATTATTGGGATAACCCGTAGTCCAACTACACGATACTCGTGTAGTTGCATTACGCTGCATAGTTGGGCATATTGTGGTAATTTGGATTTGTAGGTTTTGCGGCTGTCACAGCACTCAAAACCGGCAATGATATTTTTGATGGTTCTTTCTTGCCAATTATTTGAGCCTTGTCGTCTGATTGCTTTAGTCCGTTTGGAGGAACATATCTAATTTCATCCATTTTTTGTGCCGAAATGTTATCATTAATATCATCCCTAACTACATTATCGTGAATGAATAATATAATCATAGTTGATAATAATGTCCAAAATGCCATTTTGATGATCCCATTTTCATAATCGTATGTGAACATTGTAACCAAAATTAACACAATTACAATTAAAATAGCTGTTGATACAGCGTTTTTAACGAGTGGATGTAATTTTTTTGATAGAGAATCCAGAATATCTCCGGAAACATCTGATAGTTCAAATCCCATGGCTATATTTATATACTTTAAATAAATTCTCCATAATTATGCTGATTTTTCTACTTTATGTTTCGACTAATATTGGCAGTAATTAATCAATATCATCATCAATTAACTCCGATAATTTAATCTTTCGTCGTGTTGACTTACGGGGTTCCGATTTATCATTCGTATTCCTAACATTAGTTAATTTGCCATCATTATCATTGAAATTATTATCATCATTGAAATTGTCATTATTATCACCAACATAATCGCCAACATTATCATCAACATTATCATCAACATTAAATAACTTATTCATTTCACTATTATAGATATCATCTCGGCCGCTTGCAACCGTTTTAGCTGTCTCTGCTGACTTTATGCTTCCATTGGAGCGTGTTTCGAAATTCTCAAGTGCCGGTGATGACATGCGCATTATTGGAGGCGGTGATGATGGTTCACTATTAAAGTTTGGTATAATGGATATATCCTCGGTAAATCGTTCGCGATTGGAGCGTTTAGGTGGTTCAAATTGTTCAAACTGTTCAGATTGTCCAAATTGTTCAAATTGTCCAAATTGTCCAAATTGTTCAAATTGTCCGAAACGTTCAATAGGCGATGCATTTCTTTTCGATTGCAAATCTTTGTTTTTCTTTATTAAAATTAAAACATTCTTTTTATATCTTTCTAATGTTGAGCTCAATTCTATTTTTTGCTGTATCAATTCTTTTATTTTCTTGTCGCGCAAATCAATATCATTCTTATATTGTTCAACTATTTTTTGATGTTCATCGAGTTTGCTGTTCAATTTGTCATTTATTACTTTTACTTTTTTAATATCATCCAGCAATTTTTTCGCAGTACAGACATCAATTTGAGATCCGGCATTTTTACCAATATTGGCATTAACAAATGTACTGTGTACATTTTCGCGCTCAATAATATAGATATCTACAATGATGTTTTTGAGCACCCGCATATTGTCTTTGACATGGTTATCAATAATCATCGGCAAATAATCGTCGATAATTTTATTAATCAAAACTCCAATACTATTGGATAAACATTTATAAACTAATCCGCGCTTTTCCGCAAGTTTGACCGTACTGCAGTAGTCGAGAGGAATAAATGAATTCGCAATTTGAACAAGGCAATCATCCATTGTGAGAATATTTATATCGTATTTCCGAAATGTATATTTTATGTGAGTCAGGGACTGATGTAACCAATTGGCTTGCTTTTCACACATAGACTTATGATAATAAAGCATCGAGTTTTTGTAAATTTCGGTCAGTGATGAATGTCCAGTCTCATTGTTAAATTTTTGCACAGATAGATTATATAGTTCGTTCCAAAACACACCCGCATAATAGACAGCCGTAATCTCAAATGTATTTTTGATATCGTCTGGAATTTTAATGTCCGAAAACATTTTTTATGTTAGATATACAGCTCAATTTTTATTTGTGTAATATAATTTACTTTTAATACAAATGGCAAAAGTTGTCGTCATTAAAACAAATGTTCCGGATAGAGTTCAAACAGAATATGAGAAGGAGGCTTATTACAATGATTTGGCCGCAAGATTACCCAATATTGATAAACAACATTTTGACGATTTCATGCATATGGATACCGTAACAATTTCGGCGAATAATATGGCATCAATTTTAATTAAACAATGCGAGCCGCTATGTGATATTATTATAGAACCACCGAAGAAAATAGAAGGTGGTAAAGCTAATGCCGTTAAAAAAAAACCACCCAAAGCCCAAAAAATGGCTTTATCGTCTTCTAAAGCCCAAAAAATGACTTTAGAAGACGATAAAGCGACCGTAGAGCCACAGCCGACTAAACCAAATAATGGCACCCGTTATTCAATTATAACCCAATTTGATAAGAATATAAACTGCTATGACGAAAAATTACAGATTATAAAATCGAGCGGAAGAAATAAAACGGTCGCGGTAATTGGCTTAATTTTCAGAAATAACACATTTAGTTATGATATGCGATTAACGAAATGGAGCGTTGATAAAATACCATTTGATAAAATTCTGTATTCCGGATTATGGAATAAATCATGCAGATCCAGCGGGTATGTTCTTGATGAAGTAGTACCCAATTATATAAAATCCATAATATTCACTGATGAAAAACATGCAATTTCTGAGATGATGAAGATTTATAATTATATAACATGGTATAAACATCGCGTTGAATCATCATTCTTATGGGCATTTTATTTAGCTCGCAAAATAGTTCAAGTTCCGCTAAATATTAAATTAAAACCATTAATTGACACTAAACTAGATTCAACAACGGAAAAACTAAATAAAATCATTGAAGGGCAGTTCATCGTCACAAGTGATTTGCGACATCATGCTAATTTAATATCTTATAATATGTTGGAACTTTTTTATTTGCTGAAAAACTATAACTCGGCCGAAGTGAATGAACTATATGATACTTTCAAACAAAAATATGAGCATACGCTAGCGATGCGCGATTATAATAACAAGCAAAGGCACATCATTTTAAAACAGAAGAAATTACAAATCATATCGTTCAACAAATGGAAAAAACACTATCACGCGCTTACAAAAAACGAACGCGATGACGTAATAAAGATGTATGAACGCGAAGAAAAAAAACAATTCCTTAAAGACAAAATTCCAGAGCAGGTTCACAAACTTTGGTCAAATGATTTTGATGAACGTCTAAAAACTTATAAGGATTTGCAAGCAAATCAAAAGAAATATGATATTGTTTTAAAGGACATCATATGCGAGCATGTGGACTATTTGATGAACGAATATGCGAAATTTAAACAAATCAATGTACAAAAATTGTTGTCAAAATACGCAGCACAAACCGAAATGAAAGATTTTTATTATTGCCGTATATGCGGCGAGGAGCTCGCGCCATATAATGCCGAGGACGTATTGGATAAAAATACTAAAATTTCATTTGAATCGTATAGTGCTATTGAACGATTGATATGGCAGCAGAGTAATGAAATATTTACAAATAATATGTCATTTAAATATGGAATAAACCCTTCCATTTATTCCATTATTGTTGATACAATATCGCCAATAATTGATGATATTTATATAAAATTAAGTAAGGTTAAATCAAACAGTGATAAGTTCATAGATGATAGTGTTCTTGTTTACATTGGAATATACATTTATGCTATGTGCATTCGATTAATCAATTCATCTAAAGATATTGATTTTAAAACAAAACTTAACACAACCGGTAGTAGAGATGCCAAACTATTCACAATTGCCATCAATTTAATTATGCGTAAATACAATATGGAAATTAATAACATTAATTTCAACGTGGAGACTATTAAGAAATTAATTATTGGCGCATATAAAATTATCGGAAAACAATCAGCGATTGACGAGAGTGATAAGTCACATGGTCTCAGTTTATATATAAACTGCGACCCGGTTTATTTTATGGTCGCGCATATGATTAAAAAAAATCCAAATGATATTACCGCCGTATTGGATAAATCTACCGAAGAACTAATAGCTAGTGAATCTTTATATGATAAGGTCGCATTATTAAAAACCGATTCATTAGATGAAATTCCTAAGATTCTATCCCTTGATAGCGATATGGTATATATGAAAGCCATTCCTCGATCATTAGTAATATTATCCAAACACATCTATAATATTTTGGTTGAATACTTTGATAAATATTGGCACGAAATAGCATCACCAATGAGCGAGAATTTGACTAAGTTTAACGGGCAGCTAGCAGTAATTAATGATATGGAAAAATATATAATTAATGCCAAAAGAATTACTAAAGTGCCGCCCATAGGTCACATTATCAAAAAATTCGATAGAACATTTAAGCGCACGTTTAGTAATTTAGCTTTACTTTATGATAATAAAGGTAAGAAAGTCAAATGGACAACATATGTTGTTGAAATCGGCGGCAAAACGAAGGACCTAACTATTAAAGAAATTAATGCAATGATTGGGAGTCCCGAATATTACAAAATGAAAATTGTCGACATGAAAAATAACAATGGCGCGACAATTAAAAAAATCAACATACGTGAAATAACTGAAAATTTGGCAATTGTCGAATCCAAGCGCTCATTCTATAACTTCTATCGTTATAGATGCCCATTGAAGCTTATTCATGACATGGATCGAGGAAAATGTAGTAATTGCAATTTCATGCCTGAATATGTTGACCAGTTAAATGACGCATATTATAACAAATGGAAAAAAACATTTGAAGCATCGAAGTATGACGATGCTCAAAAAATAAAGTTTGAAAAACCAATATTGTTTAAGAAAAGTAAACTCGATAAATACTCAGTTGATACAATGGTATTTCGTAAATTTGCATCGTTATTTTCTGTGCAATATAATGTTATATACAATTTAGGATTAACATTTGGATATGATTATTTGGACATTAAAAATGTTAATGTAAATCCGTCCGAAAAAAGCATGAATATCAATCGCGTTAAACGATTGATGTCGTATTATCAATATATTTATCAAACTACGCGAATTGTAAATCGCCGTGATGCTATCCGATATATTCCATATGATTTAAAAAAAATCACCGAGAAGATTGATATTAAACTATCAAAAGAAACATCTGCCCTCGAATATAAAAATTATTCAATTGTTGACCAGTCATTATTCATTCTTGAAAATATTTGCACAGAATTAATAAATTTACATAAACAATCACAACCCCTTGCGAAATATTTAGTTGAAAAAATCTTATATATGGATTCGGAGTTTGCAAATTATTCAGTGAAGATGCTTAAAGATTCCATTGATATTATCGATTATAAAATAAATTCCGATGATACACTTGATGAAGCGCCTGAGGAAAACGACGATATTGAGGGACACTCGAAGTATAGTTATGAGGGAATGGATTTCGAAGATGGATGGGAAGAAAACGTCACGGGAACACAAGAGTTTTAATTACGAACACATATTAATTATTTTTTTATGTTAAATATATTTTGGATATAATATTATTCCAGCAGTCCGCATTTAATCCGCATTAACGATTATGTCAATCGTCATTGTTTGCGATAAAGGGCGCGAAGAACCCGTTAAATGGCTGGAAAATGGACTTGATTGTCCATACGAACTCAAAATTGAGCAAATTACGGTTGGTGATTATGCGATTTTGAAAAATGGCAAAATTGCGATTTCCATTGAGCGAAAGACTTGGACTGATTTGGCCAGTACCATCAAAGATCCAAAGAGAAAAGCAAATCACAGTAAATTATTGAAATTACGGGAGGAAACGGGATGCTCAATTATTTATATCATCGAGGGAACTGCATTTCCATCGCCGTCGCATAAATTTAGCAGAATACCCTGCAAAAACCTCACGGCTTATTTACATCATTTAGTTTTGCGAGATAACTGCGCGTATATACAAACAAAAAATGTTCAGCATACCGCGGAGACAATTATCCAATTGGCCGATAGTTTATCCACATTAAAGGATAAGGATATATTTGGCGGCGATGAAGCGCCTGTGGCTACGAATGAGACATCCAATGCGGAAGATGAGCCATCCAATAATGAAAACAAGCCCTCCAATAATGAAAATGAGTCATCCAATAATGAAAATGAAGTATCAATGCTCGATGAACTTGAAGAAACCGTAGAAATACCAGTCACATCTTCTACCAACCAAGACACTTCGGCATTTGATAGATTAAAACAAAGAGATCCACTTTCGACTAATGTAATAATTGAGGCTATGTTACTTGCAATTCCAGGAATTACTTCATTGTCTATGCCCATTATTAAAAAAACAATTACTTTACGAGAATTATTGATGAATGATGTAACCAAAAAGATTTCTGAATTAAAATACAGAAGTGGAAATAAAATAGGTCCTAAACGCGCAAGTGTGATAAACAATGGAGCAAAGAATGTAGCCACACATAAAAAAATACTTGCATCGATACCTGGCGTTACCGATAAAACAGCGAATATAATACTTAATAACTTCACAATTGAATATATAATGGACACAATTAAACAAAAAGAATTAGCAGATATCATAAAATCAACTAAAACAAAGATTATTAACGGCGAGATTGTCGAGAAGAAAACTCGTTTAGGTAATGCATTATCAAAGAAGATTATTAACATTATTAGATCCATTTGAAAAAACTTAATTACTCGTCGCCATTTTTTTATTTAAATATATATAATTCTAACAACATACAAACATGAAGAAATGCGATCTAAGAACAGCGTTAATTTTGGCGATTGTGATTCCAACAATCGTAATTGTCGCATTGGTGACATCCTTAACAGTCACATTATCGGATGATACTGATATTGTTGCATCGCAATCACCGTCATTCTCATCATCCCCGACATTTTCTGCTTCGTTAACAGCAAGCCCAAGTCCATCCTCAAGTCCATCCTCAAGTCCAAGTCCATCATCTTCTGCTCAACCAAGTTCATCTTCAAGTCCAAGTCCGTCATCTTCTGCTCAACCAAGTTCATCTTCAAGTCCAAGTCCGTCATCTTCTGCTCAACCAAGTTCATCTCCAAGTTCATCTTCGAGCCCAAGTTCAAGCCCAAGTCCATCATCATCTGCTCAACCAAGCTCATCTTCAAGCCCAAGCTCATCATCTTCTGCTGAACCAAGCTCATCTTCAAGCCCAAGTTCAAGCCCAAGCTCATCATCTTCTGCTGAACCAAGTTCATCTCCAAGTTCATCTTCGAGCCCAAGTCCGTCATCTTCTGCTCAACCAAGTTCAAGCTCAAGTCCATCATCTTCTGCTCAGCCAAGCTCATCTTCAAGCCCAAGTTCAAGCCCAAGCTCAAGCTCATCTTCAAGTCCATCATCTTCTGCTCAACCAAGCTCATCTACAAGCCCAAGTTCAAGCTCAAGCTCATCTTCAAGTCCATCATCTTCTGCTCAACCAAGTTCATCTTCAAGCTCAAGTCCATCATCTTCTGCTCAACCAAGTTCATCTTCGAGCCCAAGTCCATCATCTTCTGCTCAACCAAGCTCAAGCTCAAGTTCATCTTCGAGCCCAAGTCCATCATCTTCTGCTCAACCAAGCTCATCTTCAAGCTCATCTTCAAGCCCAAGTCCGTCATCTTCTGCTCAACCAAGCTCATCTTCAAGTCCAAGTCCATCATCTTCTGCTCAACCAAGCTCATCTTCAAGTCCAAGTCCATCATCTTCTGCTCAACCAAGTCCATCATCTTCTGCTCAACCAAGTTCAAGTCCAAGCCCAAATCCAAGTCCATCATCATCTGCTCAACCAAGCCCATCTTCAAGCTCAAGCCCAAGTCTGTCATTATCTGCTCATCCAAGTTTAACGCCAATCCCAAGTCTGTCATTATCTGCTCAACCAAGTTCAACGCCAAACCCAAGTCCATCATCTTCTGCTCAACCAAGTCCAAGCCCAAATCTAAGTCCATCATCTTCTGCTGAACCAAGTCCAAGCCCAAGTCTGTCATTATCTGCTCAACCAAGTCCAAGCCCAAATCTAAGTCCATCATCTTCTGCTGAACCAAGTCCAAGCCCAAGTCTGTCATTATCTGCTCAACCAAGTTCAACACCAAACCCAAGTCCATCATTATCTGCTCAACCAAGTTTAACGCCAAACCCAAGTCCAAGCCGAGTGGTGATTATTCCTGAAATTTAAAATAAAATAATATTTTTTTTGAATAATTTAAAGAGAGAGTAATATATAAAAAAATGTCTTCGTTCATTCCAAAGCGCGTAACTACCGATACAATAAGTAAATCATTTAGACGAAAAATGGACATCCAACATGAAGTAAAACAGATAGTTCAGCGATGTGAAGATTGTATCGAAGATGCATATGATAAAGATAAAGAAACGTGCGAAGTCCCTATACCAAATACATTTAGTGTCAATTGCGCAGATCCGACTGATGCGATGCTCACTATTCATTCCACTGTAATCATGGAAATGGAAGCTCGTGGATTTAACGTCGTAATCAAGCCCGAACCAGAATTCAAGCGTTCAATTCTCATTTTCTCAGGATGGAAATTACTAGATAATACAACAAGAAGTAAAATGAAAGAGTTCATTGCGGCGCGAACAGATAAAGATTTTAAAGCTTCAGTCCCTCGTAAAAAACGCATATATTAAAACGATTATGATGGGGTCGGTGGTTTAATTGACAATTGTCTGACCAAGAATAACATTTCTTTAACGAAAACCAATGTCACAACATTTAAAATAATTAAAAGAAATACCAGCACAACAACGAGTACAATCAAAACATATGTGATGGTATCACTCTCCGATCTTTTATTTGTTTTTTTATCTTCGGAGCCTGCACTTGTCAAAATTGGCAAATTTGTCAAATTCGGCATTGACGTGAATTTTTCCCTTTCTGTGAGAATTTTTGGCCTAAACATATTATACATACTATACTCGTTTTTTTCGGAAGGCCTTGTTCGATATCCTTCGTAATAATCCCCATTAAATAAATCGTCGAACGATGTCATTATGATTTGAACTTTATATTTGATCCAATTATTGTTTTTTATATGTTTATTTATTAATAAAAATAATAAGCGCGCGAAAAAAATGACAAGTATATAAAAAATTATTTTAATATTAAATAAATCGTTTTTAATAATAAATCATTATTAGTAAAACAAATTGTAACGAGCATAATATACGCGCTTCGATTATGAGCAAAATTATTATATTCATTGAAGGCGTGTACACATCGGACATTTCCGATATTTTCGCAGACTCTTTAAGCGAAGATTCCAACTCAGATTCTGAAAGAGATGTTTCAAAATATGACATTATTCCTAATAAGTACACCGGACTGTCTGAATGGCCTCTAACGACGAATGTGGTTTGTGCTCACTGTGGGATGACACACAGCAATCCACCTGTATTCATTCCCAAATACTTTAACACAACAAGCAAAAAAATATCAATAACAATAAACAAAATTTTGTTTTGTTCATTTCCATGTGCCGCAAAATACATTGAGGATACATCAATCGGCTCAGAACGGCGAAATAAGCACGACATGTTGAAATTTGTATATAAAGAATTCACTGGTAATGATATTGCCGAAATCCCATTGGCTCCAAACCGGTCAGAGATTGATATCTTTGCCGGCGGCGATGCAACATATACAAGCAATAAATTTGTAAAGTTAATTGAAAAACTCGTGAGTTTCTCCGAATATCAAATTGGCGAACATTCCCAGAAGTGATATAAATATTTTATATTGCTTTTTTTCTTGCGTTCGGCAATTTCCAAATACATTAGTCTAGCTTGCAATTCATTGCATAACATATTTGAACTACCAGTGCCATCATGTTTAACACCAAGCGCCGTCAGCAAACCCAATAATTCTTCTTTGCTTTTTGATTTACATAATGAGCCTTTTTCTATTTTTCGGGTATCACCGTTTTTTGTTTGTTTATGTATCGGCGTTCTTAGCTTAAATCTATAATGTAATCCCGATGCCGTTTTTTCGATAACACCGATAATGATGTCATTTTCTTGATAATTTGCGCATTTATCAACATATTCGACCGCATCATACCACCCATTATCTGGATGGTAAATACGCGGAACCTTATCTATATGAAACCCAACCGGGATTAATGATCCATCCAAATTCGATTTATTTTGAATTAAGGATCTAATCATTTTCTCTTTATCGAAAAATGACACTTTGTTAATTTCTGGGCACCATTTACACGCAGTATGCTCCATAATCATTTCCATTCGTCGAATTTTGGGATTCGTTGTTGTGCATTTCGCGCACTTAAATCTATATGATTTTTTAATATATTCCTCCGACGAATCATAGAAGATAATTAAATTTAGCAAATCGTAATAACATAACATACGAATATCGAACATTAATTCTTTTGTTAATTTCTTCCGCTCTACTATCGCAATATAAATATTCTTGACAATTTCTTCGATAAACATAGTTTGGAACATAATATTATATTCGCACACAGCATCTGCTAGGATTTCGAATGGGCAGTCTTCATAAACCATCTGAAATTTTTTGCGCCTCATAGCATAATTTGTTTCATTAATTTCGTCGCTCAAGTAATCGCCAATATTAATTTCCATGTCCGGAAGTTTATCAATAATCCTATTATCATACTTGCTATGACTTTTTATGGATAAATTCGGCGAATACGGCACCATTGAATAATATGTTCCCATTGGTATAATAATATAATCAACATCCCGATATCTAATGAGTTTATTGTCGGCATTAAACAGAAACTCAATGCCTTTGGTCGCTTCTGGAGGAATGCTTGTATAATTACTTTCCTCGTACATACATAATCGATTTAAAGCAATTCTAACATAATCATCGTCAATCAAACTACCATCGAATTGAATTTCGAACGGCGGATGCTTAACTAAATATATTATATCATTGATTTCGAGTGATGCCGAAACTTCTATAAATAATCTTTTAATAATATATGAAACCTTGTTAATATTTTCTTCAAAATAATACGCATCGTACGTATCCGTATTTATTTTATTCGATACATTAAATTTGGGAATATATTTTTGTATGCCAAGTTCATTAGACGGAACAAATGTATTTTTAATAATATCATGGTTCATAATTCCGTCAATTGCGTATTCATGCATCGACTTTTCGATTTCGCGAACAACTTTATAATTATCGACGCGTTCTTTATATTTTTTTTCCTCATATGACAATTCACCAGTCGGTAAGCTAGCCACATATATCCGATATAGAATGGTTCGCTTATCCGGTGGCAAATAACTGTGCGAATCCTGTCGTTTACCGCGCCCAAATATTTGGATCATTGTGCTGATATTGTCTGGCTTTGACATAATGTATAAATTTCGCACGCATTTAATATCGTATGATTCTTTTATTACATCTGCCCCCAACAATATTAAAACATCAGTGCCTTCGGCGTTTTTCCGCGCGTTATATCGCTCAATACTGTTATCGCGAACATTCGGTTCGATATCTGAATGAATTATGCAAAACCGCGCAGGGGCAAATTCAGTTTTACATTTTGTTTTAGTATGTTGTTCTAAAGTCAGTCCTGTGATAACATCTAACGTATCATTGCTGGGTTCGGAATATTCGTCTATAATGCCATTCTGAATGAGTATCTCGCGAATGAAAATAATGCCAGACATATGAACATATTTATGGTAAATTAGAATCTTTCCGGTTTTGTTTTTAATAGCTTTCTGTATGTCTTCCATCATATATTTGTATTTTGTGGATATATTTCCCAGTTCTGGTAATTTAAGAAATGCGCCCGAAATAATTACATTTGATTTGTCCTTTCTAACAATTATATTATTATTCTTTAGCCAATGCGGAGTGGCTGACATATAAGCATTCTTAATATCATTAGTTTTGAACAACGATATTCCATCATCTGGATTCGGAAGCGCAAAATCCAACAAATATTGTGCATCTTGTGTTAATGTGTCAGTATTTATAGATTTGTAAGCGGCATAATTATCTTTCGACATTACGCATCTTCTAAACTTTAAAATATCTATGCCATTAATTTTTTCACCATCCAATGTCGATGATGGAAAATAACGCGGATCTGCGTTTTCGACGAACAAAAGTTTGCCAGCAAATAGTTTTCCAATTTCATCGGGATCGACTTTCAAATCATAATCGCCGCACGCATTTATTTTAAAGAAATCAGTTTTATCATATTTTTTATCAATATCTAATAAGTTTAACAGATCAACGACTTCACTCGGATTATGATTTATGGGCGTCGCCGAAAGAAATATCGCGCGAATATTATCTTTATGATAATTTAATAAGGTCTGAATAGCAATACCCCAGTTATTTTTGTCACATGAGTTATATGTATTATGAATCTCGTCACAAATTATTAACGCATTTTTAAAATTTTCAATTAGTTTTGTATTAATTTGTATGCTTCCATCCTTGATTTTCTCCTGAATTTCACTCTCAGACAATGTTGTTAAATCTATTGGGTTATTCGATATATCAAATATGCGATTTACAAACTCTCGATATCCATAAAATTGAAAAATTCCACGCACGCGTTTATTTGTGATTCTTCGGCGCAAATATATCATATAATCTGAAAATATGACTTCGTCTTCGGCAGTTCCAAATTCGGCATTATGTTTTAATTGCCCAATCTTGTCAATTTCTTCATCCGAAATATAACCGAATTCTGGAAATTTAAGCAATTCTCTGCGAAAAATCTGCTTCGTAAAACCAATAATGACAATATTCGGCACCGGATCTTTGGGATTTAAATCACGTGCTTTTAATATCATATCAATATATTCTATGGCAATTGATAATGATAATGCTGTTTTCCCCATGCCCGTTCCATATTTAATAAATAATCGTGTAACTTTATTGTTTGGTGACATATATTTTTTCGCAAATTCCTGATACGAACGCAATTCCAGTCTATTAGAATTACGTAATAATTGCTCAATTTCGCCATCTTTTGTTATACCAGATGGTTTATTGATGACAAATTCTTTCTTCGATAAAATATCTTTGATGAATGTGTTCATATTCAGATGTTCAAATGTTCAGATGTTCAGACACTCAGATGATGGTTGGGTTGTATTCGCAATAATAAGTGTACAATATAACTATACTTTATTAAGAATATATATTATATATAAATGTGTTAATATTATATAAGTGGTTTCATACCAACATAGCTAATGCCTCTAATTAGAATGCCGCTAAACAGAAATTTATCAGCTGAATTATTTTCAAAACAAAATAAAGTTAAATACTCATATGGAGTCGCTCTGTGTCGATTTAACCGAACAACTGATGAACCTGAGATTCTACTTATCCGGAAACGTGTCACATACGAATTTGCAGAATTTGTTTATGGGCGCTATAATGTTAATAATGTCAATAAATTAAGTATGCTTATAAATGCGATGACATGCAATGAAAAAATTTTATTAAAGTCGCTGGATTTCGACAAAATTTGGTGGCATTTAACATTGGGAAATTCGTCAACGGCAAATTATGAGAAACTCAAGAAGAAATTTACATTGCTTATTAACACAAATTTGTATATCTTCACTAATTTAATCGATAATTCAGTGGATGGCGAATTAATATGGGAAATTCCTAAAGGACGGGCCAAAAACATCGAAGAGCCTACTGAAACCGCAATCAGAGAAACTGAAGAAGAAGTCGGAATCAAATATTCTAATTATCTCTTGATGAATAAATCATTTGAATACAGTATGACATCTTATGATGTCAATTATGTAATGAGGTATTATATGGCGCATTATATAAACCCTTTATCAGAATATCGTTTTGTGTTTAGGGATCGGCAATTGATTGAAATTGATGCAATTAAATGGTGGAGTATTTCTGATTTGAAACTTAAAAAAAATGATCAATATCTAAATTTTGTTTATCGCATTTTACTCAATTTTGCCAGCTTGAGGTCGAAGGACAAAGAACAGTTAGATTCTGCATGAAGTAAATTAACCTCATTAGTCAATTCATGTTAATAAAAAAAAATATTTTTTTTGTACTGTTCACTTCGTGTTTAATGGATTACATTTGAATTACATTTGAGTTACATTTGAGTTATATTTGAATCTGAATTACAATTGAGTTAAATCTGAATTAAATCTGAATTACAGATAAGTGTTTCGCATATGATGAATCATTGATACAAGCGCCATATGAATCGAAAATTGATATAAATCAACTGCGTCATCGATGCTCGTAGCATTAATTTGCGATTCAAGATATTTCATATCGCCGAAATTCGGCGTTCTATAAACCCCATATCCGCTCCAGCCAATCGTCTTTCCGCGAGTAGGCATTCTGAAATTACGTGATGAGTCCTCAGGAATCTTTGTAATCTTTGATAATTTTTTGTTAATGTAAAAGTTTTCATCCGCTGGACCATGAAATGAGCGAGCGGACAAATTTAATAACGAATATTTTGTGGTGGTATCACTATCATCAACAGAATACATCCGGCATCCAAGCGGAACACTTGGAACATTTGAAGTTCCGGTCGTGATACATACTTTTGGAATTTTATCGCCAATGTTATAAACCATCATACCAGCCGGCAACTGCGACAATTGATATTCATTATCAACCGTAAATAGTGGAACATATAATTCTGATTCTGGATGAGTTTTGTATAATTTGGCTGGAATGTTAATTGAATACCAGCGTTCACCATTTTTGGCGTCTTTGTATTTGACAGAGAAAGCAGTTGGTACGTCTTCTGATTGATTGATTGAGTTTGTTGTCATACCATTTGACGTAGCTTTTTGTGAAGTCTTCTCGAATGTCTTCGCGGCGGAACTACCGGCGGAACTACCAGCGGAACTACCGGCGGAACTACCAGATCTGTTAATTCTACCAGATTTACCAACAGTTGTCCATGCATTTTCCTTCTCGGTTGTCGTAACATCGCGCGGAAAACATTTCATCGTTAACATTGTATTTTCAACGGAATCTAATAAATCTTCATCGGCAGTAATATCCGACCACACATTAACATTCTTTGTATTACAATTAATCATACCGTGTTCTTTAGCGGCCAAAATAATATTTGAAATATCATTTCTACACATAGAGATTAGTTCATTCGTGGTTCGCAAATCATCGTTATATTTAGAAAGTTCATCAGAAATAGCAATTAATTCAGTTGCTGTAGTTTTAGTGTCCTGAGTTGTAACTTGACTTTCAACTGCACGGACACGAGCAAGCAACTTTTCAACTTCGGCGGAGAGCGACATTACCATTTAGAGTATAAACATATATACATTATTCTTTAATATATAATATGGACGCGCAAAGCGAATTGGATTTTAAAATGAAAGTAGTCTCTGATTTTATTGAAAAACACAAAGAATTACCCGAACAAGGATCACAAAAATGGCTAGATAATCGTAAATATACAATCGGCGGCAGTGAAATCGCCGTAATTGAAGGAACTAATCCGTATCAATCGATTAAAGATCTGTTTAAAACCAAATTAGGAATAAACCCATTTCGTGGAAATGTGGCAACAAATTGGGGCAAAATCTTCGAAAACGTTGTAGTTCTGTTTTTAGAAAGATTATTCGAATGCTCAATTTATGAAACCGGAAGTGTGCCTGGTTGTATCCCATATACAAGTTATTCACCGGATGGAATCTGCACGTGCAGCACAGAAGTTATTATGTCACTCATCGAAAAAAACTGGATCCCAGAACATGAATTAATGGCCGAAGAGGCTGTAATTGTATTATTTGAAATTAAATCCCCTTATGCTCGAATTCCAGATGGTAAAATTCCATCACATTACAAAAGCCAGCCAAAAGCTGGGCTGTGTCATCTACCATTCATTGACATTTCTTATTTCGTCGATACAATGATTCGTAAATGCACAATTGCGGAATTAAAAACAAGCGGTTATGATACAGAATATCATAATGACTTTAGAATTAAGGATCCTGAATGTGTATCTCAACATTTAGCATGTGGAATTATTGGTATCTATACAGAAGAAAGCTATGAACCGATTGACGAAACCGAGGTGCTGGATTATGGAATGGTTAATCAATGTGTGTTTAATGACGCTTTAGAGAAGATTGCGTCTGGAACTTTAAAAGCTGAATATTTTCCGCCATCGCTTTTAGTTCCCGATAACTGGGTGAATATGTTTATGAAATTTTGTGATAAAGAAGATAAAAAAATAGTGGGTGTAATCCCGTATAAAATTTTTATGTGTGAGATTATTCCAGTTTATCGCGAGCCAAATTATATTCAAAATATTTCGCGCGAGATTAATGAATTCTTTAGAATTCTTGACGATATTAATAATACTTGCAAAACTAAAGACGAAATGTTGCAAAAAATGAGCGACCTGCGGTTATGATGCATTTTGGCTGGCTGGTTGGTTGCCTGATTGGCTGGCTGATTGGCTGGTTGGTTGGCTGATTGGTTGGTTGGTTGGCTGATTGGTTGGCTGATTGGTTGGCTGATTGGCTGGCTGGTTGGCTGGCTGGTTGGCTACTTACAATATACTATTTCCGGGTTGTGCTAATGCAACACCCCATAAATATTCTTCGGTTGGTGTTTCCTTTACTCTATTATGATTTGCAACATATTCAAGTGGATCATATAATGCTGATTTACTTATCATCCCCATATCATCCCACGCCACAACTAATTCTTCTGGGCTATAACCAGATTTATACGTTGGGGGCTCAACTGCATCGAAATATTCGCCAACGAAATTTGATGTTGAGTATTTATAAAGTAAATAAACCACAATTATCACAGCAAGGATGATTAAAGCTAAATGTAATTTTTTTACCTTAAAAGTGAATGAATCACTCACAACAACTTGGGGAGCCGCAATAAGCGGAGCGATATCATCATCAGACATTATTATTCTATATTATGAAAAAAGTCTTTTTTTCATAAAAAAAATATAATTCAACATTATTCAACATTATTCAAGACAGCAATTACACAACTGGCGAGTTATGCAAGTGCGTGGCCAAAAGGTCTTCACTGCTCGCGGGACCAACTCGCGCACGATTATCGTGATTTGAGAATAAGTCACCATCAGTTCCTTGACTTTCCATTAAAACTCGAGTCTCATATTGGTCCAATGTGTTTGTATCCCAATCAGAAACAGATGCCATTTGATCGGCCAATGATGGTGTGCACTGGCATGTTCCATGTGCTGATTCAGTAGTAGTATGGTGTCTTAGACGTTGATTGTATGGATCCTCCGATTTAAAATGGGTCATATCAGTCATACCTTCACGTCCCATTAATTTAGACAAAACCAATAACATTACTACGACCACAAGGGCCATAACAATGTAAGAATTATTAGTTTCAAAGAATTGTCTTACTCGATCGAACATCTTTTATATATATAGATACATCAAAATATATATAAAAAATAATTAATTGGCGCAACCATCAATTTGAATGAAATCCGAGCAAAGATAATTATATAAAAATAAAAAAATTTGAATTAAATATAATTCATACTATAGTGAAATGGAATTCGACCTTTGGTGTGTTTACGATAGCTTAATTAAGCTGACAGAATCAAGATCTTGGAAATCACTTGAACGGGTGCTTTCACAAGATGAATTTAACAATATGATTAGAAACATGAACTACATTAAAATTGTTGGAACCGATAGAGATGACATGCCAACAACGATTGTTTTAACTAAGCCAGACAGTAATATTCCTAATCAGTCAAAAATGTTCGTGTCGCTCGTGAATTCACTTGACACAAAAATTATATTAATCAGTGGCCGCATCTTATCCGACAAAATAATGGCAAAAGCCATTGAAATGAAAGTAGATGTTGAATCACACACATATGATAAATTTGTAACTGATATGCGTAAATGCCCGTATGTGCCAAAACATGAAATTGCGACGCCTGAAGACGTTGAGAATTTATTATCATTTAACTATAAAAAAATAACGGATTTGCCAAGCATTATGTCTGATGACACACAGGTGATTTGGATTGGCGCGAAGGTTGGTGATGTTGTAAAAATTACGCGGTTTTCTGAAGTAACGGGATATTCGGTCTATTATAGATTGGTAAAGGCTGGAACGATCCAGGTAAAGAAATAATTTATTTTTATTTATTTTTATTTAAATTCGATTTATTTTAAATAAATTTAATATCATTGTATATAACATCTGACCCGTTAAAGTAAAATGGATTCTGCTACAGATATTACAAAAAATTCATTTTTAGATACAGTTCGCGCCAATAAGACTGTGGTTGGTTTGGTTGTTGTTTTATTGGTTGTGATTATTATGTGGATGCTTTTTAAGAGGGAGTCATTCACTCCAAATAATGTCCGCGGATGGAACGTTGAAAAATCCGTAAATAATTTTATGAAATATCAAGCACATCTGAAGAAGAAAATCATACATGATCGCACAAAGAATTTAGAATACTATTAATGCTATTAATGCACGGCATTATATATTTTTTTAATCAGATAAATAATGTAATATAATAAAAATAATTGAATTGAATATTTCAAACAACGATGAGTGAAAGCGTTTCATTGAACTACAACAAGCTCACTCAATTGCAACACGTTAAAGAAGCGCCTGATGTATGGGGCGCCGTTAACAAAGTTAGCACGAAGGATGAATATTTAATTTCGGATGGTAAATGCAATTTAACGAGCATCACATATTCACCATTATGGTTGAAAATTATTGATGAAATTTTGGTGAATGCTACGGATCAACATGTTAAACATCCGTCAAGTGTAACGTCCATCGATATTACATTTGAAAAAAATGGTGAAATATCCGTCCTAAACAATGGACCTGGGATTCCATGCATTATACACGAAGAATTCGGAGTTTATATTCCGCAAATGATTTTATGCGAATTCTTGGCCGGCAGTAATTTCAAATCAATCAAGAAAAATACTATTACAGGAGGGAAAAATGGCATCGGCGCGAAATTAACGAATGCATTTTCGCAATATTTCATTATCGAAACAAGTGATGCCACAAATAAACTATATTATTACCAGAAATGCACTGATGGACTGGAACATATTGAAGCTCCCGATGTTAAAAAATGGAAGGATGTGGATAAATCACTCCGGCAAGAATTTACAAGAATCACATTTATGCCGGATTATGTCGCATTGGGCTATGCTTCATACAAACCAGATATGTATGACGATTTATATAAGCTAATGTTTATGCGATGTGTATTGGCATCCGTTTATACGGATGCTGATGTAACTCTCAATGACGAACTTATAAAATATAAGACTATGGAAGATATCGCAAAGACGATGGACGGATATAGTGATTTATATAGTATTACAATTAAGGATAAATATAAATGGGATATCAGTGTTTTAATCACGAACGGAGAATTGTCTGGACACATTTCGGTCATCAATGGAATTTACACACGCAAAGGTGGCTCACACATTGACCATATTGTTAATACGATTGTTTCTCCGTATAAAGAAGCCATTAAAAAAGAGCATGGAATCAAAAAATGGAGTAATTCAATGATCACAAAATATTTGTTTATTTTAGTACGACTTTCTGTTGATAATCCATCGTTTGATTCACAAGCAAAGGAGACGTTAACTGAACCTAGTACATTTGACATAAAATTACCGGATAAATTTATTAAAAAAGTTTATGAGGGTGTCAAATTCCATATTGATGTCGCACAATACTCGAAAATGGTTGATAAGACTGTTAAGCGAACAACTAAAATTCATGCAAAAAAATACGAGAAAGCAGAACGCGCCGGCACAGCCGATGCGCACAAATGTGCATTATTTATTCCCGAGGGTGATTCTGCAGCAGGCTTCGTTAAATGGGGCTTAACTGAAAAAGGTTCGCCGTTTAAAGGATTCAAATATCATGGAATTTTCAATATTCAAGGGAAGCCCATGAATGCAAGGAAAGAAATTACAAAGAAAGTAATTAAAGATAAAGAAGCCATTTTGCGGAGTGAAAAACTGCGTAATAATGAGCGATTGAGCACATTAGTGCAGATTTTGGGCCTCGATTATACATGCGATTATGCTCACAATGACAAGGGCGAGAAAGATTTTAAAAAATTAAAATATGGATGTGTTATTGTTGCCGTTGATCAAGATGTTGACGGCGTTGGTCACATTTTTGGATTAATTTTAAATTTCTTTCATGTATTTTGGCCATCATTAATTGAACGAGGATTTATTAAGCGATTATCGACGCCGTTAATTCGCGCATATCCGAAAAACAAGAAAGAAAAGGTATTGTCATTTTATTGCGATGAAGAATATTACAAATGGGTCGAAGAAACATTTGGAAGTCGTGAAGTTAAAAACTATACAATTGAATATTTCAAGGGTTTAGCAACACATGATAAACCATCGGCTCTTGATGTATTTAAGAAATTTGAGCAGAATTTATTCACTTATACGCTCGAAGATATCGAAGTCGAATATCAGGATGCTCCGCATGTGTCACACACATCATATGCATCATATGCATCACGTCCGACCGACGACAAATTTGTTGTGCCAGATAATTACGGAAGTTCCGAGTATGCGAATGATATGGATAATATGGATAATTCGGATAATATGGATAATTCGGATAATGCGGATAATATGGATAATTCGGACAACACAGAACGTCCGAACAACACACCGAATGAACCACAAACACATACTGTTAATTTGTTTGATGTTTATTTTGGTAAACACACAGACGGACGCAAACGCGAATTGCGTAATCCATTAGTGCAATACGACAAAACACAACGTAATGTGTCATGTCGCAATCAACTAAGATATGAAACAAAAGAATTTTTCCTATCGGATAATAAACGTTCATTGCCTCATATTATTGATGGCTTACGTCCGGCAGCACGTCTCGTTATTGCTGGTTTACGTGAAATTGCGAAAAGCTCAAATTCACTTAAAAAAATTTATCAATTGACTGGTGATGTTACCGGTCGCATGCATTATCAACATGGTGATGCATCATTGAACGCAACTATGGTTCGTTCCGCGCAATCGTATCCCGGCGCGCGCAATATTCCATTTGTGTATGGTAAAGGTGGCTTTGGATCGCGTAATGAGAATGGCGAAGATGCTGGTGATCCAAGGTATATCAAGGGACGATTAAATGAAGAATTAGCTAATTCTATGTTTCCACCAGTCGATGATTTTCTGTTGAAATATCGATATGATGATGGAGAACGATGCGAGCCATTATATTATGTTCCTGTTATCCCGACCGCATTATTGGAAAATATTTCAATTCCAGGTACGGGATGGAAAGCGACAATATGGGCACGTGATTATAGAGATGTAATCAAAAATGTTCGACTCGCCATTACGACCGGAGAAATAGAGCCAATGCAATATTGGAACAATAAAATCGATTCTACTGTATATGAATACGATAATAAAATTTTAATGGTTGGCGAAGCAATCGTAGAACAGAAAAATGTAGTTAAAATTACAAAATTGCCTTATGGTGTTTGGGCCGGCAAATGGAAAAGCGAAAAGCTTGGTTATAAAAAATCCCAATCAAAGACGGCGAACGGACAAAAAGAAGATACATCGGATCCATGGATCGATGATATCATCAACAACTCAAACGATGACGTTATTGACATCACCGTAAAAATGAAGGATGGATATGAAGCAGCAATGCCGGAAGCAACAGAAGAATTATCACCACTTGTGCGTTATTTAGGCCTATATACTAAGAGTACACATCATTATAATTGCATTGGTGTTAATGATTGTGTTTATGAAGCTGAAGATTATGAAGATATGTTTGCGAAATGGTTCGACCAGCGAAAAAAACTATACAAGATTCGAATTGAACGACGTATAATTTTGCTAAAATGGTTAATTATTATGTATGAAAACACCATTAGATATTCCAATTCTTATATCGAATATAATTTATCAAACAAATCACGTGAATATGCGGACAATCTATTTAAGGAAAACAATTATGTTATGTTGAATAAATCGCATATTGAACGTCCCGAATATGTTTCAGTTAAAGAATTAGAATCATATATTCTTAAGGATGCTTCGTATGAATATTTACTGCGGTTATCGGATTTAGATAAATTGGATTCCGCGAACAATAAACGAATCGCAAAATTGGAGGAATTTAAATCGGAACTAGAAGCACTAAACAAAAAAGATAAATATTTTAAGGGCGCATCAATTTGGTTAAGTGAAATCGATGCCGTTGAGAAGTGTATTGAGGCAGGTCTCAAATTGGGTTGGGATTACGGCAAAGATACTGTCAGGTATGATTGAACCAGCCAGTCAGTTAGCCAGTCAGTTAGCCAGTCAGTTAGCCAGCCAGCCAGCCAGCCAACCGATATTGAATTATTTTGCCGTGCCAATAGATTCGTAAATTGCCACTAACGGATCAATTGCATTGATTAATATTTTTTTGCCTGATGAATGCACCCACTCTAGCACGAAATTACGCTCTGTTTCGTGTGTTAGTGCGTATGTGGCAAATGTGATTGATTTGTCGGTTTCATATAATGACGTCAACAATAAATTCGCAATTGTATGGGATTCACCACGCACCGTTAATTTATGTTCGTCACCATGCGAAAAATAGTTATAGAAATCCGTGTCATTAATATCACCGGCCAAAAATTCTTTGACATTCCGCAGACGTATCACCAATTCCTCACATGCGGTCGCTAGTACATCGCTGGCCGATAATGTTCCATTGGTGATATAAGAAAGTTCAGCTTCCATTTCATCGTCACTGTGTGAATAATAAACAATTGTTGCGCCTGATTGCGCGCAATCAGGCTGATACCCGTATCGTTTCTCACAATGAATATTCGTGAAACGAACAGTTTTACCATTCGAGAGGAATGCCAAATTATACAAGTCACACACCGAAATGGCTTTATTACCAACTTTAATTCCTAAATCTTTTGATGTAACGTATTTGATATCCATTTCATCGTTGATAATTTCAAGTGAATATGATATTTTATTGAGTTCCGGAATTTGTTCTAGCGGAATTAATTCTAATCTATTCCTAAGCCAATCAGATGTAAAATCCTCATCAGTGAATATTTCATCGGCCGTAAGAATATATAATGGAATTTCACTGATTATACATCTCCGTAATGAATTTGTAACTGGAATACATAGCGGTCCTTGAATGACTAAATGTGCGCGTTCTTTGTCTTTTGGCAATAGGTCTTTGACCATATCATGCTCTTTTGTATTTCTTAGGGAATATGAAACAATTGTTTTTTTGTAGTCCTTTAGAGATGCATACGAGGTTTTTTTCGACATCTTGTATTATACTGATTATGATTTCAATTTTCAAAATAAATAATAATTAAATTATTCGTCGCAATAATTAAATTATTGCGACTGGTAAATATATTAAATGCAAAGATATACACAAGTAAAATGTCTAAGTTCATAACCGTCCGAATTTTGAGGGTTAATTCCAAAGAAAATAAACTATTACTTGAATCATTGCTCCCAAAAGTGCTTCCAAAAGTGTTAAAGGCTGGGTTTGAATTTAAAATAATAATAAAACCATCTGGCAAAAAGAGTGCATTTCCGAACATTGTGTTTAATGGCGACGAATATATTGGACTTGAGGATATTAAAAATGGAATTCAAGAGATTTTGAAAAATGATAGACCACGTGGCGGAACTGTTAATTTAGACGATGTAAAAGAATTTCAAATGAATGGATTAAATATGGGCGATGAAGATGAAGATGATGATGTTCTTAATGAAAAAAATATGCATCGAAAGGCCGCGGAATTTCAAAAACGACGACATAATCGCTCAGGTGAAAATGATGTTCCATCGCACTTCGCAAATATAACGACTGATGGCGGTGATGACTCTGAAACAGAATCTCGAAAACCATCGAAGAAAAAGAAGAAAAAGAAGACGTCTCGTTCGCCATCAAGCCATAATGACGGCGGCAAAAGTGGCAAAAAAGCGCGAGTAATAGAGCAAATGGACGACGACGATATTGGATCCGCATTCAAAGGAATGCATCAAAGCGAAGATGACATTTATATTGAGAATATGTTTATTAACCAACAAGAAAGTCCGGTCTAACACCACATGCCATATATCATTGCTTGGATTTTTCATTGAAACAATACATTTTTTTTGTTTCATAGAATATAAAAATGGATATTACTGAAGCCGATAAAACCGAATGCGAAAAAGATGATGTAACGGTGTGTTCGCCGAAGCATGTGGTCGAAAAAATTAAAGAGGAATTACAGGTTGATGGTAAAACACCGGAACAAATTATAGAAAAGTCAAAGAAAGCTACGAATTGCGATAGTGAATCATGCGTAATTAATAAAGTTTTCGATAATAGTAAAGAGATTTTAGATGAACATTTCAAACCCGCCGGTCCACGAGACTCAACGAATTTACTCAGTAATTTCAATATTGATGAGAGTTTAGAATTATACGCCAAAAAATATGAAGGATTCTATCATGTATATTTTCAAATGATTGATTTTGCTAAAGTTGGAACTGAGCTCGCCACACTTGACTTAGTTGATTTAATTAAAAAAGGTTATAAATCGATGGGTGTTGTTTTGAATACGGATGTAAGTACGGGCCGCGGCATTCATTGGTTTTGTTTATTTTGCGATTTAACTGGCATAACGTTGGAATATTTTAACTCGAGTGGTAATCGTCCCCGTCGTGAAGTTCAAGTATGGTTGAATATGACAAAAAAGAATCTTGAAGAAGCAGGTTATAAAGCTGAGATTATAAACGCATCGAAAATTGAGCATCAGATTGATTCCGAAACAGAATGCGGACCGTATTCTTTATACTATATCCACTCAAGATTATCTGGTGTTCCGTATACAGTTTTTAATAAAAAAAGAATACCTGATGATAAAATGATTGAATTCCGCCAGACTTTATTTAGGAAGCACTAAAACAGCAACACGTTCTTATCATTCACTCGATTGAAAATATTTGAGCTTTCATTCACCGAACTTTCAAGAGACTCAACGATAATTTTTTCGAGCTCCGTATATTGTTCATTTTTTTTAAAACTTTTCAAATCTATTTTATTGAATGCGTTATTGAATTCGCGCACGAAACGATTACTGCGAATATGAACATCGCTAATAAAACTAATCATCCCTTCTTTTTGAACAATTGGTGAAAAATTGTTGGTTTCAGTGTACGCTCTAAATGCCGCAAACATTTCTGTGTCGAATATTACTTTAAAATGCTCAACGTCTACACCCTTCTTTTTAAAATAATCCAGCATCTTTGTTTTAATATTTTCGCGAATATATGCGATTGGAATGCTAGATGATGTCCAATTAAGTTCTTTGGCGCCTTTCCAATGTTCAAGTATGGCCTTTTCTGCCTCGTTATTATAGTTTTGGATTATATTATTTGGGCCATTTAACAAATGCAGTAGTAATGGTTTTGAAATGTGTAATCGTCGAAAAGTATGTCCATCGAGAGTTTCCAGAACATATTGTGTTTTACCAACCAGTTCAATTAAGTCATTACTTATATAACGATTTTTCCGCGACGATAAAATATTTATTTCTTTATTGCCGACATATAATGTCACTTCATTTAATCCGCTTATTTCGCAGCGATTTATGACATTCGTGTTTCTAACGAGTTCTGCCGACAATGCACGGTCTGATTGCTCTGTTAATTTCCATGTATCATATTTTATAGATGTTGATCTATAAATAACCAAAATTGGACCAACACTCTTTGCAATGTTGGACATATTTGGCTTTTTTGATGTGTTTTTCGTTGTCTTATTTAGCGAAAAGATTTCGTCTAATGAGACAAATCCCGTTTTGCTATAACCAAACGATTGTAAAATGTTTAAGTATAGATTCTTGCTCAACTTAAAGTCAAGTAAATCGAATAATTCTGTTTTTATCTTCTCTAGTGCGATGTTGATTTCGTCGGATGCTGCGTCGGATGCTGCGTCGGATGCTGCGTCGGATGCTGCGTCGGATGTCACATCCGACGCATGATATATACGCTCAAGCAAAAATGTTAGTGTGTTCGCGCATTTGTATTTGTGAAATTTTTCAAGCAATTCTTTGGCATCATATTTAAACTTAATTTGAACTGTGGATAGATAATTCCAAATATATGTCATTATTTCATTAATTTGCTTTCGTATAGATTTAATATCCGGTAATAATTTTTTTGCAAATGATTCGCTCATTATTAAATGCTCATCCAAAATGTCAAAATCTAATTCATTATCTAATTCCTTAAGAAAGTCATATACTAACAGTTGTTTAATACGAACTTTAAATAATTCATCAATTGATGTAAAATCATCATGTGGTTGGGCATTATCTGAATTGTTTTTTAATTGCTCAAGAAGCCCACCAAGTGTCTTTAATTTAACGTCATTGTTAATGGCTTGTTCGAGTTTCAATATAAAGTTACCCAATTCCTTAGTTAAGTGTGTTAAATCCATAGATATATAATTTAATGGTCATATATTTTTAAATTAGATAAATATTCCAAATCATAATAAATATGGCTACTGAAATTCACGATATTGACCCAGAGTTACATGGACGCGCATCTAGGGTAATGAATACACACAACCAACCAAATTTACAACCTCAGACTAATAGTTATGATATTAATTATGTGAAAGTTCCCAAACAACCAGAATCGCAACTTATTAGTAATAAAACGTTAGTAATTTGTGTTTCAGTTGTAATAATTGTGCTAATTGTAACAATTGCATATTTAGCAACAAATAAAAATTCACAATCACTGCGGCTACAAAATAATGGACAGAATAATGGACGAAACGTACAAACTAAACAGATATCGCAAACACAACAAAAAACATCTGGTGGATCATCAGACGACCCCGGAAAGAATTCAAAAAATAAGGACGGAACAAGTGGCGGTAAACAAAATAATGAACGATTACCACTGGATAACGATGAAACCGATGAAGAACAATATTTAAATTTAGGAAAGGATGTTGCCAAAAAGAAGAAACACAAGAAATCAAAACATTCAAAACAATCAAATGAAGTGAAATCCAAATCGAAGATTGATGCATATATTGAATCCGATATTTCGGCGGATGAGAATGTGACTCACGATCCTATGGAAGATGTTATGCAAACTGAAGATAAGGCTGCTATGAAAACTGGAGATAAGACAATAAAGTCATCATCAGCGTCAAAATCAGCGAAAAAAACAAAGGTAGCGACCACAAATGTGGATAACGATAAGGTTTCGAAAATATTCGACATGTTTAATGACGACTCGGATAAATCAGTCGATGATTCCGATAGAAGTAACCTAGTATCCATATGCAATAAACAAAACGCATTGTTAAATGAATTAATCGCAATTCCGAAATACGTACGCAGGGAAACTGCATTATATCCAGACGATGCAGATATTCAACAACTAGACCAAGATAATGTGCCGTTTTCCGTCATTGTGGGCCTCAAAGATAGTTTCAAAGGTAAAGAATTTACAAAGTTTTTAAAAACCGTTAGAATCCAAAAGAAATTAAGTGATTATAAGGAATTTCATGAAAATGAGGACCTGAAAGGCTGGTGGCTGGTCAATACTACTGGGAAACCTATTAATGAAGTAAACCAATAATAAAGTAAACCAATAATGAAGTAAACCAATAATGAAGTAAACCAATAATGAAGTAAACCAATAATGAAGTAAACCA
>JACCDM010885808.1_pt1 | contig 44718 bp, 43 predicted proteins | sample 7445851 | NCBI WGS metagenome assembly JACCDM01 (sample SAMN15323438, study PRJNA562643) | freshwater metagenome | isolation source: river surface water | place: USA:Blue River Watershed | collected 2017-08-16
ATCTAAAATTTTTGTTAAATCTTGTGTTTCTTTACCACATTTTAATGTAACATGCGGTCCTCCACATTTTCTGCATTTAATTAAAGACATTATATATTAATATTATGCTTTATTTAAATGATTTTAAACTATTAAAAAATTGTATATATACAACAGAATTTTTTACAATAAAAATTAAATTAGACATAAATAAAATTATGAATAATATTGGTCTCAAATTTGTAATTTGTATAATTGTTATTAAATATAAACATATTGATAAAGTTATCCCAAAAATAGATAATAATGTTTTACTTATATTATAATTTAATAATAAAATATATACCCATGGGATATTTGCAATTATTGATAAAAATAATGGTATTTTAAATTCTAATGGAATTTGTATTCTTAAAAGTATTACTATTAAATAAATATAAATTATTAATAATATTATTGATTTTAATTGTCTAGATTTATTTATTAAAATTAAATCATCTATTTTATTAATACCTTTCCAACTAGTTAATTCATTATTAAAATTACTATAAGTAAAATAACCTAAATTTTTAAATGCATTCATTCCAATATAAGGTTTATCACCTTGAAAAGTAACCATTCTTAAATTATTACAATTTTCAAATGCAGAATCACCAATTGAAGTAATATTTTTTGATATTATTACACTTTTAATTTTATTTCCATTAAATGCACCTGTTCCAATTGAATATACATTATATGTTGTAGTTCCTATGACAACTGTATCAGGGATAACTATATCTAATTCTTTATCTTTATTTTCTTTATTTAAACCAAAAACATAAGCCTGACCTTTTAATTCATATTCTAATGGGTCATTTGGATTGTTTGATCTTACCATATATTAATATATTATATTATTAGATTAAATATTCTATTTAAAAAAACTATTAATTATATTATATAATATGAATGTTGAATATGTAGATATATGTTGTGGTCTAGCATGGGGAGATGAAGCTAAAGGTAAAGTTGTTTCTCATTTATCAAAAAATGGAAATTATGATTTTGTTTGTAGATGGGCTGGTGGTAATAATGCTGGTCATACTATTTATATTAATAATAAAAAATATAAAACACATTTAATTCCTTCTGGTATATTTCATAATATTAAATCAATTATTGGTCCTGATTGCGTTGTTAATGTTAAAAGTTTTTTTGAAGAATTAGAATATTTAAGTGAAAATGGTTTTGATACTACTCTTGTTAAAATATCACCAAAAGCACATATTATTGAAGATTTTCATATTAAAGAAGATATTGCAAAATATGCAGGTCAAGGTACAACATCTAAAGGAATTGCACCATGTTATCGGGATAAATATGGAAGAATTGGAATAAGAGCTGAAAGTATTATAGAATTAAAAGATTATTTATGGGACGAAATATTATATGGAAAAGTATTATGCGAAGGAGCACAAGGTTTTTGGTTAGATATAAATTATGGTAATTATCCATTTGTTACATCAAGCACTACATTACCTTATGGTGCTTGTTGCTTAGGATTTCCTCCACAAAAAATTAGAAATATTTATGGTGCTGCTAAAATTTATGATACACGTTCTGGTACTGATCCTGATTTTCCGGAAGAATTATTAGAAGATCCTTTATTAATACGAGTAATAATGGAAGGTCATGAATATGGAACAACAACTGGAAGAATGAGAAAAGTTAACTGGTTGAATTTAAATAAATTAATTCAAGCAATTAATATATCTGGTACAACTAATTTAATTATATCAAAAGTAGATGTTTTAGAAAAATTGGAATTTTATAAATTATATTATAATAATTATTTACAAGTATTTGAAAATATGAATGATATGAAAAATTTTATCAGAGAAATATTAAATAATAATTGTCCTTTATTAGTTAATGTTATTTATTCTAGTAATGTTGAAAATATTTAATTATTTTAAACTTTAAAATTATCCTTTCACTTGCGGATGGTGCAATCAAAGGTTATTAATGATTTTTTAGCCACAAGTGGAGGGGGATACAGTACTTAGTATTTATTAACGAAAAATTATATGTACTAAAAAATATAATATAAAAGGCGTACATGTAATTAAACTAATTTTCCAAAATGAGTTAATTTTCAAATTAATAATTATATAGTATAAAACTATAAAAAATAATATTAGTAGACTATAAAAACTATTTGATAATAAATCAATCAAAAATATTTTACTAAATAAAATAATTAATATATATAATGGTAATTTAAACCACAATGATGCATCTGTCATTGTTATTATATAAATTAATATAATACCAATAATTATTGATATTATTATTTTTAAATAATATAATTTATTTTTAATAACTAAATCATCTATAATATTAATTCCTTTCCAACTTTCTAATTCATAATTAACATATCCAATTGGTCTATTAAAAATACTACCATTCTTACTAAATGAATTATTTTCTATATTAGGTTTTTCACCAAGAAAATCTACTCTTTCTAATTTTTCAATATCATAAAATGCATCACTGCCTATAAAAGTAATAGTTGCTGGAATTTTTATACTTTTAATTGGTTTTTGATAAAATGCTCTAGAATTAATTGCAGTAACTGTATATTTTTTACCATTTATTTCAACTTCTTCTGGTATAACTATATTTGTATTATCTGAATATTCTATATTATTAACAGAAACTGTATCATCATTAATTTGATAATCTAATGGATCATTCACATTATTTGATCTAACCATATTATTATATTATATTATATTATAAAATATATTATCATTTGGGTAGCGTACAGTAATACTTTTGAACTACACATAATTCGCATAGCGAATATAACAACAAAAGGTTATTGTTAGCAATAATTCATAATTGATTGTATCGATTTATAACAGAAGTTTTATTGCACATAACATATTTGGATATTATAAAGATGGCCATGTAAATGGTGTTTCCTTTGATATAGGAACTTTTAATAAATAAACACCTAAAATAATAAAAACTATTCCAAAATATTGAGATATATCATCTAATCTTTCACCTAATACAAAAAAAGAATACAAACTTGTTATTAGTCCATTTAATCCATCCCATGCTACATTAACCATCATTAACTGAGAACCTTGAAGACTTACTATTAACATTATAAATACACCAATATAACCAATAATACCAATACCTAAATTTAAAATACCACCATTATTTGCAAATAATTTAACACCAGTATCTCCAACTATTTCAATTAATGATAAACCAGTAATTTGCGCTAAACTCATAATTATATTATATACATATATATTATTATTTAAAGATATATTTACTATATATATTAATCCTATGAATATATTCATATGATTATTCCCTCTTAGCTCAGTTGGTTAGAGCGTGCGGCTGTTAACCGCAAGGTCACAGGTTCGACCCCTGTAGAGGGAGATTAATAATAATCTGATGATAATAATCTGATGATAATAATCTGATGATAATAATCTTATAATTATTTAGTAAATCATTAATTGGTTTACTAAATAAAATTGATTTAATTTAGAATTATAATATTATTAATATTAATAATATTAGATGGATAATAGACCAACATTTTTTAATAATGATGAAAATCAGCCTATTCGTGCTGGTGGAATAATTTTTTATAAAATAGATCCTTTCACTAAGAATATTAAATTGCTAATGCAATATACTGAAAGAATAGACCAAAGAACAAATATTAAAAGAAATGTTTATGAAGATATAGGTGGTAAAACAGATGAAAAAGATAATAATATTTATGATACTATTACTCGTGAAATAGTAGAAGAAACAAATAATATTATAACAAAAGAAATAATTAAAGAACATTTAGATAAAAAACATCATACTTTTTATTTGAAACATAGTAAATATTTTTTAATACTAGTTGAAGCAAATAAATACATTATTGATATTAATCCCCGTGCATATGGTAAGAATGAAAGTAATGGAAAAAAACGTCTATTTTATTGGATTGATGCCAATAAACTAAAAATAAAAGGAACGCCATTTAATGAACGTATATGGTTAATTAGAAATGATATCAATGTTTTTTTTTCAACATTATATTAATGTTATCAATTCTATTAATATTACCCCATCAATTATATGATAAAAAATATATTCCTAAAGATATTAAGGATATTATTATTTGGGAACATCCACATTATTTTAAAAAATATAAATATAATAAAAAAAAATTAGTATTACATCGTGCCTCAATGAAATATTATTATGATTATTTGAAAGATAATCAATATAATGTTCATTATTTTGAATTTACGAAAAAACTAACAATTAATAATTATAATGTGTTTGATCCTATTGATAAAATAAAGTTACCAAATTGCTATTCTATTTTAGAAAGTCCTAATTTTTTATTAACTAAAAATCATTACAGTGAATTTAACGAAAAACGAAAATCTAAAAAAGTAATTTTTAATAATTTTTACATGTGGTCAAAAAAAGAATTAGATATTTATCCAAAATTAAAATCAATGGATAAAATGAATAGAGAAGTATATGATAAATCTTCAAAAGTTCCTTCAATACCAAAATTAAGTAAAGATGATAAAACTTATATAAAAGAAGCAATTATTTATATTAATAAACATTTCCCTAATAATTATGGAAATACAGACAATTTCTTTTATCCAGTAACTCATAAAACAGCAAATAAATGGTTGTCACATTTTATTAAATATAAATTTAAAAAATTTGGTCCATATCAAGATTTTATTAATAAAGACAATCCTACAATGTTTCATAGTATTCTTAGTAGTAGTATAAATATTGGTTTAATTAATCCAATTGATATAATTAATAAAATAGAAAAATATAAGACTAAAGTACCAGTTAATAGTTTTGAAGGATATATAAGACAATTATTTTGGAGAGAATATCAGAGATATTGTTATGGTTATGCTGGAATTTCTTTTAATACAAATTATTTTGGGAATAAAAAGAAGCTTACTAAAGATTGGTATAAAGGAACAACAAATATAGAACCTGTAGATGATTTAATTAAAAGTGGATTTGATACTGGTTATATCCATCATATTGGACGTTTAATGGTAATTGGTAATTTTATGAATTTATCTGAAATACATCCAAAGGAAGGTTTCAGATGGTTCATGGAATTTGCTATCGATAGTTATGAATGGGTTATGCATCAGAATGTTTATGAAATGGTATTCTTTTGTACTGGAGGACAAACAATGACTAGACCATATATTAGTAGTAGTAATTATATTCTTAAAATGAGTAATTACAATAAGGGTGAATGGTCTAAAAAATGGGACCAATTATATCATCATTTTTTAATAAAACATAGGGCTAAATTATATAAATTTCGTTATTACTTTCCTAATTTATAATAATTTTTAATTTAGATTAGATGGGAAAAATTGAAAATATTTAATATTATATATATAAATATATATAATATTAAATGGAAGCATCGAATACTAACGAAAATATTATTAATGAATTAATTAAGTTGTATCATAATGAATGTGACCGACTGAAGCGAGAACAAAAACTAATTGAGGAAATTGAATGTAAGATGGAGGAAGACAAACAAATTATTATTGATAATGCTATCAAGTATCTAAAAAATAATCAATTTGTTCCTCATAAGATGGGTAATTATGGTCGTTATGGTTTGAATTCTTTTGGAAGTGGTCCTATTATTCAATATAATAATCAACTGTGGAAATTTCTCTGGTTTGTTTCAAATAGTAATAATGTCGTCTTTATTGGAGAAAATGGAGATGAATTTATTCTTAATGAATACAATCTAGATGGAATTATTCGTATGCAAGAAATAAATGAAAATAAATCGTGGGATAAAAATTGAAATCACTAATAATGCTACGCCTATTATAAAAATTGAAATATTCTTTTATTAATAGATATTTATATTATTTTATGTCTCAAATGATGACTATTGGTAATAATAATGCTAATGAGGAGATGATTGGTTTGATTGCTAAGGATGGTATTATTGTGTCAGTTCCTATGAGTATTGCAAAGATCAGTTTGACTATTAAAAACATGCTTGAAGACCTTGGTGATGTAATTGGTGAAGGACAAGATAACACTATTCCTATTCCAAATGTTAATGGTATTATTTTGGCAAAGATTTATACATTTTGTGATTACATTCATAACAACCCATCTGAATTGGAAAATCTTCAAACATGGCTAGATGACAAGACATTCACATTCCAACTTGCCAAATGGTTTAACGAATATTTGAATGTCGACCAGCAGATTACATTTGAAGTTATTTTGGGTGCTAATTTTCTAGATATTCAATCTCTTCTTAATATGCAGTGCAAACATGTTGCAGGTATTATTCGCAATAAGACGCCTGATGAGTTGCGTACATTGTTTGCAGGTCAACCTCAAGTTGAAACTCCGACACAAGAATTGACAGAATAATTTTTTTATAAATTTATAAAATAATCAATAATAATTCTAAATTGATTTATCCTCACTATTGCATCTTGAACATTTTTTTGTCCAGATGTTTCTATTAATAAATAATCTTTATTTATTAGATTAATATAACTAATTAATGTATTTTTAATTTCTCTATTTTTACCATATTTATTATTATCTTTTAAGAGATTATCTTTATTGACCAAAATAGTAAATTTCTTTTTGGGTTCATTAATAGTTGCATTTAATTTTTCATATATTATTTCTGCAAATTTCAATGATTCTTCTGTATTTGATGGAGTAATAGTTGAACCAATACTACCAAATAGGTCTTTATAAAATCCCCAACCTTCGTGAAAATCAAGAACAATATCAGCTTCATTCACAAATAATAATATTTGTTTTATTATAGGATGTAAACTGTCATCATTATAATTTTTGTTGTTAGGGAATTTTCTATTAAGATCACCAATACCTATCATAGATCTTACATTTAATTGTAATGCACAATAATTAACATATGGAATTAATATTAATCTATGTTTAGAAGTTACTACATTATTATTTAAATCGTCCATTAATTTATAGATTGCTACAGAACCAGCAGGTTCGTTCCCATGTATTCCACCAAGAATTAAAATAGTTTTTATATTTTCCCCAGATTTAGTTGAATTATATCTAAAATATTCCAAATTATTACATATACTATTCAAATCAGAATAGTAATAATAAAATACAATAAATAATATAATACTAATTATTATATATATGTATACCATTATAATAATTAATATAATAATTATTATATTAATTATTATAATGAGTATTTTTATTTTTAGAAGAGACTTTCGTATAAAAGATAATACAGCATGGAATGAAATGATTAAAAATAATGAAATTAGTATCGCAAAGCAAATAATATATCCTATATTTATTTTTACTCCAGAGCAAATAAGTTCTGAAAATTCATATAAATCAGATAATTCAGTCCAATTTATGATTGAATCATTATTAGAATTAAATAAAGAAATTAAAATAACTTTTTGTTATGGTGATATAGAAGATGTATTAAATAATATTATTAAGAATAATAAAATAGATTATATTTATACAAATACTGATTATACACCATATAGTGTTAAGAGAGAAAAACTTATTGAAAAAATATGTAAGCATCATGATATTAAATTTAATTATTATCATGATATTACATTATATGAACCAAATACTATTAAAACAAGTTCTAATAATATATACCAAAAATTTACACCATTTTATAGATATTGTTTAAGTGAAAAAGTTCGTGATATTAATACTAATAATTATTCGAAAAATAATTCTTCGAATATTATATCTCGTCCATCAACAAAATATGCTATTAATAAATCAAAATTAAGTAAATTTTATAAAGAAAATGAATTAATTCATATTCATGGAGGGAGAAATAATGCACTAAAGATACTTCATAATATTAATCATTTTAAAACCTATGAGAAAACAAGAAATATAATGCATCTTGATACAACTAATTTATCAGCATATTTAAAATTTGGTTGTATTTCAATTCGTGAAGCATATCATTATTTTGTTGATAAATTAGGAAAGAAACATCCATTAGTGAGACAATTAATATGGAGAGAATTTTATTATCATCTTGGTTATGGTTTTATTGAACGTTTTGGGAAATCATTAAAACCACGTTATGATAAAATAAAATGGGATAATAATAGTAGTAGGTTTAAAAAATGGAAAGAAGGCAAAACTGGTTTTCCAATAGTTGATGCATGTATGGTTCAACTTAATACAACTGGTTTTATGCATAATAGAGGGCGTTTGATTGTTAGTAGTTTTTTGATTAAAAATTTAATGATTGATTGGAGATATGGTGAGAAATATTTCGCTAAAAAATTGGTTGATTATGATGTATTAGTTAATCAAGGTAATTGGCAATGGACTTCTGGCAGTGGTGCTGATAGTCAACCATTTTTTAGAGTATTTAATCCATCTTTACAATCTGAACGTTATGATAAAGATGCAATTTATATTAAAAAATGGTTACCACAATTAAAAGATGTAGAACCAAAACACTTACACGACTGGGAAACATATTATAAAGAATATAATTTAAAAGAAATAAAATATTGGGAACCAATGGTTAGTTATTCAGAAAGCAAAAAGAAAGGGATAAATATGTATAAGAAGTATCTTTAATATTTGTGTTATGTGATATTATAATAATAATTTTTGTTTACAAATAAAATTATACGAATCACGACACATGTCTTCAACTGTTTTTTCTGCTTTCCATTTTAATATAGTATTTGCTTTAGTTGTATCAGCATAATTTAAAACTACATCACCTTCTCTTCTATTCACAAATTTATATGGGATATCTATATCATTAATTCTGGCAAATACTGTAACTAATTCCAATACAGATGTACCTCGTCCGGTACCTAGATTAAATATTTCTAATTTATTATTTATGATTAAATCTAATGATAATATATGTGCTACAGCTAAATCAACAACATGAATAAAATCTCTAATACAAGTTCCATCATAAGTATCATAATCATCGCCAAATATTTTTAATTCATAATAATCTTTTATAGCAACCTTTAAAATATATGGCATTAAATTATTTGGTATATCATTTGGGTCTTCGCCAATTAAACCAGAACTATGAGCTCCAACTGGATTGAAATATCTAAGAATTATAAAATTACATAATGATGTAACAGAAAAATCTTTTATGATTTCTTCTAACATATATTTAGTTCTTCCATATGGATTTGTTATATTTAAACCAGTTTGGGTTGTTTCATATACGGGAATTTCCATTGGTGTTCCATAAACTGTTGCACTAGAGGAAAATATAAATTTAGTAACATTATATTTTTCAACCATTTCTAACAAATTTAAAGTAGATATAAGATTTGTATTATAATATTTTAATGGTTTATTAATTGATTCACCTACAGCTTTCAATCCTGCAAGATGAATAATTTTTGTAATATTATATTTTTTAAATATATCTTCTAATAATATTTTATCACAAATATCAAATATAAACAAATTAAATGTTTTATTTGTAATTTCTTCAATTCTTTCTTTAACAGACATTTTTGAATTACATAAATTATCAATAACAATTATATCATTATTTCTATTTAATAATTCAACAACAATATGAGAACCAATAAAACCTAGTCCACCTGTAATTAGTATCATTACAGGATTTATTAATATTTATTTAAATATTTAAATAAATATTAATTTTAAATTTGATTGAATAAACCAAATTTTGAATTAAAAGAAGAGTTTTCCAGCACGAGCATCAACACGCAGTGGAAAAACAGTGTACATATTGGAAACAAACGGAAATGCGACAGCCTGGACGTTACCACCAGAAACGTTCATACGACTGCAAGTATTGCTACAAAACCATTTATCGCCCATATCAACACAGCCAACCTTATAATCATACTTGTTACGACAAGTAGCACAGGTTCCGTAATGACGAGTATTATTTTGAGTATTTTGAGTATTTTGGGTGTTTTGGTTATATTGAGTAATTTGAGTATTTTGAATTGTTTGTTGGATTTTGGGTTGAGGTTGAGGTTGAGGCTGAGACATATTATCAAAAAACATCTTGTTTTGGTAGCAGGTGGTATTACAAAAAAAGAAGCTATCACGCATGATGCCATCACAGATGTTATTACTACACATATTACACTTAACAATCTTAGTGTTATTAACGGGATGCACCATAGAAGCCATCAATAAGCTCTGAATTTATAGCGCATTTAGTTTAAAAAAATTTCAATTTTTATATTATTAAAATGGTCCTATAAAATATGGATGATATCCAATACGAGGAACAAACAGTGTTCCGCCAATAAGTGGTACATTATGAGTTGGTCCCAAAATAGGTCGCTGGACCATCATAACCTTTGGACGTGGATTGGCCAGATTTAGATGATGTTGGCAACAAAACCACATTGGTCCATATTCAATGCCGTTAATTCTATTATTATCAAACGTATCAAAACAATAATTGCATTGCTTGTTATTCGGAACATAAGCTGTAATGTTTACACTTCCAAAATGGACCTTCTTATAACAATTATCAGAACAATACAAATTACCATCACGCAAAACACCATTATAAATGCGTTGGTTACACTTATTACAATTATTAAAGGTATGGTAACTATTAGCCATAAAATATTTATATATAGCTTCATTTAATATAAAATTTTTCAATTTTTTCCATCAAAGACAATAATAAAAATTGATTATCGTTGGACGCCCTAAAATAAATAAATCTTAGATTTATTTAGTTTAGATAGGCGTCAACGTAAATCAAAGGTTATTTGTGTAAGATTTATTTTTCTTTGAAAAATAAATCTCACAAATAAAAATTGATTATATTATATAAAAAACTAATAAAATAATATTTAATGGATAAGCTTAATCATATTAATGATAATAATCATTTTGATCGTCAAAATAGGACATATGGTATTGATGCAACTAAATTAATTCAATCTAGTTGCATTTATATAATTGGTCTTAAAAATGGTTATGCAAGTGAAATCTGTAAAAACCTTGCATTAAGTGGTATTAAAAAACTCATATTATTAGGAAATGATATAATTGATGAAGAAGATATAAAATATGGTATGTTTTATCGAAATAATGCTATTGGTACACCATGTTGGGAACAAATTAAGAAACATATTAATGAAATTAACAATAATGTTATTATAGAACATTATAATGATATATCATCCGCTTTAACACAATGTGATATAACAAGTGTAATAACTTGTGTTATTATTAATAAATCATTTGATGAAGCAGTTGATATTAATAATAAAGTACGACTATTAAATGGTAAAACTGTTTATATGGTAGCTGGTGGATTAGCTGGTAGTATTTTTGTTGATGCAAACGTTAATCATCAAGTAACTGATATAACTGGAGAAATTAAAGAAGAAGTTATCATCAAAGATATTATTAATGATAAAATTATTTGTGGAAAACATAATTTTGCATTTGGTGATAAGATAAAATTTATTAATATGGTTGGTGAAAATTTAGATTACTATATTAATAATGAATTCACTGTTATTAATTCAAATAATAATAGTTTGCATATAATTAGTGATAATATTAATGAAAATGAGAATATTAAATTTATTAATGGAACAATTAAATATATTCAAACAAAAAAAATATTTAACCATTTTGAAATGGATTATTCAAAAAGCACAGATAATTATAAAAATTTAAATGATATGATAATTAATAATCAGTGTAATAATAACTACATTAATAAGAGTTTTAAATATACTTTTATTCCCATAATAAGTGTCATGGGAGGCTTAGTAAGTAATGAACTTATAAAACTAGTTACAAATAAATATACACCAATTAGTCAATGGTATGATTGGAGTGATTTTGATGTTATTAAAAATTATGATAATATTGATGAAGAAATTGATTTTATTAATACAAACTATATTAATAGTGATATAGTAATGGTTGGTTGTGGTGCTCTTGGATGTGAATGGTTAAAAAATTTAGCTTTAATGGGTAATCCAGAAATTACAATTATTGATCCGGACCATATTGAACGTTCTAATCTATCACGACAATTTTTATTTCGTAATCATCATATAGGCAAATCTAAATGTTTAACAGCTATTGAAAGTATTAATAATATGATTAATAATAATAATCATAATATGACTGGATATAATAAAAAATTAACATCAGAAGATATTGAATTTACTAATAAAGTATTTAAATTAAAAAAGAATAATTATCACAAGATAATTATTACTGCATTAGATAATATTGAAGCGCGACGTTATGTTGATACATTATGTTTCGAACGCTGTTTACCAATGTTTGAAAGTGGTACAATGGGAATGAAATGTAATACACAACCAGTAATTCCATATCTTACTGAAACTTATAGTAATACTAATGATACAACAGATGATACTAATTCTGAATATCCAGTTTGCACAATTAAAAATTTCCCAAATTCTATTCATCATACAATCCATTGGGCACGTGATTATTTTGAAAATTTTAACAGAGGTCCAAATAATTGCAATAAATATATTAATAATAATAAATATTTAGATGAATTACCGCCATTTGATAAAACACAGGCTATTGAAGATATTAATTATTTTTTAACAAATATTCCTAATAATTATGATGATTGTATTAATATGGGTAAAAAAATGTTTGAAGAATTATTTATTATTAATATTAAACAATTATTAAATAAGTTCCCTTCTGATCATATGATTGATGGAAAATTATTTTGGTCTCATGGTAAATTATGTCCCAAAGTTTTAGACTATAATATGCATAGCATTATTACTATTGAGTTTATTATTAATACTGCTAATATATTATCTAAAATTTATGGTATAGAAATTGATAAAGATTTTGATATAAATATTATTAGAACATTTGAAGTAAGTGATTATCAGTTAGAAGAAATTAATATTGCTAAAAATGAAGAAGAACAAAAACAATTATCATCAATTGTAAAAGATGTTAAATTAAATATTAATATTATTACTAGTAATTATAATAATATATATTTAATTCCTCAGGAATTTGAGAAAGATACTCCAGAAGATAATAATAATTATCATGTTGATTGGATATCATCTGCATCAAATTGTCGTGCAACTAATTATGGTATAAATACTATATCTAAATATGAAACAAAAGGTATTGCTGGGAAGATTATTCCAGCAGTAGCAACAACAACCTCAACAGCTGTTGGATTAATTGCACTTGAAATGATGAAATACTTAAATGGTATTCATCAAATTGATAAATATCGTTCATGGTTTATGAATATGGCAGATAATACTGTTATTTATTCAGAACCAAATCCAATTGCTGATATAGTTATTAATAATAAGAAACTAAATGGTTGGGAAAAGTTTAAATATCTAAATAATTCAACCTTGGATGAATTTATTAAATTTTATAAAGAACTGTTTGAAGTTGATATTGAAATGATATTATATAATACAGCTATAATTTATGCTAGTTTTATTGAAAATCATCTAGATACAAAGTTATCAGATATATTTAAAAATGAATTTGATATTAATATTTTTGAAAATGAAGTAACTGTAATTTTAATGGGTTCTGGCGATATCCCAAATATTAATATATTATTAGAATAATTTATTTATTACAATATAAACAAATAATTAATTTATATTTAAATGATACATTCTTTTTATATTGAAGATAGTTATAAAAGATTTACGGAATTATTTAATAAATTTTATTCAAAAAAATTTATTAAACTTGAACCAGATATGGAACAATTTATAAAATCATATCCAAAATGTTCTGATACAAAAAGAGAATTATATATTTATGATAGTAATGATTTATTTATAAATGCTATGGATATTAAACCAAAGACATATAAATTTTATAAATATGTATCCAAAATATATTATGATAAATATAAAGAAATTTATGATAAATTATATGAATTAGGTTTATATAAAATAAATGGTTATGAAAAATATAAAACTGAAAGATTGGAAATATATATTTTGGGTGTATTAAATAATTATTATGATATTAGTTCAATAACTTTTGATTTTTCAAAAGAAAAAATACATGAGGGTATTAATATAGACAAATTAAATTTTATTACTAATTCAAAAATTAAAGGAACATTAATTGACTATTGTGTTAAATATATTATAAATCCTAATAAATATGAATATGAGGCAATACTATATATAAAATCATGTAAATCAATTAATATTCCAGAAAACATTGGTAATATATTAAATACAAAAGATTTAATTAATTATTTATTTGATGACATATTTTATTCTAAAATAAATAAATTAAAAGAATTGTTTTTAAACTTAAATGTTGCCGATTTTTATATTAATTTTGAAAAAGAACTTTATGGAGAACCTGATTTAATATCTGATGATTATATAATTGATATTAAAACATCAGATAATAATGAAATATTAAAACATAAAAATATTTGCCAAATAATAAATTATGCGATATTAACAAACAAAAACAATGTATGTTTATATGATCCTATTAATGGATATATTTATAAATCTACAATAAAAATTGATTAACGCGGGACTGTCAATAAAATAAATTACAAAGTAATTTATTTTATTAAAGACGTCCACGCAAATCGTGTTATAACCTTTGGTTGGGATGTATAGAAAATCTTTTAAATTTTCTATCCCCATAAAAATTGATTAACGTTGGACGTCCTAAACAAATATATTTTCTTTGAAAATATATTTGTTTAGATAGACGTCAACGCAAATCAAAGGTTCTTAGCAAAAGATAAAATTTATTTTATTAATTTTATCTCACAAAGAAAAATTGATTAATTAAACTATTTAAACTTTTTTTATATAACTAATTAATATGGAACTTACTTCACCTTCAAAAAATATAATTCAATATACTAGAATTCAAATACAACCACATATGATGAATAGTGATATAGAAGACAATATGAATATTGTTTTACAACAGAAAGTACAGGGAAAATGTAATAGATATGGATTTGTTGAAACAGTTCATAATATAGAAGAATATAACGAAGACATAATTTTACCTGAGAATTTTTCAGGTTGTGCAACATATAAAATATCTTATTTATGCACTATAATTATACCAATTGAAAATACAACTATTATTGGTAATATTAAAGCAATGAATCCAGAATTAGTTATTGCAGTTAATGGTCCAATTATTATTTTTATTCCAAAAGCTAATATTGATACTAATATTTGGGATGTCAGTAATGATTTCACAGATAAAAAGAAAGGTATTGTATTAAAACAAAATGATAGTGTAAAAATACATTTAGAGAAAGTTAAAATTAATCAAGGTGATATTCAAATTAAATGTATTGGCAGATTATTAGAACGTGTTACTGATGAAGAAATAAATGAATATTTTGGAGCAAAGAAAGAATCAAACTTTATAATATAATTACATTTTTAGTATTTTACTTACTTGCTCTCTAGTTGATTTAGGACATAATTCTAAAATCTCATCAATTGATTTAAAATTATCATAGTCCGTATCATCATCATTATCAAAATCTTGATTGTTGCATCTTGATAATGCATAATATGATGATGTATTAATATCTTGAATAAAAACTGGTAAATACAATCCCGATTCTAAATTGATATCTAAGAACCATAATTCGCTATAACTTGCAACACGTTCAGACTTAAGCCCAATTGAATAACATTCAATAATTCCTTCAGCTTCTAATATATCATTAATTTTTTTATTTAACTTCTTACAATCTTTGGTTATAATATGATGTTTAATATATTCATCAAAGAAATCTTTATCCATTGAACTATAGTTTAAACAGTATTTCTCTTCCATTAATTTATTAATTAATTTATTAATTAATTAATATATCAATTTTTATATATGGAAAATAAATTAAAAAATTATATAAAATTAATAAACCATACAGATATAGAATTAAAACCTAATTCATTAATTAATAAATCTAATAGAACATGGTATTATGCTCATGAAATTGCATCTATATATAAATTCCCTTCACCTAAAATAACTAAAACTACTAATATAGCTGTTGTATCATTTGGTGGTGGACTATATGGTAAATTAGCTTCTTCTGGTTTATTAACAAATAGTGATTGTCATAAATATTGGAGTTTAATTGGTATTAAAAGTATGCCTAATATTTATGTATTTCCAATATTAGGAGCAAAAAATATTCCTAATATAAATGATGATGGTTCTACTATGGAAAACACAATTGATGTTCAACAGATTGGTGCATGTTGTCCAACATCTAAATTAAATATAATTTTATATATTGCTCCAAATAATTTATATAAATTTCCCCCATTATTAAATACAATAATTAATAATAAAAAATTTGTTCCATCAGTTATTTCTATTTCATGGGGAGCACCTGAAATATATTATCCTAATAATTTATTAAATTCAATTAATAATATTTTTAAAGATGCAAATAATAAAGGCATAAATATAACAGCTGCAACTGGAGATAATGGTTCAAATAATGGTGTAGGTGGTAATTTACCTTATGCTGATTTTCCATCATCTAGTCCAAATGTTGTCGCATGTGGTGGTACCAATTTAATATGTCCTAATTTAATTTACGATACTAATACGATAGAAATAGCATGGTCTTATGGTGGTGGAGCAGTTAGTTCATATTTTAATAAACCATCTTATCAAAATAATTTAGTTGGGACTAAAAGATTAACACCTGATTTATCTCTAAATGCAGACCCAAACACAGGTGTTTTATATTGTATAAATAATAATTATTATATTGTAGGAGGAACAAGTATTGTTTCCCCTGCAATCGCATCATATATAGTTGCTTCTAATATAAATAAATTTATAAATACAAGTCTTTATGCATCAATTAATTGTTTTAATGATATTAAAAGTGGTAGTAATGGGCATTATACATCAATTATTGGTTATGATAATTGTACAGGTTTAGGTTCAATAAATGGTGAATTATTTTTTAATTATATCAATTATATACCAATTAAATCAATTTCATTATATAAGATTAAAGTTGGAAATAATTATCAATTAAAAGTAAGAATATTACCAAGAAATGCGACTAGTAAAAGTGTTACATTTAAATCTTCAGATATATCTATAGCAACAATAGATAATAAAGGATTAGTTAAAAAAACCAGTAATTTAAAAACTAAAATTACAGTTACAACATATAATAATATAACAGCAGATATTATGGTTTAATAATTTTAATTTTTTAATTGTAAGTATTTATTCTTGTAATAAACTATCAAGATGTAAGATGTTAAAGAATTTTATTCTTTAACATTACATATTTATTCTTGTATTTCAAGTATTTAGCATAATATACTTTATCAAAGCTAGTAAAATCACGTTTACAAATAGGACATTTATGTTCTCCTCTAGTAGTATAACCTTTAATACATGATTTACACATCATATGTCCACAAGGTGATAATCTAACATCTTTAATATTACCAAGGCAAACTGGACATTTCATCATTGTTTTATATTGGTCTAAATCTTTAGTATCAATATCTTCATCTTCTTCATTTAAATAAGCAGTTGTACCTGATGCAGATGATGCGCCTTGTGCTGGTGCAACATGTTCTTCATCATCTTCTGGATAATATATAGCCCTATCTCTTATTCTTGTAATTTCTTGTAAGTGTGAAGGTGTCATATATCGTCTTGTAGGCCATGTAGGTAATGGTCTAGATGTATCATATACTTGAGCTCTCTGAATAATTTCTCTAATTTCCATCTCAGGTACACCAATTCTGAGTAGTTCATTTACAGTATCATCTAATTGTGTAAATACTCGTTGTTCTTCTAGTGTTCCAGCTTCCATATACATATGATATTTAACCCAATCACTTAAATATTTTTTAATGTCTTCTGAATATCTATCCATATAATATATAATATAAATTATATTTTATTTAATACATCTTGTTCTAATTTTGAAATAATATCATCTTCATAATTTCCAGCCATCCAATCATCTATATTTATTTGATATTTTTTAAGATACTCATCTCTAATTTTAACAATATTCATACTATAATTTCTTATAAGTTTTTTGAAGCTCTTATTTGAAAATTTCATATGTTTTATTAATTCTTCAGCTAATATTTTAGGTTCTACATCCTTATTTTCAATTCTTTGTTGAGCCCACCAAACACACCATACAGCGCAGAAACCATTTGGATCACCAATTTTTTTGCATTTGCTTTCTTCAATTATTTCATACATTTGAAAACCAATGCTTGGTAAAAAATCATCTGGGGATAAATATGTGTAATTAGGTAATAATTCATTAAATTTATTTTTTAATAATGTATTTAATAAAGTTGGATTATAAAAAAAACCTCTAGGTGGATTCATTCCATTTGGCTCAAATCTTTCAACTGTTTTTCTATCTATATCAATAATAATCATATTACTATGGGAACCACTATGGGAACCATTATTGGAACCAATTCCTACTTCTATTCCTAATTGTATTGCTATAAAATTTGCGTTCTTAATTCTACTTAATAAAATGGAATCAAAATTAGTAGGATAAATTAATTTCATAAAGCTCCAAACTATTTCAATGTTTGAAAATTCCATTTTAAAACTATAATTTAATCCCATTTTATAATAATAATTTTCAATCTCTTTATTATTTGTTAATGGATATTCTAATAATAAAGTATAATTATAATGATTATTCAAATATAATAATCCAAATAATATATCAATTGTTGAACCAGTATAAAAACAACCTTCCATATAAATACCTGTATCTAAATTTAAATTAATTTCCTTATATGTTGGCATTGACCGTTTATTTTCGATTATTAATGTTCTTATATATTCTTTACAATAATATTTTGTATCCTTATTATTTGATTTGTTTTTTTTGATTGTTTTTAATAAATTAATTAGATCATCATTTGCACAATATTGTTCCCATGAAATAAATAATTTATCATTATTTTGTTTTAAACAATTATAATAACTATCAACTGCAATATTTATTAATTCATCTTTGGAACCTTCATTTATATTAACCATATCCAATACACTCAATCCTTCTTTATTAGTAATAAATAAATTCATATGAGTTTTACCATTTGTTAATATATTTTTAATTTCAGGGATTGTAAATAATTTTTTAAATACAATATAGTGTAAACAAGTAAAACCATTCATATTAATTATATTAATATCTGTATTTTCAATCATCTTCAACAAAATATTAAATAAATTAAATTGATGTTTTTGTTCAGTAATAGTATGATTAATATCCTCTTCTAATAATAAATGTAATGCAGTATTACCATTCATATTTGTAGTAGAATATAATAAATCAGTTCTGGTTATTAATAATTCAGCTATTTCATAATTTTTTTCAATAATAGCATAATGTAATGGAGTATTTCCTAAATAGTCACCTTGATTAATATCAGCTCCATTATAAATTAATTTTTTAACTATACTATTATAGTTTAAAACAATACATTGGTGAAGAGCAGTTAATCCATATTCATTTTCTTTATTATTTATTATAATTTTAAGTAAATATGTATTATTAATAATATAATTAATTACTTTTATATCTTCATAATTAATACTAATTTGTAATATAGATTCGCCATTATTATTAATAAAATTATGATTATTTTTTTTAATTTCATTTTCTAATAAAAATAATAATAATTGCGATCTTTTATGCTCTAAACATAATTTATATATATCTGCATCAATAATTGTACCTAAATTATATATTAATAATAAAGCTTTTAGATTATTATAAATAATACAATAATGAATACCAGAATAACCAAAATTATCCTTTACATCCAATAAATTCATTCCAATATTATTTTTATCATTATCGATTAATAATTTAAATATATCATAATAATTATATTTAATTGGCATAAATAATAAATTACGCCCATCATTATCTAATATATCTAATCTAATTGATATTTTTTTATCAAAAATTAATTTCAAAATATCAATAGCATTAAACATAACAATATATTGAATAAAATAATTATAATTTTCATCATAAATATCTAAATCAAAATCACTGTCTTGGTTTTTAATATAATTATATAATTCATCAAACTTTTTGTTTTTTATATAATTAAAAATATTTTCATTATTCATAATATTAATATTATATAAATTTATAAAATAATATTAATATTGTTTAATTAAATACTTCCATACTTCCTGGAATAACTAAACGATAATAAATACTTGTTCCACTATTAATATTTGGACGGATAATTCTAAAAACATCATTTAATTTAGCTCCATAATAACGAGCCATAATATCAGTACTATTAATACGACCTAATTCATTTAATCCAAATGTTTCAAGTAATTCTTTTTTATCATCATCTTTTAATAAAATATGTTCTGGTATAAATTCTTTGGCTGGTATATCTTCTAAAAATTCATAAATTGTAAATATCTCAGCATTTTTATAATCTTTAACAACTTGTGAATATGTTTTTTTAGAAAAACTTTTAACAATTAAAAATTTATGATGATCAATATTTTTATTTAAATAATCATCAATTGGGGAACCACCGGAAATATTTTTAACATCTTGCATAAAAATATTAATATTATATTTATTTCCATCTATTTCAAAACTAAAAGTTTTATCATTAATAAGATTTTCAATGATTTTATCAGAAAATGTTTTATTTTTCATATAATTCCTGCGATAAAACATAAGCGCTATATTTTTAGTAACTATATTTATAATTTCTTTTAAATTTAATTCTACATTTGAAAGTTCTGACATTATATATATTAATATGTATTATTTTATATTAAATTTATCAATTTTTTTATAATCTAAGGAATATTATATGAAATATTTTTTAATAATATTAATTATACTATTAATGACAAGTTTCTATTTCTCTTTTCAACAAATAAGTGAACCTTTCTTTAATTCTACTTATGATAATATAGATGCAATTATTTATATTAATCTTGAAAATAGAGAAGATAGAAAGAAATTATTATTAGATGAATTTAAAAAATTAGATATACCAGAAGATAAAATAAGAAAAATATCAGGTGTTCGTATTCCTAAAAATGGTCATAAAGGTTGCATTCAGTCACATATTTTAGCTTTAGAAATGGCTAAATTAAATAATTGGAATAAAGTTGCTATATTTGAAGATGATGCAGAATTAGCTGTTGAACCAGATGTTTTTAAAAATATGATTAAAAAAGCAATGCAACAACCAAAATGGGATATGATTATATTACATGGAGCTAATCAAGAAAAGAAAGAAGATATAGAAGGAGAACCAGATTTACATTATTTAAAACATTCAACACAATCAACTGCATATATAATTAAAAGTGAATATTATGATAAATTATTAAATTTATTTATTCATTGCAATGATATGATGAGTAAAGATAATTGGGAAATACCTGGTTCATGGGAAGGTCATGCATTAGACCAACAATGGAATAAATTAGTTAAAAAAGACAATTGGATTGGATTTAAAAAAAATTTAATGAAACAAAGATCAATTAGTAGTAGTATAATGAGTTAATATTAACCAAAGGTTAATTAATTCCAAAAAGAACATACATTTGTTAAATCATATGAATTATTAATAAAATTATTTTTATCACTACATTTATCACCACACATGTTATTAATATTATTTTCATATTTTAATAACAATGTATCATTTTTTTTATCAAATGTGTCTTTTTTAAAAACTTTTTTCATCCATTCAATTTGTTTATTATTAACATTATAATGATTAAATCTAAAATCATCGATATTTATTTTTTTAATATTATTTGTAGTTATAGGAATTGTATGCATATTAAAATGAAATTTATCTGTATCAAGTTTATTATTTTTAATAATTGTTTTAATTCCCCATTTGTTTGTATTTATATTTTCAATACAATCTGATAATTCAATTGTTTTTTTATTTTTACCACAAAATCTATCAATGAATTTTTTTTGTAATAATTCATATTTATCAGCTCCATTATCAATTATATATTTTTTTAAATCTAAATTATTTTTACTTATAATAAATTCATCTAAATCAATAAAACATGTATAATCATTTTCTGAACCATATTTTTTTATATAATCTAGTACTGATAGATTAAAACCATAAAATATATTATTATTTTCATCAAGAGGTTGCCATTTAATATAAACCAAATTATCTTTATAATCATTTAATATATTTTGTAATTCTTTATCTATTTCTTCATCAGTCATATTAATAATTTTTGAAAATTCAATATTATATTTATTTGTATCTTTATTAGAACCATTTCTACCTATCGAACCAGTATTATCATATAAATAAATTTTATCAACTCCTAAATTAAGATGATATATAATCCACTCTCTTAGAAATGGTATGTTTTCTTTTAAAATAAATACAGTTTGTATTGCTAATTTTATATTAGTTTTTGGTTCTATTTCAAAATTTTCTATATTTAATCCAAATAAAACAATTAATAAAATAATAATAATAATTAGAATAATATAAAACATAATATAATATATTTGATATAATATATTTGATATAATAAAAAATGATTTGGGATTTAAAACATTATATTTTAAATTCTTCCAAATCTTATTTCTAATAATTATGGGAAAAATTGATTATTTAATTTAAAATTATAAAATATTATATATTAATGACTTTCAAACCTTTTATTTTTAAATTAAATAATATTGATGTATCTAAAATTTATGATAATAATGATGTTATTAAAAGTTCTAATATTAATCAACCATTATTTAGTTTAGGATTCCACAGTTTTATTCATAGAACAAAAAATGCAATGAGTGTTACAGAAAAGCTTGAAACTAAAAATAAATTTTATTATGTAGTTAATCCTTTTGAGCATAATATTAATGATTATGAAAAAGATATTGCTCATGAAAGTGAAATATTTTTAAATAAACCAAACATATTATCAAGAGCATTTTATAAAATGTGGGAAATGTTATATATTTTTGATATAGCTAGCTCTAATCATAAAGATGGTATGACAATGGTTGGATTAGCTGAAGGACCAGGCAGTTTTATTCAAGCTTTTGTTGAATTTAGAGAAAAATATTTTGAACCATCGAAAGATAGTGTTTATACATTAACAATTAATACAGATAATACAGTTAATATTAATAAGGACATGGTTGATAATATTAATAAAAGATATGATAATATGATAACTGTTATGAAAACACTCAAGAATGGAGGTAAGATTGGTGGAGCCGCTAAAGCTACTAATAAAGAAACTATTAAATTATCATCAAATGGTGATTTAACAAAAGTTTCAACTATTGATTATCTTAAAGCTAATATTAAAAAGAAAGCTGATTTAATTACAGCAGATGGTGGTTTTGAATGGAAAAATGAAAATTATCAAGAACAAGAGGCATATGCATTAATTTTAGGAGAAATAATAAGTGCAATTAATATTCAGGCTAAAGGTGGTTCATTTGTATTAAAAGTATTTGAAACATTTACTGATATTACTATAAAACTAATCTATTTATTGGCATCATTTTATGAAGAATGTTATATATATAAACCATTCTTTTCACGTGCAACCAATAGTGAAAAATATATAATCTGTAAAGGATTTAAATATGATAATGTTAATGAAAAACAAATTAAAATACTTGAGGATACATTAAAGAAATGTGAAACTAAAGAATTTATTAATGATATGTTTCCTAATTTTGTATTAAAAGCAGAAGATTTAAATATCATCAAATATATCAATATAAATATAGCTAACACTCAACAAATTATGATTAATAATTTAGTTGTTTACATTAAATCAAACAATTATTTTGGTGACATGTATCATAGCTATAGAGAGCAACAAATTAAAGCTAATAAATGGTGGATAGAAAACTTTTTCACTGATAAACTCAATGAAAAAACAACTATGGTTAAGGATATCATTAGATATAATGAATCAGAACTTAATCTATTTGTTAAAAAATTAATTTAATTTTTTTATGCTTAATATTAATAATGAATTATTTAATATTAATCATATGTATAATTTTAGTTTTAATTTTATTATATTTAAATAGTTATGAAAAATTTGAAACAGAAGTTACTAATCCCATTGAAAATACATCTACAACAATTAACCTTCTTGATATGAACAAAATTGAGAAAAATAATGATATTATATTTTCTGATAAAAATACATTAGATAATAATATTGAATTATTTTTCAAAACATATTATACAATAATTGATATAGATAAATTAAACAATATATTAAAAAATGATTTTAATATAACTGAAACATTTAATTCTATTTATTCTAAATATAAATGGTCCAGACATTATTTATTAGAATTTGTCGATATTATATATTTTAGTTATGATAATTTAGATAATAAAGTTATACAATTAAAATGTTTAGGTGATTTTATTAGATTAAATTTATTGGATCAAAAAACTAGTGGGTTTTTTATAAATTATGATAATAAAGAAACTGGAGATATATTTGTGTATTATAATAATAAATCATTTATTAACAATTTAAGTTATCTTAAAACATATAATATTAATGGTGAAAAAGATATAAATCTATATTTATATAATTTTATTGCTAAACAAGAATATCCCGATTTATTTAACCAATGTATGAATGAAAAAATATTATGTAAATCTAATATTACTGTAATTCAACGTGAATTTTTATTTAGAGTATTAGGATTATCTGCTGATACTCTAAAAGAATTTGATAATATACTTGATAATAAAATAATATTAATTAAACAAAATAAAAATTTAATCATGGAATTTTTTGAAAATTTTACTTTAATGATGCTAATAAGACTTAGTTTAATTGAAGGTTATAATACTTATATAAGTTATAATAAGATAAATTATTATTCAAATATAGCAAATGAATTAACATCAACAGACCTTAAAGAATTTACTAAAGATGATTTAGATTTTTTAAATAAATTAAAAAATGATTTCACTCTGTTAGAAAAAAATGAAAAATATATTACAATTATAAATAATTTAAATAATTTAGTTAGAAATAATTCATTAATTTATAATAATATATTATTACAAACTGATTTTCATAATTCAAGGAATGATTTAAATAATATCACTGATATAATTAATAATTTAAATTCTATTTAATATATAATAAATATGGAATATGTATATATAATAATTAGTTTATTAATATTAGGAGTGGCGTTATATTATTTAATAAATAATGTATTATATTCAACATCGTATTGTAAACAGACAGACCCTGATTTTATTGATATTGCAGTCCAGAGAAGTGGTTTATATAAACCTAAAAAATGTTTCTTATTTTGGTAAATAGTTTTTAGCTAATTTTTCTCCAATTTGTTTATCAGCCTCTTCTAATGGCATGCCTTTTTCAACTTGTTCTAATTGAGCTATCATTATATCTAACATTTTATTATCTGAATTACTACATAATTGAGATATTAAAAAAGTAAATCTATTCATCATATCTGGATAATTTTTCCAGAAATAATCTTCTTTATCAGAAGGTTTTGTTATACCTTTTAATTCAATATTTTTAATTATTGTTTTAATATTTTTTATAGATGATTTTATTTCACTTACTGTAGGTTTATTTAATGTTTCATTTGATGTTCCATTTGATTTTCCATTTGATTTTCCATTATTTGAACTCATTATATATTATATATAATATTTATATCTTAAAACCAATTATTTAAATTTCATAAAAATATATAAAATTAATAAAATATTAACACAGATAGAAATACTAAGTATTATATTTTCAGTATTATTATTTATATTTTCAAACTTTTCCTGTTTTACTTGTGTTACTTGCGTATCTTGTGTTTCTTTTTTATAATTAGAATCTATTAAACATTTATCATTATTATCAAGTATAGAATTAATAGCTTCTTCTACTGAATATATTTTTTTACCGTTACGTGAATTAACATGATTATGCATAGATACACCCCATGCCATTAAAGATTTTTTATCTTTGAGTGCATTATCATCTAATGGTGTAATATCTAAATGTTGTCTAAAATGTTCCCCACAAACAGGACAAGGAATAACATTCGATAAACTTTTAAAAAAATTATAATATTTTTGTTTGTCAGCTTGCGTTGGATTATTTGGATAACCTAAAGTTATATAATGAATAAATTTCCATCCATGAGGTCCCCATACATCAGGTCCAGGCATTATATTAAATAAATAATAGAAATTATTTATTTAATAACACAATTGGGTATTGTGCAAACTAATCATAACCTTTGGTTAGGATATAAACTGTTAATATTCGCTTCGCGAATTAAAATATTCAAAAAGAAAAAGTTTCTTTCAAATATGCCAATCAAAGATTATCATTATTATAATATAACATAACACAATTAACATAAATTATTCATATTTATCAATAACTTTATCACATTTCTTTTCCCAGTATTTATCTAAATATATCATAATAATAGATGATATAATACCACTATACCAAATAGTAGATGGTGCTTTATTTGTATATTTAATAGTAAAAATAAGTATCATAATCCACATTGGCATTCTAACAAAATTTATAATTTGTTTTCTAAATTTTTTACATAAATATGATAAATAATCATCTTTATCTTCCATTGCCATTGAATCTATTCCTGTTACTATTGATATTGATTCACATGCTAATACTATACTATGAAGATACCCAAATCTGCCACTTACTAATGCTATAATTATATTACCAATACATATTATATGATGTAGATATAAATCTAATCTGGTTGATTTATTGGCAGCAATTTTTAATAAATCAACAATTAAGTAAGCCATAAATAAATAATGGATTTCATTCATTTCATTATGATGAAAAGAAAATGGATGGGAAAAACCATTTTTAAAATGATTAATAAAAACATGTAGACCAATACATGTAAATGCTAAACACATTAATGAACGATAATAATTAAATCTTGTTTCATTAGTATATTTTTGTAAGTCTGGATAATAATTTACCATACTTTCCAAAACAACTAAAATAACAATTTTAAAACATAATTCTTTATAATCATACATTATTAATTATTTATAATATTAATAATATCAACCGAAATCTAATCACTTAAAATAATATCAATTAAATCTTTTTTAGTTACTTTAGAACTATTAATATTTTTATTAAATTGTTTACATATATTAATTAACTCTTCTTTTTTCATTTTATTTAATTGTGTTTTATTAGGTTTTTCTTTTACAATAAATGCATTATTATAATTTTCTTCATTATTATCTTCGTCATTATTATCTTCTTCATCTGATGATTTCTTAGAAACTTCATTAAATCCTTCCATATCGATAATCTCTTCAAAATTATCATTAATATTTATTGTGTCACCATTTATTCTCGTAATATTTTGATTAAATATATTTTTTTTCATAATGCTTGATTTAGGTGAACTAAAGCTAAATATTTTAGTTTCTTTACAAACAATAGGCTCCCACCATTCATCATAATTTGCCAAAAAAATAGTCGGTTTCCATGGATTTAAAAATTGTGTATTTTTATATTCAACCATTATTTTATTATTCTTAAAATCAAATACAATTATATTAATATCTAATTTATTAACAATTAATTGTATATCATTATCAATTTCAATATTATTTGATAAACAATAATTAATACTATTAATTAAAGAATTTGTAGAATTTACTCCTAATCTATAAAAAGTATCATCAAATATATTATTAAAAAATGGAAAATCCATACTTTTCATTACAATATTTGGTTGTAGTGAAAAAGTATTAATAGCAGGCATTAAATGTTTAATAATAATGTCATAGGTCAACATTAATATTATTAATAACATTTGTTTAAATTGTTTGTTGTTTCACTTTCACAAATGTTTAATATAAATAAAAAAATACTAGTTAGAATATTAATTTTATTATTATTATATGGTCTAATTAAATCATTTAATTCACTCCATTTACACCATCTAACTTCATTTATCTCATTATTTTTAATATCAATATTACTAATATTTTCATTAGCAACGGATGTATAAAAAATATGTTTATATTCTTTATTATTAGTTCCAATAAATAAATCATGAATTGGATCTAAACATGTTATTATATGATAATCATCTAAATTTAATGAAGTTTCTTCTTTAAACTCTCTAATTGCACATTTAAGATTAGTTTCATTTGAATTCTTTCTTCCTTTAGGTATTTCCCATTCTGTAGATGAATAATTTGTTTTAATTTTATCTAATAAACCCATATTTTTTAAATGTGAAAATTTAATACTTGCCATTTTCATTTCTTCTAAATATTTTTTTTTATAAGCATTTTTTAACCATAATTCACCCCATAAATAATTAAATTCATTATTTTTTATCATTTCTATTTCATTTGAACTCATAAAAGAACAAATATTGTAAATTCCATTTGTATCATTTATATTATATTTACCTCTTATAAAATCAATGTAATTTAATGAGTGTCTTCTATTTACTAATAAAAAAGATACCATATCATTATATTCATTAAATTTATCTATATTTTCCATAATTAAATCATTTAAATTATAATATGACACAGATTGCAGATTATTTCTAAATTTATTATAAATTTCTTTATTTAGCTTTATACAAATTATTCCTACAGATGTTAGAGGTTCATTACAATTAGTTTTATTATCAGAATTCATATAATTTGCTAAATTATTGTAATCAGATGATATCATTATCTAATTTAAATAAGATATATTTTTTAAATAATTTATTTTTTCATTTTAACTAAAACTATACTTAATATAAAAATAATAAACATTAATATTATAAATCTTATTAATGCAACAATAAATGCACCCATTTTAAATGTAATACCGTTTGTTTTTATTTTATAATCAGCAATTTTTTCTATATCTGGTTTTTCATCATTATTGCCGTCTCTATCTATAATTGGTAAAACAATATCATTAATAAAACTTAAAACGAGTTGATTGACAAATGTTGATATAACTGCAATACTTATACCAAATAACACACTATTTTTCATAACAAGTTGTTGTAATTCAGATAAATGCTGTAACATTATATTATTATATATAATATTATATATAATATTATATATATTATATGGATTTAGATTTATCTTCACTTATTGATAAAGCATTAAATTATTATGATAGTCATAATATAGAATATAACAAATATATAAATTCTGAAAATATTAGTTTAGATAGAAATAATAATAATATTAAATTTTTAGATATTGATGATAATAATGAATTTAAATATGAATTTTTAGGTATATTTGATAATTCCACTAATATATGGATGTGGGCATGGTTAGTTCCAGAATTTATGTACAATGAAACAAATATTGTTAGAAAACTATTAAATTATGGATTAAAAATTAGTTCAACTGTTTCTTCTAGATTAGATAATGAAAAATTATATTTAAAAACTCAAATGGTTAATGGTAGATTTCTATTATATGATAGTTTTCAATTGGATTTACATTTGGCTATTTCAAGTTATTTAGCTAAAGATAATATTAAATTTATTTATTATAAAAAAAAATATCTAAATAAGGAAAAGACTAAATATATTAGTGTTTATTATTTAATATATTAATTTTTCTAATTATATTATATATTTAAAAATGTTACATGATGTTTTTAATATTATTTTAGCATTATTTGTATGTCATCAATTTGTTTATTTCATTAATAATAAAAAGATTATAATGGATAATCAAGATAATTATCAAAATAATAATCAAGACTCCGCTAAAGATAATAATGAACTTTATAATAAATTAATGGAATTAATAAAAAAATTATTTCTTAAAAATAGAGATGAAAACGCAGTTTATAATCCATTAGCACCTCCAGAACAAAGAGTGGAAGAACGCCAATATCCATACCCAAATAATATGTTCTGGGAAAGAACTAGAGGAGATCCTGATGATTATCAATTAGTTGGATTATTATATAATACAGAAGTTAATAAAAATTATCAATTATATGGAAGACGTATTTATCCAGGTGCATATGAATGGGAATATTATATAAGAGGTAAAGATGCAGGTGGATTAGAATATAAATTACCTATTCAATTAAATAATAAAGAAGAAATAAGAGATGGAATGGTAATAAATGTTCCTATTGATAAAAACCCATATAATGTATCAATTTATAATTACGACCAACCAAGATACAATCCATATCCTAATTTTTGATTAAAATCTTAGATTATAATCAAGATTAGAAAAATTGATAATTAATTTATTAATTTAATTAAATTAATAAATTAATGGCTCTTTTAAATGACATCCGGTGTATTATTAAACCAATTAATGTTATTTGTAATGATAAATTTAATAATGAAATTGATAATATTTTAGAAAATATTATCATTCATAATAACATTATATTTAATAGTTATGTATTTAATCATATTATATATAATTATTCAAATAATAATACAGATTTTAATAATTATATAATTGAATGTATTAAACGACATATTAATAGCAATATTAAAAATCAAAGAATTCATTTTAGAAACTTAAATAAGAAGAATAAATTGACAGTTTCAGATTTTAATATTTATTTTGATAATATGTATAAATTAATTAATAAATTAAATGGCATGTTTCAACATATTATCCCTAATAATCAAATAAAAAAAAATGGACAACATAAATGGGGTACAGGTATTCTATGGGAATATACTATAGATAGTATTAATAATATTCTAATCAATGATATAATTTTTAAATATTCAATAATTAATAATATTAATAATAATCAAGAACTTAAAAATAATGATATTTATAGATTAAATTATTATATTAGTATTTTTTCTGAATATATTAGTAATAAAAATACTTTTTATTCTAACTTTGTAGAACATATTGATTCTGCATTAGTTGATTATATTGATATTAAAACTAATATGTTGAAAAATAGTATGTATTTAGCAAATAAAGATGTGGATAATAATACTATTAATATTCAGATTTTTAAGAAATTATATAAATATTATATGGATTGTTATACAAATTATTATTATATTACTAAAAATCAACCATTTAATAAACTAAAAGACCATGTTACACAAATTATTAAATTATTATTTGAAACAAATAATAATGATATAGTATTTATTAAAAATTTTATGACTATTTTTAAAAATGAATTTATTTCATTAATTAAACATATTGATATAACTAATATTTTATTAAGTTGCTGTCCTACAGATATTCATAATTATATTGGTTATTATAATACATTATGTGAGATGGCACATAATAATATATTAAATAGTATTATCTTAACATGTATTAAAAATAATATTGATACATTTTTTAATAATTTTGATAATATTATATATTTAGCTGATTTAATAAATACTGATATTCTTAATAAAACTTCAAATAAATTTTATTATTTATTAGGAAGTTTAATTAAAAATAAAGATGAATTTATTGCTTGCATTTGTCAAAAATTAATGGAAAGAATTATTTATACTGATATTGATATTAAAACTGAAAATATTCATAAAGAAATTCTTGAAAATGTTTTTATTGTTGATAATAATCTTCTATTAAAATATAATATTATTTTGAATGATTATGCTGATTCTACTATGTATTCATCTAATAATAGTAAATTATTAATTACATCATTAGAAGCATGGAAAATTAATCATTCAGTTGGATATTCTAATACAATTATAAATACTGAAGAATTTACTACTATTTTATGTAAAAATATCTTCAAATATAATCAATTAAATGAAAATCTAAATATTAAAAAGAAATTAATTATGTATCCTCATTTAGGTTCTGTTGAAATTGAAATTTATAATAAAAAAATAATCGTTCTACCTGCTCATATGTTTTGTCTTGAATTATTTGTTTCATTTGATACAAACTTATCATTTGATATTTTATTTGATAGAGTTAAATTAAATATGAGTAATTATAGTGATGATTTTATTAAAAGCATTATTAATTCATTAGTTGGACCTATTTTAATTAAAACTAAAGAGGATAATTATAGAATAACAACTGATTTGAAGAATGATAATAATACTAATGAAATGCTTAATATGATTGATGTATTTCATAATATGAATAATACAAATAAAACAATCATTAAAAATATTAAAGAAGAATTATGTCACGAAAGAGAAGAAATTATTATGGCCAATATTAATCATCATATTAAAAAATATGAAAAAATTAGTGTTGCTGATTTACATGATATTATTGAAGCTAATATTAAAATATTTGAAGTAGATATAGAGACTTTCGCAATTGTTTTGCATAAAATGAAACAAAATGATTATATTGAAATTAATGATAATAAAGTTAAAAAGATTGTTTATTAATATTGAAAAGCCATAAAAATTGATAGGGCGCAAGATATTTTAATTTAGTTAAAATATCTGGCACTCCCTATTAACTTTCTAATCAAACAAACCAAGGTTGTTTGATTAGAAAAATTGATATTTACTTCCTTTATTTATTTATTTTAAATTATAATGTCTAATCCTTTTATTAACAAATCTATAACTGTTTATGATGAAAGAATTAATGATGAAATTGTAGTTGATGTCTTAAATGTAGCTAAATATTTTAAACATGTTTATTGCTTATGTTCTTTGAATAATAATATTACGATTGATGCATCTGTTTTTATAGATACTAAAATTAATAAAGAATTATTAAATAATACAATAAATCAAATGGTATTATATAAAACAAATATTTCTATTTTGAAAAATTATATTCATTATGGTAATATTTGTTATTGTGAAAAAGATATTGTTATTGGTGCAAATAAATTTGGTTATGATTTAGAAGATAATGTTTTAATTTTACCAATTTATAATATTTCATTTTTAGATTTACAGAAATATATTGATAATATAAATGGATTTATAAAATTTAATGATTTATATGATATTATGATTATTAATAATTATTTCGGTGATAAAATGACAGAGTTATCTAAATTGAAAATAAATAATATTATTAATAACTTTGATGAAAGTAAATATTGGGAATTATCTTTTAATTGTATGCCTAATATTACTAAATTATTTGATAGCAGAAAGTTTAATTTTAATATTATTCGAACATCACCAAATATTAGCAATATTTTAGATAGAATAAGTAATTCACCCATTAAAGAAAATTATATTGAACAAATCTTTAATCGTAGAAATTATGTTGATCCATCTGAAATTATTAATAAAAAAGGTTATAAATTATATTGGAAAGTATGGAATTGTGAATATAAAAATGAAGATATTAATAAAATATTTAATGTTATTGATGAGAACCAAAAATATTTATTATTTAGTAACTTATGTATATCAAAGAAATATAGTCATCTTGTTATTAATAATGAATATATTATTAAAATGATGACACCTGTTATTCATAAAAATATTAATCTTTATACTTATCTTTTTGGTTATGCATGGCTTCGATTTTATTTTGAAGAAACAATTAATCGTTTCCGTGTTAAAACTAATGATATGTATATTTTTGATATTAATACTGCATCAGTATTACCTGTATTCCATTTCGATCATAAAAATCCTCATAATAATCCTTATTGTCCTATTTTAGTTGCCAACAAATCTCTCAATCCTGAATTTAATATTGGTGGTATAGTTTGTAATACTGATAAAGATTTAGAACATCGTATCTGTACTTTAGATGAATTTAAAGAAAAAATAAATATTTTCATTAGTGGAAACAATAATATTAACTTATTAAATGGGATTGATTTTAAGGAATTAAATATTGCAATTACTGGTAGTATTATGACAGCTTGTGCTCAATATAAACATCCATTGATGAACTTATTTTCGAATGTTCCAGATAATGAAAGAGATAAACGGTTTTTTGACGAATATTACTATGAATCAGATATTGATGTAATGGTAATGAGTAAAACAATTTATGAGTTTTTTGATATAACTAAATCATTCCATGAAAAAATTATGTTAAATTGTTGTCAATATTTGAATGCTGAACCAGAACACATTAAATATAAATTATTAAGAAGTACATATTTATTTGTTTCTAGTGATTTTATCAAAGAACATATTTGTAATGATAGATTAACTTATGATGTAATTGTTAAGGGTCTTGAATTAAAACTAATTATTAAATTATTTGTTCCTTATGCAATGAAAATGCATGAAATGGAATGTAAGAAAAAGCTGGAAGGTTTAACTAAAGAAGAACAAACTAAATTAATTGATAAATATACAGAATTATTTGTTTTTGATGAAGAAAGTTTAGTTATAAAAATTAAAGATACTAAAACAAATACTACAATGATTACTAATAGTATTACTAAACCATTGGAGTCTGAATTTTCACAGGAAGAAATTGAAATGATCCTTAATAGTAATAATAATATGGATGAAGAGAAAATTAATATTATAATTCCAATGACTGATGGTTTGGGTTTCAGTGATGGGTTTAAGGCTCGTATTACTGCGCCACAACTTAATCATGATTTTGAATTATTCCCTATATATAAGGATGATTTTATGAATACAGTTGCTAACTTTCACATGCCATGTGTGAGAGCTTACTATAATGGTGACAATGTTTATATGACTCCTTCATTTGTATCAGCTCATATGACATTCATGAATATTGATTATAAATATTTTGCAGGTAGTAAAGACCCAATTAATATTATTAATAAATATCGTATGAGAGGTTTTGGATGTTGGCTCAATAAAAGTGAATTAGAAACTTATATTAAATATATTTATGAAGTACCATTTTGGAATAATATGTTCCATATTAATTCTAATAATAAAAATAGCTATGCTAGATCTTATGGACCATTACAAATTTATTCTGATGTATTTAAACCAAGAATGATTAATGCTGGTTTAATTAATAATGAAAAAATTGCACCAGTTGAATATAATTATTCTCAACCAAATATTAGAATGTTATCAGAACAGGAATATAATATTAATAGATTTAAATCAGATAAATCTTTTAATAAAAAATATACTACTATTAATAAAGATACTGGTTATATTGAACCATTGTATAAAGATATTATTATCATTAATAGTTATCTAACAAATAATACTGAAACAAATAATACTGAAAATAATGAATGGAATGCAGATATTGATACAACAGAATGGGGTGCTATTAATACAGACCAACAAGAACCACAAGAACCACAAGAACTACAGGTAATACCACAAGAACCACAGGTTCCATTACCTGTACCTATGGAGTTAATGCCACCGTTATTAAACATATAAAAATATTGATTTATTTAATTTTTGATTTAAACTAATAATATAATAATAATTAATGTCAACTCAAACAAATATTGTATTAGATCCTGAAATTTTACAAAAAATGAAAGATAAATTATTTAATTTTTTTGAAGATGAAACATTAGAAAGAGTAATGGAAGGATTAAATGAATTTGCATTAAAATATGTTGAAACAAATGATTGTCCTTTTTTAATCAATGATATATTTGTTAATAAAGTAGATGAAATAATACTATATATGGAAAAATCAGATTATCTTGGTGAAATGATATCAGGTGGATATGTTTTACCTGAAGAATTAGGTTATTTAAAACCACATGAATTATGCCCTGAAAAATATAAAGCAATTATTGAAAAGAAAGCATATGAACACAATCAAAAGAAAAATAAAGGCTCCAATATATTTTCATGCAAAAAATGTAAACAAAGTAATTGTGAAGTCACACAAAAACAAACACGGGCTGCAGATGAACCTGCAACTACATTTGTTAAATGTTTAGAATGTGGATTTTCATTTAAGTTTTAGAATTATGATTAATTTTATTAAATATTTTTTTAGCACTAATTTTAGGACTTAATTCAACATTAAAATTTTTTTCTATATAAATAATACTAGTATTTTTTGTATTAGAATGCATATTATGTTCTTCTTCATATTTTAATATTTTATCAATGATACCTGGTTTATTATGTTTAATAGCAAAATCAATAAATATTTTAAAATCTTGATGAATAATATATATTTCAACCATACTATATAAAGTTTCTATTTCGTGATTTTGACTACATTTAATCAATATTTCATACATATCTAATAATAAAAAGACAGTATTAATATATTTAGAATCACAATATTCAAACCTTTTAATACTAATATTGTTCCATCTTTTAATATTAGTATTTAAAATTCCTATATGATAACTAGCATTATTTCTTAATAAATCTATTGCATATAATGACAAATAATCTCTAATATTAATTTCAATATTAGGATAATCTCTTCTTTTTTGAAGTTCATTTAAATAATGACTCCAAAAACTAATAGGTCTTGATAAACATTTATATTCTTCATAAAAATTATCCATGCTTTTTTTAAACGATAACCAAAATTGTTCGATATGATAATCTGGATTATTATCTATATTATTTTGATTATTATCTATATTACCTAAATTATTTGGATTCATTTTTATATATTATATTATAATATATATATTTATATGATAGACAAAAAAAAGAGAGATGAAGTTTTTAATAAATTCAATAAATTATTTGGTCCAAATATTAGTAAGGATTTAGAAGAATCTATCTATAATTTTAGTTTAAATTATGCTGAAAGTAATAATACCCCTTTTTTATTAGAAAATATTTATATTAGTAAAGCTGAAGAATTATATTGTTTATTAAATACTAATCTTCAAATTGTAATTAAAGCAATTAAAGATAATAAATTAGACCCAAAAAAAATAGCAGACATGAGACAAACTGAATTAAACTTATTATTAGCAAATAAACAATATGTAGATATAGTTAAAAAAAGAGAACTAAATATGATGTTAAGTGAGAAAAAAGGTAGCACTGCATTTGAATGCAAAAAATGTAAAAAAAGTAAATGCTCTATTATTGAAAAACAAGTTAGGTCAGCTGATGAACCTGCTACTCAATTTATAACATGCTTAGAATGTGGACATGTTTTTACCATTAATTAACTTAATTAATTAAAAATATAATATATATATATTATAATATGTCAAATGGAGCAATTTTACAATTAGAATCCAAAAATGAATTTGATGAATTATTATTTACTGATGATATTAAAATGTCTGAATTTAAAAATAATTATAAAAAAATAACAAATTTTTCAGAGGTTCCTTATAGTTTTTATCCAACTAGCTCTGTTAGTTGGGGTGATAGAATGACATTTAAAATAAATAAAGTTGGTGATTTAATGACTAATATGTATATAGCCTTAGAATTACCAGAAATCGATGTAACACAAATTATTGGTAAAAATGAAAATATAGTTACTTCAAATTATAGGGTTAAATGGCAGGATTTTATTGGTTATACTATTATTGAAAAAGCAATTTTAAGAATCGGTGGGCAAATTATTCAAGAAATGACTGGCGAATATATGATGTGTTATACTGATTTATATGATAATTCATGGATAACATCAGTTTTAAGTGGTCATGATAATTTTGTAGTTTCACCACAATTACAAACGTTTAAACAATATATATATGTTCCATTAAGATTTTTCAATTGTGGTAACTATAATTCAGCATTACCTATTAATGCTCTTAGATATCATGAAATAGAAGTAGAAATTAAATTACGTAAATGGGATGAAGTATATTTAGTTCTTCAGCAATTAACTGATGTTAAAAATGATGATCCAACAAAAAATGATCCTGCATCTGGAAAATATGCTCATACATTAGATAAATTAACTCAACAAAATTTTAATAATATTAGATTAGATTGTAATTTTATTTTTTTAGAAAGTAATGAAAGAGAATATTATTTAAATAATAAATTAAACATTTTAATTACTCAAGTTCAAATGATAGAAAAAAAATGCAATAATCAAGATACAGTTTATCTTAATTTTAATAATCCTATTAGAGAATTTTATTTTCTTTTATCTAAAAATGAATTAAATAAAGAAAGTTTCTGCTATAGTGGTAAACCTCAATTTATACCATATAAAGCACCTCCACCTGGTCCAAATCCTCCACCTCCTGAATTTACAAAATCATTGTGGAATTTAATACCAGAAAAAGATTTATTATTAGAAGCTAGTCTACAATTTAATAATGTTGATAGAGTTCCATATAAAGATTTTAAATATTGGTTTACTGTTCAAAATTATGAAACATTTAAAACACGACCACTACATCAAATATATTTATATAGTTTTGGTTTAACTAATAAAAAGATGAATTGTGGTAGTTGCAATTTTTCAGAGTTTGAAAATGTTAAATTAAATATTAGATTAGCTGGTTCTGATATTCGCCAATATCATATATTAGATGATGATTATACTTTAGAATTAGGTCCGGACGACAGTGCAGGAAGTGCTGGCACCAGAATTGTTGTATTTGGTGTTAATTATAATATACTTCAAATAGAAGATGGAATGGCACAGTTGCAATTTAGTATGTAAGAATTATAATTTAGTATGTAAATTTAAAAAATCATAGATTTTATAAATTGTAAAAGTTGATTATTTAAATATATATAAACCATAGGTTAATATATTTAAATAATAGTAATGTGGTTTGAAATTTGCAAGTTAACAAATATGTCAAATATAAATAATTATGATAAGGTTATTATGGATAGTCATGATAGAATGAGATTTATTAATACAAAATCTTCTAGAGAAGGTTATTATACTTATGACCCAATTATTAATATGATAATGCATTATTTTTATCATAAAAAGCATTTGAAATTAGAAAATAGATTAATAAATATTAATGAAAATAATAGTGTTTTTGTTAATACAACACTTATTGAAAAATATAAGGATGAACCTATATTTAATGCTATTTGTAGTTTATATTATAGAAGTCAAAATGAATTTTTTAAAAATATACCTGATATTGAAAATTTAAGTATTCCATCAGTATGTAGTATTGATAAACACATATTTACTAAAGAAAAAAATAATAGTTTTAATATTAAATTATTTGAATATCAAAAGAAAACAATTATGAGAATGATTGAAATTGAAAATAATATTAATATGGATTTCATTAGAAGTACTGATATTAATATGAATGGAAATAAATTTATTTGGGACCCTCATTATGATAGTATTGTAGAAAGTAATGCTATTACTAAAGTTAAATCAAGTGGTGGTATTTTATCTGATACAATGGGTTTAGGTAAAACAATTACAGCAATTGGATTAACACATTATGGTAAGACAATTCAAGAAAAAGATGTTGATTCGCCAAATACTTATAGTAAAGCAACATTGATTATAGTTCCATCTCATTTAGCAAAACAATGGGTTGATGAATATTTAAAAGCTTATAGTACAACTAAAAAAATAGTAGTTATATTAACCAAAACTCATCATGACAAAACAACATATCAAGATATAGTTGAAGCAGATATTGTTATAGTAACAATTCAATTCATTTTAAATATTAAAAACTATTGTACTATTAATTATAATTTTAGATCAGTTGGTACATTTGATTATGAGCAAAGATATGAAAATATTATTAGATATCATTTTGATATGATGGATAGAGACGATAATTATTTGAAAAATAATTATAAACCATTATTTGAGTGTTTTCATTTTAATCGAGTTATAATTGATGAAGGACATGAAATTATGGAACAAGATAATATAAGTTTTAAAGTTGGTGGTTTTATAAATCATTTTGTTAAACATATTAGTGCTAGTTTTAAATGGTATGTATCAGGAACTCCATTTACTACATTTCGTGGATTAAGAAATATAATGAATTATTTGAATGTAGAATTTATTATTGATAAAGAAATAATGAAATTAAATTTTGATAATTCAAACTTGATGAATAATTTTATTATTAATAATAGTAGATATAGTGGAGTTTATAATTATATGAGCAATTATCATATAATTGAAAAGTTTTTAGAAACTATTATGGTTAGACATCTTAAAGAAGATGTTAAAGATATGGTTAAATTATTAGGTCATGAAGAGGAAATTGAATGGGTTGAATTAAGCAAACCAGAAAGAAACATTTATGAAAGTAAAGTTAAAAATAATATGGGTCCATATGATAAAAGAATATTACAACAGATTTGTTGTCATCCATTAATTGCAGAAAGTTATAAAAAGATTATTGGTAATGAACCTGTATCATTAGATGAAGTTCAAGATAAATTAATTGAACATCACAATGATGTAATTAAAGAATATACTAAAAAAATAGAAAATTTAGATAAAACCAATCAAGCCTATCATATGTTATTAAGTAAATATAAGGCATTAATAACTGAATCAACATTTGTTCTTAAAACATTGGAAAAAATTAATGAAAAGATTGAATTTGATGAAGATGATAATTGTATTATTTGTTACGATGTAATGGATAAACCAATTTTAACTCCCTGCGGTCATATGTTTTGTAATAGCTGTATTCAACAATGTATTAAATTAAAACCAGAATGTCCTATGTGTAAGCATCAAATTACTCCTGATAAATTAGTTGATATTAAGAAGAAGAAAAACAAAGAAGTAGATGAAACAACTGAAAATCCCCTGATTAACCCATTAGTTATTAAGTATGGTTCAAAATTAGGAAAATTAATTCAAACTACTAGAACTTTATTAAGTCAGGACGCTCGTATTATTATTTTCTCCCAATGGGATGATATGTTATCATTGATTGGTAAAAGTTTATTAGAAAATGGTGTTGATTGCTCTTTTATTTCTGGTAATGTTTATCGTAGAAATAAGGCAATTAATAGATTTAAAATGGGCGGGCATGATAATAGTGTAATTTTATTATCATTAGCCAATTCAGCATCAGGTACCAATCTTACTGAGGCAACACATATTATTATTGTTGAACCAATTGATGATACAAAAGAAAATATTAAGGCAATTGAAGGTCAGGCAATTGGTCGTGCTGTTAGATTAGGACAAAAACAAATTATTAAAGTAATTAGAATTTTATGTAAAGATACAATTGAAGAAGAAATTTTTAATACTAAATATAAATAAAAATTGATTTATTATTAATTTTTGGTTTAAATATACAATATTAATAATTATAATGATTTGTAAACCTATTATAAAATGGGTAGGAGGTAAAACTCAAATTATTGATAAAATTATGGAAAATTTCCCAACTGAAATAAATAACTATCATGAATTATTTTTAGGAGGAGGAAGTGTATTATTAGCTTTATTATCATTTCAAACCGATAATAAAATTAAAATAAATGGTTCAATTAATGCATATGATATTAATGAAACATTAATAAATATATATATTAATATTAGAGATAGACCTAATAAAATAATTGGATATTTAAATACATTGATTAAATATTTTAATCAAATTAAAGAAGAAAAAGGACCTAGAGATGCTAAACATAAAAAAGATGCAATTAAATCAAAAGAAAGTTTTTATTATTGGATTAGATACAAATATAATCATTACAGTCAAAGTAAAAAGAACAAAATAAAAGGTTCTGCTATGTTTATATTTTTAAATAAAACATGTTTTAGAGGAGTTTATAGAGAAGGTCCTAATGGATTTAATGTTCCATATGGTCATTATAATAATCCAGAAATTATGAATGAAGAACATATAATGAATGTATCTAAATTAATTAAAAATGTTAATTTTTATCATATGGGATTTGAAGAATCTTTTAAAAAAATAAATTTAATGGATTTTATATATTTAGATCCACCTTATGCACCTATAAATAATACTTCATTTGTTGGTTATGTGGCCGATGGTTTTAATATAGACAAACATAAAAAATTATTTGAGTTAATCAAAGAAGGAAATAATAAGAACTTTAAGTTCCTTATGAGTAATGCCGATGTTGAATTGGTTAAAGAAAATTTTAATGGATATAATATTATAACAATATTATGTAAGAGAAGTATTAATAGTAAAAATCCTGAATCAAAAGTAAATGAAGTAATTATTAAGAACTATTAATATTAATATTATTTATCCACTCAGATAATTTATCTTGATAATTATCTTCATCTCCATATAATACGCCAATAGTGTCTTCTTCCATAATTTTTTTAATATTTTTATATTTTATATTATCTGATTCTAATTTTTCTTGTAAAAATTTACTAACACAAAAATAATAAATAACTTTAAATTTAATATTTTCATGAATATTAATCATCAATTCATATTCACGTCTATTAAATGCACCTGTTTTTAATTTATCTTCTACACTACCATCGACATTTTGATTTTTCTTTTCTAATATTTTTAGAATATAATTATTATCATCTAGTTTAATTAGATAAGCTTCATCTGGTTGTCGATAAGTTATAATTTTAAATTCTTTTTCAAAATATAATTTAAATGAGTTCTTACTACCTTTGGTATAGTAAATAATATTATTATTTTCATAATAATAACCTTTTCTATTATTAATTTTAATATTTTTCTTTATATATTTACACTCTTCTAATTTTGATTCAATTGATGTTTTTTCTTCAAAACTTAAACCATTGTAATTTGTATTAGCACCACCTGCTCCAGTTCCTTTATTAATTATTTTATTATTTTTACTCATTATACTAATTGAATATTATTTTTAATAATAATTTTTCAAATTTTATTATTAAATTGATTTAAAGTTTTTTAATTATATAATACATAATGTCAACAGCTATCGGTATCGATCTCGGAACAACATATTCATGTGTTGGAGTTTATCAAAATGGTAAAGTAGAAATCATTGCTAACGAGCAAGGTAACCGTACTACACCAAGTTATGTCAGTTTCAATGAGACTGAACGTTTAATTGGTGATGCGGCCAAATCAATGTCAGCGCTTAACCCTACTAATACAATTTATGATGTAAAAAGATTAATTGGTCGTGATTTTAATGACCCTGCTCTTCAAGAAGATATGAAGAGTTTACCCTATAAAATTGTTAATGTTGGTGGTAAACCTAAAGTTGAAGTTGAATTTAAAGGTGAAACCAAACTTTTTACTCCAGAGGAAATTTCAGCTATGATTTTAACTAAGATGAAGGAAACTGCTGAAACTTATTTAGGCCAGCCTGTAAAGGATGCAGTTGTAACTGTCCCTGCTTACTTTAATGATGCACAACGTCAAGCAACCAAGGATGCTGGTGTTATTGCTGGTCTTAATGTTCTTCGTATTATTAATGAACCAACTGCTGCTGCTATTGCTTATGGTCTTGATAAGAACCATAAGGAAGAAAAATCAGTGCTAATTTTCGACTGCGGTGGCGGTACCCACGATATTTCCGTATTAACAATTGATGATGGTGTATTTGAAGTAAAGAGCACTGGTGGCGATACTCATCTTGGTGGTAGTGATATTGATAATGCTTTAGTTCAATTCCTTGCTGATGAATTTAAGAAGAAGAATAAGAAGGATTTAACAGAAAACAAAAAAGCTATGAGCCGTCTCAAGTCAGCAGCTGAACGTGCTAAGCGTACTTTATCATCATCCACATCAGCTAGTATTGAAATCGATGCTCTTTTTGATGGTATTGATTTCTACATCAACATAACTAGAGCTAAGTTAGAAAGTTTATCATCATCATTCTTTAAACGTGCTCTTGACCCACTTGATACTGTCCTTCGTGATGCCAAGATGACAAAGAGTGACATTGATGATATTGTATTAGTTGGTGGTTCAACTCGTATTCCCAAAATTCAAGAAATGCTTTCAGCTTATTTCAACGGCAAGGAATTATGCCGTAACATTAACCCTGATGAGGCTGTTGCTTATGGTGCAGCGGTTCAAGCAGCCATTTTATCTGGTGTTCAAGATGAAACAACTAACAGTATGATTTTACTTGATGTCACCCCATTATCATTAGGTGTTGAAACAGCTGGTGGCATGATGACAGTGCTTATTCCCCGTGGTAGCACTGTTCCTACTAAGAAAACTCAAACATTCAGTACTGCCAGTGATAACCAACCAGGTGTTACAATTCAAGTTTATGAAGGTGAACGTTCTCAAACACGTAACAATAACAAATTAGGTGAATTTACCATGAGTGGTCTACCACCAATGCCTCGTGGTGTGCCTCAAATTGAAATCACATATGAACTTGATGCTAATAATATTCTATCAGTTTCAGCAGTTGAAAAGAGCTCAGGTAAGTCAGAAAAGATTACTATTAAGAATGAGTCAAACCGTTTAAGCAAGGAAGAAATTGAACGTATGGTTGCTGAAGCGGAAAAATTCAAGGCTGATGATGATAAGATTAAGGAGAAGGTTGAAGCTAAGAATAAATTGGAAGGTTATTGCTTTTCAGTCCGTAGCTCAATGCTTGAGGAAGAAAAGATGAAGACAGCGCTTGGCGATGATTATAATATGGTTGATGAAACAATCAAAGAAACATTATCGTGGTTAGAAGGTGACCATGAGAAAGAAGAATATGAAGCTAAACAAAAGGAAGTTGAAGGCAAATTAATGCCAGTTATTCAAAAGGCTTACCAA
>JACCDM011121453.1_pt1 | contig 44566 bp, 43 predicted proteins | sample 7445851 | NCBI WGS metagenome assembly JACCDM01 (sample SAMN15323438, study PRJNA562643) | freshwater metagenome | isolation source: river surface water | place: USA:Blue River Watershed | collected 2017-08-16
CTAGCACGATCTCCGCCTCACGCAGCTTCCCGATGATGTCTTCCGGCTTGTGCTTCCTTGCCATTCCATTCCTCCTTCGTGGCCATTCCTAAAATAGAAATTGGGCCACTCAGAAGGGGGCAGATCACAAGGTTGCCCCTCAACTCTTAACCCCCGACTTTTGAATTAAAAGTCTTTTGCATCAATGGTTTTGGAAATCAAGTGGACCCGCGCGCCGTGCTGCATCGGGCGGGTAACCAGGCTCACCTCGAACAGGTCGACCTCGGTCAGGTCGCGGCCGTCAGCCGACCGGGTAAAGCTGCGGGCGCGGTAGCCGAAGGACAGGCCGGTCACCCGCCCGGCCTTCAGCGCGGCCGCGGCCCCGCCGTCGGGGTTGTCGATCGAGCCGACCACCCGCAGCCCCCGGGCATCCTCGGCCGCCTGCTCGATCCAGCCAATCCGCTGTTCGGGATGGTGCTGCCAGAACAGGGGCAGGGGTTCGCTGCGTTCCTCAAGCGTGCGGGCAAAGGCGCCGCGGCGGATGGTGTCGCGCCCGGCATCGCGCCGGTCAAACAGCGCGGCATAGCCGGCGAACCTCACTTCAGCAGCCCCGTTGCGCCCAGCTTGAAGGCCATGCCGATCAGCACCAGCGCCAGGCAACCGCGCACGGCCCAGCCGATTGCCGCTTTCCACGCGCTAGTCTTGGCATCGCGCCAGGCCTGCAGCAGTTCGCGCAGCTCGTTCAGATCGCCGTGGGCATTGGCATCGTCCAGCCCCATCCGGGCCAGAACGCGCTCAGCCCCCAGCTCGCTGGCCTCCTCGATCACCGCGCGCAGGGTGACCAGATCGGCGCCTTCATCGGCCGCCTGGGCGAGCAGGCCGGCCAGCATATCGTCTCTGTTCATTGTTTGTTCTCCACGGGAGTGAGGCCCAGCGTGGCGCGCTTCTCGTCCGCCGACAGGAAATCGGCGGCGCTGATCTGGCTCCACAGCCGCTCGCGGTCCTCCGCCAGGGCCGGCACCTGATCGAGATCGACCGCCAGCACGTCATCCGGGAACCAGGTTGCCAGCCCTTCGCCCAGCGCCGACAGGATCTTGCCCGCCAGCGGCAACAGGGTAAGCCGCCACAGCGCGCGGTTTGCCTCGCGGTAGTTGGCATAGGTCGCATCGCCCGGCAGGCCGAGCAGCATGGAAGGGACGCCGAAGGCCAGGGCAATGTCGCGCGCAGCGGCCGCCTTCAACCCGGCAAAGTCCATATCGGCGGGGGAGAGGCTCAGCGCCTGCCACTTGAGGCCACCTTCCAGCAGCAGCGGCCGCCCGGCATTGGCCATGCCGGAATAGGCCGCGCCCAGTTCGGCCTTCAGCCGCTCAAACTGATCCGCGCTCAGCCCGGTGCCGTCGCCCGGATCATAGACCAGCGCGCCCGATGGCCGCGCGGCGTTTTCCAGCAGTGCGCGGTTCCAGTCGGCAGCGGCGTTGTGCACGGCAACCGCCTGATCGGCGGCGGCGAGGCAGCCGGCGCCATAGTGGTCGTCACCGGGGTGAAAGTGGCGGATGTGGATCAGGTTGGGGCTGGCATCCTCGTCCAGCACCGGGATGGTCAGGCTCTTCTCACCCACGCGATAAGCATAGGCGGCCGGCCAGCCATCCTCGCCCGCGATCACCGCAACCCGCTCGGGCCGCAGCGCGAACAGCTCGGCCGGGCGGCCCGCGCCGTCTTTGATCACCTGGACATAGGCATTGCCGTGCAGCAGCAGCTGCGCGCTGAGCGTTTCCAGCAAGGCCTGCCCGGCCGAAGTGGCGCGGACCAGTGCGGTGAGGCGCGGATCGCAGGGCAGCAAGGGCGCCCCGCCGATCCCCTCGGCCACCAGCCGCACCGCCCGCTGGGCAACAGGGTTATCCAGATAGGCCCGCTTGACCGCGCCCGAATATTCAAACGGCGCCCGCGCCGATCCTTCGGCAAACAGCCAGGGCGAAGTGAAAGTGCGCGCCAAGGGCACGCGCGCCGACGCGCCGCCCTTGAAGGCAGCGGCCAGGGTCTGAAGGAAGGACATGGTGGGGCCTTTCGGATGCGGGTTCGATAGAATTGCTTCTTTTACCCCAGCCACACCCGCGGCTGGGTCTTGGGTCGCAACGCCAACTCCGTCAGCGCCCAGACCAGCGCGTCGGCGCGGTCGGGGGAGCGGGTCGGGCCTTGATAGGTGCCGCCGGTGACCATGCCGCAGAGCTGGTCCTCCAGCGCCGGGAAGGTTCCTGCGTGGCGGACGCGGCCCGCCTCATAAAGCGCTGCGATCGGTTCGGCGCGGGCGGTCTTGCCTTTGCTGGCGTGGACCAGCCGCAGTGGCAGGGCCACTTCGGCGGCGCGCAGCACGCTTTCAACCATCGCCCCGCCCTGGTTGGCTTCGGCCACCACGCGGTCAGCCTGCCAGGCAGCGGCGGCATTGGCAGCGGCGCGGGCCCATTGTTCGGGGCTGGCCCTGGCGATCGAGGCATCGGCCAGCACGCGCACCAGCCCATCTTCGCCCAGCGCACAGACCACGATCCCGCACTCGTCCCCGCCAGCCGAAGCCGGAGGGTCGACCGCGACCACGGTGCGCAGCGCAGGGCTGGAAGCCGCCGGCTCGCGGCAGGTTTCCAGCAGCGCGCGGGTCCACAGCGCCCCTTCGATATCTTCCAGCAGCTCGCCGTCCAGTTCCTGTCGGCCAAGCAGGCTTTTGCCATATTGCCGTTGCACCGCGCGGACAAAGCCCACCGCCAGGTTGGCCTTGTTGGCATAGGTCGATCCGCGCGTGACCTGCGCCATGCCGGGTTCCAGCAGGCGCCTGACCAGCGGCACCGCGCGCGGGGTCGTGGTGGCGATGACCTGTGGCTGGCGGCCCAGTCGCAGCCCCAGCTGCAGGTTGTCCCAGGCCGCTTCGGCCTTACCGCCGGCATTGTCCCATTTGGCGATCTCGTCGCACCAGGCGTGGCTCTGTTGCGGGCCGCGCAGGCTTTCGGGTTCGCCCGCGGAATAGAGCATGGCCTGCGCGCCATTGGGCCAGGTCAGCAGGCGGCGCGATGGCTCGAACTTGGGCCGCAGCCCGCGTGGGGCAATCGCCAGCAGGCCGCTTTCACCTTCCACCATCACGCTCCGCGCCTCGCCCAGCGTGGCGCCGACCAGTGCGATCCGCGCGTCCGGATCGGCCTGGGCAATGGCGCGGACCCATTCGGCACCCGCACGGGTCTTGCCAAAGCCGCGCCCGGCCAAGATCAGCCAGCACTGCCATTCACCCTCTGGCGGCAGTTGCCCGGCATGCGCCCACAGTTGCCAGTGGTGGCGCAGCGACTGGTGTTGCCGCTTGCTCATCTTGGTCAGCAATTGCTGGCGTTCGCTAAGCTCCAGCCCCAGCAGATAGGCTGCGCGGCTGTCACTCGCCTTGCACATGATCGGGCTCGGGTGCGGTAAGCAAGGCACTGTTCGCGGCGGACCGCTGGCGCATTTCATCAATCATTGCGTCGATCGAGGCCAGCACCTCGGCCTCGTCGCGATTGTCCTCCAGCGCGCGTTGCTGGGCCACCAGGTGGCGGTGCCGGTCCAGCAGGCGCAGCGCATTGGCAACATCCATCTTATAATCGGGGCGCGGATCACGCAGATAGCCGAGCAGCTCCATTTCCAGGTTGTGATACCCTTCGGCCAGGGCGCCCATCCACAGCGCGCGAAATTCGGGATCGTCCTGCCGGACGCGATAGGCCCGGCTGGGGGCGATCCCCGCAGCGGCGGCGGCCTTGGTGATGTTGGATGTCTCCACCAGCGCGGCCAGGAAATAGGCCCGCCAATGCTTGTTGAGCGAACCTTCGTGTCCTTGTTCGCGCAGCAGGCGCGGAATCCGGATGCTCTTCTTCTTGCGCGGGCCGCGCCGCGGGCGCGCGGCGGCCTGCGGCGCATCGCCTGCCGTGCTCATGATCAGTGCTCCTTGGGAAAGCGGCAGGCCGATCCGAATCGGTCTATCGCGATGTTCTCAATATGTACCGAAACAGCGTTACAATGTCAAGGATAAATAACCAAAATGGTTATTTGAGCTCGTGCTTGCCGGCTCGGTCCAGCGCCTCTAAACAGCCCGCAACCAAGGGGATCGCTATGCTACGCCGCCTGTACGACTGGACCATGGCCAAGGCCGCCCACCCGCACGCCGAATGGTGGCTGGCGCTGTTTGCCTTTGTCGAGGCGAGCTTCTTCCCGATCCCGCCACACCCCTTGTTGGGGCTGATGTGCCTGGCCGAGCCCAAGAAGGCGATCCGCTTTGCCCTGATCGCCACTTTTGCCTCGGTGGCCGGGGGCCTGCTTGGCTATGCAATCGGCCACTTGCTGTTCGATACGGTTGGCACCCAGTTGCTCGCGCTGCTCGGCCTGTCGGACAGTTTTCCCAAGGCGGCATGCTACCTGCGCGAATACGGCGCGGAGATCATCATGATCAAGGGGGCGACCCCGATCCCGTTCAAGCTGCTGACCCTTACCGCCGGCTTCATTGCCATGCCGCTCGTGCCGTTCATCCTGGCCAGCATCGTCAGCCGGGCGATCAGCTTCATGATTGTTGGCGTGCTGTTCCGCCTGTTTGGCGCTCCGATCAAGGCCTTCATTGACAAGTACCTGGGCCTGGCGACGGCCGGCTTCGTGGCCGTGGTGGTCGGGGGCTTCATCGCGATTGCCTATCTCGGCGGTGGTGGGCAGCAGTCGAGCGCCAAGTGCGCGGCCGTGACTGCGCTGCAGCCATGAGCGAAGCCCGCATACAGCTTTACCACTGTGCCGATGCCCGCTCGTTCCGCGCGCTCTGGGCGCTGGAGGAACTGGGCCTGCCTTATGATCTGACCCTGATGCCGTTTCCGCCGCGTGCAAGGGTAGAAGGCTATCGCGATGTGAACCCGCTTGGCACGGTCCCTGCCTGTCTGATCGATGGCCAGCTGATGACCGAAAGCGCGGCGATCCCGCACGTGCTCGCCACCCGCTTCGGCCCATCCGATCTCGCGCTTTCGCCTGAAGAGCCGGACTATCCCAGCTACATGAACTTCCTCGTGATGGGCGAGGCGACGCTGACTTTCCCGCAGACGATCCACCTGCGCTACACCCGGCTTGAACCGGGCCGCTGCCCGGAAGCGGCGGCGGACTATGCCCAGTGGTTCGGGGCCCGCCTGCACAACGCGATCAAGCTGATGGGGCCGGAATTTGCCTGCGCCGGGCGTTTCACCATGGCCGACGTTTCGCTGGGCTATGCGGTGATGCTGGCCTTGTCGATCGGGCTGGAAGCACAGGTGCCCGAAGCGGCCATGGCCTATCTCGACCGGCTGAGCCGCCGCCCCGCCTTTCAGCGCGCCAAGACAGCGCAGGGTAACGAGTCTAGTCTGTGATCGGCACGGTGTAATTGAGCCCGAGCCGGCCACCGTCGGGGTAAATCGTTTGGCCAGTCAGGTAAGAGCTGTCATCGCCTGCAAGGAACAGCGCGACCCCGGCGATTTCATCCGGCGTGCCGCAACGGCCAAGCGGGGTGCGGCTTAGGATCCGTGATCGGGCTGCTTCATCTTCGGCCAGAATTCCGGCGAGCATTTCCGTTTCGATTGAGCCAGGGCCGATCGCGTTGACCCGGATGCCCTTCGCGGCCAGCGCGAGCGCGGTGACATTGGTCAGCTGCTTCATCGCCCCCTTGGAGACGACGTAGGGAATCTGGTTGGGGATCGCGAGCACGGCGTTGACCGAGCTCATGTTGATTACTGCCGAACCCGGCCCCATCAGCCGCGCCGCGGCCTGGGTGCCCCACAGTGCCGACTTGAGGTTGGTGGCGAAGACCCGGTCAAAGTCGTCCTCGGTCAGGTCATCAAGGTTCGCCGCATGGGTGATCCCGGCATTGTTGACCAGCACGTCCAGTCCGCCCCACAGCTTGGCTGCCTGGGCAATCAGCGCCTCGACCTCGGCCTTGTTCGAAACATCAGCGGCAAAGGCCTGCTGGCTCAGCTCTGCCGCCAGTGCTGCCACCCGCGGGCCGTCGATATCGGCCAGCAGCAGGCTCGCACCCTCGGCGGCGAAGCGCTGGGCAATGGCCTTGCCGATCCCCTGCGCCGCGCCGGTGATGACGCAGCGTTTGCCGGCCAGGCGCATCAGATGATCCCCACGGCCTTTCCGGCGCGCTCGAACATGCCGATGATGGTCTGAACCTGCTCCGCCGTGTGTTCGGCGCAAAGCGAGCAACGCAGCAGGGTCATGTTGGCGGGGGTGGCGGGCGGGCGGGCCAGGTTCACGTAGAGCCCTTCCTTCAGCAGCGCTTCCCACATCGCCGCACCCTTCTCAAGGTCGGGCATGACCACGGCGATGATCGCCGATTGCGGCTCGGTCGTGCCCAGCTGGAAGCCGGCTTCGGTGAGCCCCTTGTGCAGGACCTTGGAATTCTCCCACAGGTGCGCCCGCTTGTTGCCGGCGTGCATCAGCTTGCGGATCGAAGTGCAGGCGGTTGCGACCACGCTTGGCGGGAGCGAGGCGGTGAAGACATAGGGCCGGCAGACCAGCCGCAGGATTTCGAACTTCGGGTGGTTGGACACGCAGAAGCCGCCCACCGTGCCGACCGACTTGGAAAAAGTGCCGATCACGAAATCAACATCGTCGAGCACGCCCTGGTCTTCGGCCACGCCGCGCCCGTTGGGGCCGATGAAGCCCATCGAGTGCGCCTCGTCGACCAGCACCATCGCGCCGTGCTTCTTGGCGACGGCGATCATTTCCTTGAGCGGGGCAATATCGCCCAGCATCGAATAGACGCCTTCCAGCACGACCAGCTTGCCCGCACCTTCGGGAATGCGGCCCAGCCGCTTGTCCAGCGCCTCGATGTCATTGTGCTTGAACGGCACCACTTCGGCATCGCCCATCTTGCAGCCATCCCAGATCGAGGCATGGCTATCGATGTCGAGCACGATGTAATCGCCCTTGCCGGCCACGGTGGAGATGATCCCGAGGTTGGCCTGGTACCCGGTCGAGAAGACCATGGCATGGTCCATCCCGTAAAATTCCTTGAGCGCCTCTTCCACGGCCTTGTGCCCGGCATAGGTCCCATTGAGCACGCGGCTGCCGGTGGTGCCGGCCCCGAATTCGTCGAGCGCTTGCTTCCCCGCCGCGATCACGTCGGGGTCAAAGGTCATGCCCATGTAGTTGTAGGTGCCCAGCAGGATCGTCTGGCGCCCGTTGCAAATCGCCTCGGTCGGCGAGACGACGCGCTCCATCACCAGGTTGAACGGGTCTTCCTGGCCCTGCGACAGCAGGTTGGTGCGCAGCTCGATCAGCGGGTCGAACTTGGAGAACAGGTCAGTCATTTTTTTCATCCCCAATTCCCGCTCAGCCTGAGCCTGTTGAAGGCCCGACGGTGTGGCATTGTGCTGCGACAAGCTCAGCACGAGCGGGCGCAGTCCTTATCCTTGCAGCTTAACCACGGCATCGATCAGCTGGCCGTAATTCTCGATCTCGGCCTGCTGGTTCATGCTGATGATGATGTCGAATTCGTCCTCAATTGCAGCCACGAAATCCATCACGGTAAGGCTGTCGAATTCCAGGTCACCGGCAAAGGTGCTGGCTTCGGTGATCTCAACGCCCTTCTTGTTGAAGGGTTCGATGATCCCGGCGATCTTTGCGGCAGTGGCGGCGCGGTCCATGTTCTTATGCTCCAATTGGCTTTGCGGCCCTTTGGCCGATGATTGGGGCGGAATATAGGCGAAATTTTGCTGCAAGTCGCAGGATCAAATGCCGAGGCAGCCGGAACATCAGCTATCCGCCAATTCTCAAGGGATTTTGCCTTTCTGGACACGACAACGTAGCTGCCGGTCAGCATTACTTCTTCGCCGGCTCAACCTTCCTGATCTGTGCGAGAAGCGCGTTCAGTTTGATCAGGACAGAATGCGCCTGTTGAAGCTCGATGTCTTCAATGGAATCCATCACAGCGACCACAATGCCGCTTTCGCGCAGCAAAATCCCTTCCACTACCGATCGGCCTTGTGGTGTTAGGCCCAGTTTTGCGGATTTGCGATGAGCCGCATTGGGCATCGCTGCAATCACACCTTTGTCCAGCATTGCCGACGCCAGACGCTGAATGAGTTGCCGTGATACAGCCCGGTCGCGGGCAATTTCGGACATTGTCATGGGCCCTTGCCGATCGAGCAGGAGCAGGATCGCGCGCGATCCGGCCGATAACCCGTGACCGGCATGGAGCTGTTCTGAGACCGCGTCCAGTAAGTGGTAGGTGCGCGTCAAGGTCGCGAGGAAATGGGTTTGTTTTGCGTTGCTCACCCCAGTTAAATGACAACCAAATTGACATTCTTCAATCGCCAATTATGTCAACTGTGTTGTCAATAAGCTGGGGCGACAGGATGTCGATGTTCGAAGGCATTTCGGGCCGTATCGCGGCCAAGGTGATGGAACGGATGAACGCCGAGGCGGAACGCGAAGCCGTGCGCCGCCTCGATCCCCTGCAAGAGAGCAAAGTGCTGGTGATCGGGTTCGGGCCAGGCATCGGCTTGGAATGCTTGCTCAAACACCCGGTTGGCCATGTGATCGGGATCGACCCTTCGCATGTCATGCAAGATGCAGCCGCAGCCCGGAACAGAGCAGCGATTGAAGCCGGGCGCTTGCGGCTGATCAAGGGCACCGCCGCCGATCTCGATCCGGAAATCGGGCCGTTCGACGCGGCCATAGCGGTCCACACATTGCAGATTTGCCGCCCATTTGCGCCGACCGCAGCGAAGCTTGCAGAAGTTCTGCGTCCGGGTGCGCGCCTGATTGGCATCACGCACGCTTGGGCGGCCCGGAAGGATTATGGCGAGGAAGCTCTGTTCGTTGACGCTGTATCGCGCGGGCTTCGTGAGGCTGGCTTCGCGCGTGTTAGCAATCGCCACGCGGACGCTGATGGCGGATCAGCAGTGCTCCATGACGCGATTCGATGAAACCGGCGTCGTAACGCTGACAACCCGGCGACAGATCCCCCGACATTGCAGTCCTCTTGGTCGATCAAAACCACCATCAGAACCAGTCAGCCGACAAGCTCTGTTTCCGGCCGCCCATCCTAGACGGCGGCCTTTTCGACCAACCCTTTGACCGCCGCCATAAAGGGCCCGATCGAGACCGGCTTGGCCAGGTAACCTTCAGCCCCGGCGTCGCGAATGCGCTCCTCGTCGCCTTTGCCGGCATAAGCGGTGACGGCCAGTACCGGGATTGCGCGCAGCACGGCGTCGGCCTTGGCGGCTTCGATCAGATCCAGCCCCGAAACATTGGGCAGCTGGATGTCCATAATGATGAGGTTGGGAACAAAGCTGCGCGCCTTGTCGAGCGCCTCCAGCCCGTCGGCGCAGGGTTCCACGGCATAGCCCTGGCTTTTCAGCACGTCGCAGAACAGCTTGCGGTTGAGGTCGTTGTCCTCGACAACCAGGATGCGCTTTGCCATGCGCAAAGCCCTACACTGTTACGCCAGAGGCCTGCAATTCTTCGCGACACCAAATCCCCGGACGACCCGCACGCCCTGGCGCTTGCTGCGCTCGGTTGGGTGTTGTCTGATGGTCCGCGCGCCGAACGGCTGCTGGCCTTGACCGGCATGACCGCCGATACGCTGCGGACCGGGCTGGGCGATCCGGCGGTCCTGGCGGCCGTGCTCGATTTCCTGAGCGCCCACGAACCTGACCTTTGTGCTGCCGCCGATCATTTGGGGGTTGCGCCGCTGGCCCTGATCGCGGCACGGGATGCACTGACATGACGAAACCGCTGATCATTTCCGACTGCGACGAAGTGCTGCTGCACATGGTCGTTCCCTTTGCCGAGTGGCTCAACGAGACGCAGGGCGTTACCTTTGCGATGGTCGGCAACGATTTTGCGAAAGCGGTGCGCTGGAAAGACAGCGGCGAGCTGGTGGAAGGCCCAAAAATCTGGGAATTCCTGCAGGGCTTCTTCGATAACGAGATGCACCGCCAGACCCCGATTGCCGGGGCGGTGCAGGCGATGAACACCCTGGCCGAGCATGCCGACGTGGTGATCCTGACCAATCTGACCGACAACCACAATGCGGCCCGCGCCCAGCAGTTGGCCAATCACGGCATTCATGCCCGCGTCTTCACCAACCAGGGTCCCAAGGGCCCCGCCTTGCAAGCCATCCTTGATGAATACCAGCCGAGCCATGCGGTCTTCATCGATGACCTGCCGCAGCATCACGGCTCGGTAAAGGAAATCGCCCCCCATATCGACCGGCTGCACCTTTGCGGCGAGCCAACCCTGGCCCCGCATATTGCCTGTGCTTTCGAGGCTGGCCACGCCCATGCCCGGATCGATACCTGGGATCATGCCCTGCCGTGGCTGCTGACACGAATTGGAGTGAACGCATGACAGACGCTGAAGTTGACGCAAAGCTGGCCGAACTGGGTCTGACCCTGCCGCAAGCCGCCGCCCCGGTGGCAGCCTATGTGCCAGTGGTCGTCTCGGGCGGGCACGCGTTTGTTTCTGGCCAGGTCTCGTTTGTCGATGGCGCGCTGGTGAAGGGCCGGCTGGGCGATGACCTTTCGGTCGAAGACGGGGTTCGCGCCGCCCAGGGCTGCGGATTGATGATCCTGGCCCAGCTCAAGGCCGCGCTTGGTTCGTTCGACCGCGTCGAACGGATCGTCAAGCTGGGTGGCTTCGTCAATTGCACCGGCGATTTCACCGACCAGCCAAAGGTGGTGAACGGCGCTTCGGAACTGATGGTCGCCGTCTTTGGTGAAGCTGGCAAGCACGCCCGCGCCGCTGTGGGTGTGCCGGCGCTGCCGCTGGGCTGCGCGGTTGAAGTGGATGCTATCGTTGCCCTTCGCGGCAATTGATAACTGGCTCAGCCCGCCGCCGAACCCGGCCAAGGTCGGCTGGCTGGGGCAGTGTGGCTATGCCCATCGGGGCCTGCATGGGGCAGGGTTGCCTGAGAACTCCCCTGCTGCATTTGCGGCCGCGATTGCCCGCGGGATGGGGATCGAATGCGATATCCAGCTATCAAGCGATGGCCAGGCGATGGTCTTCCACGATGCCACGCTTGATCGCCTAACCGCCGAACAAGGCCGACTGGCTGACCGCAGCGCGGCAGAGCTCGGCCGGATAAAGCTGACCGCTGGCGACGATACGATCCCGACCTTGCGGCAATTGCTCGATCAGGTGGCCGGCAAGGTGCCGCTGCTGATCGAAATCAAGTCGCCCAAGGGCAAGCCCGAACGGATTCCTGCGTTGTGCATGTCAGTCCGCAGGGTCCTTGAAGGTTACCAGGATCCGCATGCGATCATGAGCTTTGATCCCCGGATTGTCCGGTGGTTTGCAGCGCACTCGCCGCTTACCGTGCGCGGGTTGGTCGTGACCGAAGAGAATGACAAGGCGCTGCCCGGGATGGTCCGGCGCTACCTGTCACTGTGGCATGCGCGCCCGGATTTCCTGGCTTATGATGTGCGTGACTTGCCAAGCCGTTTCGCTGCCGCCCAGCGCAGGCGTGGACTTCCGGTCACCACCTGGACGGTTCGTAGTCCCGAATGCCGCGAAAGGGCAGCTGCCCATGCCGACGCCCCGATCGCGGAGGGCGCGGGCGTCGCGTGAGCGTTGCATTTGAAGCCCGGATCGCGCGCGGCGTTGGCGAATTGCCGGCGGACGAATGGGATGCACTTATTGCGGGAAACCCTTTCCTCTCCCATGCTTTCCTGACCGCGCTTGAGGATTCCGGATCGGTCGGCCCCGGCACCGGCTGGGATGCCGTGCCGATTACGATTGCCGGTGCCGATGGCAGGATCGCGGCGGCGCTGCCGGCCTATCTCAAGGCGCACAGCCAGGGCGAGTATGTCTTCGATCACGCTTGGGCAGATGCCTGGCATCAGGCTGGCGGCAGCTATTACCCCAAGCTTCAGATCGCTGTGCCCTTCACCCCGGCGACGGGACCACGCCTGTTGCTCGCCGATTCGGCACTGGCCGCGCCTTTGCTCCGCGCGGCCGAGCAGGTCTGCGAGGACAACGGCTTGTCCTCAGCCCACGCCACCTTCATCGCGCCGGAGCAGGTTTCGCTGTTCGCGGCGGCCGGCTGGCTGCTGCGCAGCGATATCCAGTTCCACTGGGAAAACCGCGGCTATGCGAGCTTTGACGATTTCCTGGCTGCACTATCCAGCCGCAAGCGCAAGGATATCCGCAAGGAACGCGCTGCGGCGCAGGAAGGGGTGGAGATCCGCCATCTGACCGGTGCGGCAATTCTGCCAGAACACTGGGATGCCTTCTGGACATTTTACCAGGATACGGGGTCGCGCAAGTGGGGCCGCCCTTACCTGACCCGAGAGGCCTTTACCCTTCTGGGCGAGCGGATGGCGGACAAGATCCTGCTGGTCATGGCCTTCATTGAAGATCGACCGGTGGCCGGGGCACTCAATTTCATCGGCGCCGATGCACTTTATGGGCGCTATTGGGGGGCTTTGCTCGACAAACCCTTCCTGCATTTCGAGCTGTGTTATTATCAGGCCATCGATGCGGCGATTGCCCTTGGCCTCATGCGCGTGGAAGCTGGCGCGCAGGGAGGGCACAAATTGGCGCGCGGCTATGAACCAGTCGAAACCTGGTCAGCTCATTATATCGTCCATCCCGGCTTCCGCACGGCTGTGGCCGATTTCCTTGACCGCGAGCGGCAAGGGGTGGCGCAGGACCGGCTCTACCTGGCCGAGCGTGCGCCGTTTCGGAAAGAATAGATCTTAAGCGGCCTTGCGGGCGGTCGCGGATAGCCACTGGCGTGCCCGGCGCTGGGCTTCGGCGATCTCGCGTGCGGTCATTTCATCGGAAATGTCGGTGCGGCACATGGCGGCTTCGGCATGGCCCGAAGCAGCGGCCAGATTGAACCACTTGTGGGCTTCGATCAGGTCGCAATCGACGCCGTGACTGCCGGTCGAATAGGCCACCCCCAGATCATAATAGGCGCTGACATCGCCTTGGGCTGCCGCGGCGAGACAGGTTGCAACCAGCAAATCTTCACTCGTGGTTTCGACAGCTTCGCTTGTCCCGAACGCGGCGGCGTGGATCCAGTTGGTGCTCATCTCTTTGACCCCTGTGTTTACGCCAAACAGCGCGTTCGGCGGACCTCGCAACTCTTGCGGATCGTGCTCAACAAAAGGTTAACGTGCGCAAAAGTCTTTTTGCAGACAGTGACCTGGGCGGTGAACGGGCTCGCCAAACCGGCCCCGCGGTGCGACCAGACACGACCATTGTCGCTTGTGCGGCGGCATGGCCGCCACTATAGGCCCGGCAAACGCCGGCGTCGGTGGCCTACGGGAAAACCCGGGGCGGCGGGGACCTCGCGGGTTCGGCTGGTGTCAGGTGGAGAGTTTATGGCGACGATTCTCGGCGATGAAATTGACGTTCTTGCCAAGGCAAAGCGGGCGATCGCGGGTGATTATGTGCCCAGCGAAGCCGAAGAATACATGTGCGAAGCGCAGCTCGATTATTACCGACGCCTGCTGCTTGAATGGAAAAAGCTGATCCTTTCTGCAGCACAAGATACGTTGCAGCAGCTTCAAGAAGGCCCAATCCGCGAACCTGACCTTAATGATCGTGCCTCAAGCGAAACCGACTGGGGCATCGAATTGCGGACCCGGGATCGCCAGCGCAAGCTGATTGCCAAGATCGATTCGGCGCTGCGCCGGATCGAGGAAGGCGAATATGGCTATTGCGAGGTGACGGGTGAGCCAATTGGACTTGGCCGCCTTTCTGCCCGGCCGATCGCCACCATGACGGTTGAAGCCCAGGAGGCCCACGAGCGGCGGGAAAAGGTCTCCCGCGACGATTGATCCGGACAAATCGTCGTGCCGCGTTAACCGCTTGTTTGCCGTTGTCCTTTAGCCTTCCACCATTCCGCTCCAGCTATTCGGGGCGGACGGGTCGCTCCGGTTAGGCTTCGAGTGGGACTATGGTTACGGCTATGGGCGGAAACGAGCATCGTCAGATTGTGCGCGACAGCCTCTTTCTATTGGCTGATTTGCGTATCGATGGTGTCAGCGGTGATCACAAGATTCGTGTCCGGAATGTCTCCGCCGGCGGCCTGATGGCCGATGGCGGCCCGGCAGTTCAGCGCGGAGCGGTCGTGTGGGTCCAGCTGCGCAATATCGGCTGGGTTGAAGGCACGGTTGCCTGGGTTCAGGATAACCGTTGCGGCATCGCGTTCCGGGACGAGATCGACCCCAAGCTCGCCCGTGCGCCGGTGGGCCAGGGAGAGGGCACTCCGCGCTACGTGCGCCCACCATTGGCGACCATCGAGCCAAGCCAGCTGCGCAAGATTTGACCGATCGTAATCAGCGGCGCGATTAGGCGCTGTTGGTTGTGACCGTAATCGGTTAGGTGCCGGGAACGATGACCCCGCGCCTGTTGTCCAGTCTGTTCGGACCTGTTCTGGCCCTTCTCGTGGCCGGTTGTGATACTGCGTCCGATCGCCCTGTCGAAGTGGCCGTGATCGGGGATCCGGGTTCGCCGTTCGTCGGCGGTGCACGTTTGCCGCTGGCCGCGCAGCTTGTTCGCTCGGCCACAGCCGAGGGACTGGTTGGTTTTGATGAGCAGGGCCGTGTCATCCCCGCTCTAGCCGACCGCTGGATCGTCACGGACGATGGCCTGAGCTACATTTTCCGTCTGCGAGACGGAACCTGGCCAGACAAGACCCCGCTGACCGGCGATTCGGCGCGGGCGGCATTGCAGCAGGCGATCGGCTCGGTCCGGGGCACGCCGCTTGGCGCAGACCTCGCAGGAATTGACGAAGTAAGGGCCATGGCCGGGCGAGTGGTAGAGATCCGTCTGCGTCAACCTCAACCCGATTTCCTGCAATTGCTCGCTCAACCGGAGTTGGGCCTGATGCGCAAAGGGCGCGGCGCCGGACCGATGCGCCAGACCCGCGAAAAGCGGGCGCTATTGCTGAAGCCGATCCCACCCGAAGACCGCGGATTGCCGCAAACCGAGGACTGGGCCGAACGAAGCCGGAAACTTCGCCTTGTTGCAATGACCGCACCGCGGGCGGTTGAGCGGTTTAATGCGGGCGAGGCAGATCTTGTCCTGGGCGGCCGGCTGGCAGATTTTCCGCGGTTGGACGCCAGCGGAATTGCGCGCGGGGCGATCCGGTTTGATCCAGTGGCCGGACTGTTCGGGCTGGCGGTGGTCAACCCGCAGGGTTTTCTGTCCGCACCAGAACGGCGCGAAGCCCTGGCGATGGCGATCGATCGGGATGCTCTTGGCGCTACGCTTAACATTGGCGGGTGGATTGCGACGACCCGGATCGTCAATCCCGGCACCGGCGATGACAATGGTACCGTTGGCGAACGTTGGCCTGGCCAGTCGCTGGCCGAACGCCGCACCACTGCGGCCGCGCGTGTAACGCGCTGGGTCAAGAACGGAAAAACACCGCGATTGCGTATTGCCTTGCCGTCTGGGCCTGGCAGCGACCAACTGTTTGCGCGGTTGGCAGAGGACTTCAAGGCAATCGGGTTAGACGCTGTGCAAGTGCGCGATAGTGCCCCGGCCGACCTCCGGCTAGTTGACACGGTCGCGCGTTATCCTCGGGCCAGCTGGTTCCTTAACCAGCTGAGCTGCGCCAATATGCGGGTGCTGTGCAGCGCCAGTGCGGATCGATTGATTGGCCTGGCATTGGTTGAATCGGATCCGGCGAGGCGGGCCGATCTGCTTGCTCAGGCTGAAGCCCAATTGACCATCGCCAATAGCTACATACCACTGGGCGTGCCGATCCGCTGGTCGCTGGTCAGCGGTAAGGCAACCGGTTTCATGCCCAATCCTTGGAACATCCATCCCTTGATGCCGTTGGCGATGCTTCCCAAGTAGGTAAGGCGGGCGCTGTGACCTGCGGTAGAACGGGAATGCCAAACGATGGACACGCTCAAGCCTCCATCCCAGCCTGGCCGGCCCCAGCGGCTGATCGCTGACCTGCCCCTCGGCACAGATCCGCTTTCAGTGCGGCGAAGGGTGGAAGCGCTGGAGCGCATGCTTGAAGGGGCGGTCGCAATTCCGCTCTTGCGGCGCAAGGTCGGACTGGATGCCATCGTGGGTTTGATTCCCGTGGCAGGCGACCTTGTGACCGCGGCGATGGGCCTCTACCTTGTCTGGGAAGCCCGCAACCTTGGTCTGTCGCGCTGGCGTCTGTGGCGAATGTTGGCCACTCTCGGTTTCGATGCGGCACTTGGCGCAGTGCCTCTGGCCGGCGATCTTATTGACCTGTTCTATCGCTCCAACACCCGAAATCTACGGATTATCCGTAGGCATTTGGACGAATATCACCCTGCGTCAAAACTGATCGAAGGCTAGTCCACTACTACGCAAATCGCCTGATTTCGGCCATTTACAGCAAATTAACCTTTCCTCTTCATTGGTCATATGGTTAATGACAGGTACTGACCCTGCCGAAGGGGTCATTGCTGACCACGGGGCAAAGGGGAACCACCCATGCGCGTACTGCTGATTGAGGACGAGCCGACAACGGCCCGGGCTATCGAATTGATGCTGACCACCGAAGGCTTCAATGTCTATTCGACCGACTTGGGCGAAGAGGGCTTGGATCTCGGCAAGCTATACGATTACGACATTATCCTCCTCGACCTGAACCTGCCCGACATGCACGGATATGACGTGCTGAAGAAGCTGCGCGTTGCCAAGGTCCAAACTCCAGTGCTGATCCTGTCGGGCATTTCGGAAATGGATTCGAAGGTTCGTTCCTTCGGATTCGGCGCCGATGACTATGTCACCAAGCCGTTCCACCGCGAGGAACTCGTTGCCCGCATCCACGCTGTGGTGCGCCGTTCAAAGGGCCATTCGCAGTCGATCATCCGCACCGGCAAGTTGGCCGTGAACCTGGATGCCAAGACCGTCGAGGTCGATGGCGCCCGTGTCCACCTGACTGGCAAGGAGTATGCGATGCTGGAACTGCTCTCGCTGCGCAAGGGCACCACGCTGACCAAGGAAATGTTCCTCAACCACCTGTACGGCGGGATGGACGAACCCGAACTCAAGATCATCGACGTTTTCATCTGCAAGCTGCGCAAGAAGCTGGCCCATGCCTGCGGCGGTGAAAACTACATCGAGACTGTCTGGGGTCGCGGCTATGTGCTGCGCGATCCGGGCGAAGAGGCCGTCGCGGCCTGATTGCTTCAATCGTGATGGCTAATCCGGCCCGTCTCCGCGTGAGGCGGGCCGTTTTCGTTGCGGCGTTCCGGGACAGCCGCTAAGCGCGCGCTCCATGACCGCGCACAAACTTGGCGATCCAACCACGATCAACCGCCTTTACGGCCGTTCGAAGGGCAAGCCCCTGCGGGCCGGCCAGCAAGAGCTGGTCGATCAACTGCTGCCGCAGATCGCTGTTCCGGCCGAGGGTGCGGTTACGGCCGAACGCCTGTTCGGGCAGGACTGTCCGCTCCATTTCGAAATCGGGTTTGGCGGTGGCGAGCACATGGCAGCGCGGGCCGATATGTTGCCCGATCACGGCTTCATCGGCGCCGAGCCCTTCATCAACGGGGTTGCCCAGGCGCTGGTCCACGTTTCGGGGGACCATGGTGCGCACCCGCCGCTCGGCAATGTCCGGATTCACCATGGTGATGCGCTGGAAGTCCTGCGCCGCATTCCCGACGGGTCGCTCTCGTTCCTTTACCTGCGCCATCCCGATCCCTGGCCCAAGGCGCGCCATGCCAAGCGGCGGATGATGAACGATGGACCGGTGGACCTGTTTGCGGCCAAGCTGAAGCCGGGCGGCGAATTCCGCTTCGGGACCGACCATCCGATCTACGTCCGCCACGCCTTGATGGTGATGCGGCGCCACGCTGATCAGTTCGAATGGCTGATCGACCAGCCGCAGGATTTCCAGAGGCGGCCGGGCGGCTGGCCCGAAACCCGCTATGAACACAAGGCACGCACCGTTTATGGCCACGAAGTCTGGTACTTCCGCTATCGTCGTCGCCCACTGACTGACGGCTGATCAACCAGCCACCGCAGGATAATTTCGCTTCGGCGCTGGCGTGAAAAACTTTCTGGCGCCCCCACTTGGCTAACTCTAGTTTTTTGATCGACAAATCCACTGCGGAGTCGGTCAATGGACCTTGGCGCAATCGATCTTGCCTATTTGTTGCCGTTCATCGGGGTGGGTTTCGCTGCTCAGCTGGTCGATGGCGCGCTGGGGATGGCCTTTGGGGTGATTTCGAACACCCTGCTCGTCGGCGTCCTGGGCGTGCCGCCGGCGCAGGCATCGCAGCGGGTTCATCTGGTTGAATGCTTCACGACCGCTACGTCCGGCATCAGTCATCTGCTCCACGGCAATATCGATAAACGCCTGTTCTTCGGCCTGCTTGTTCCCGGTGTGCTGGGCGGTATCGGCGGGGCCTATGTGCTGACCTCGCTTAACGCCGAAGTGGTTAAGCCCTTTGTGCTGGCCTACCTCGCCGGGGTCGGGCTCTATCTGCTGTGGCGCGGGCTGTTCTATCCGCCCAAGCTGCGCGAGGCCGGGTTGGTGGCGCCGCTGGGGCTGGTCGGCGGATTTCTGGATGCAGCCGGCGGCGGCGGCTGGGGTCCGGTCGTCACATCAAACCTGCTGATCCAGGGCGCCGATCCCCGCAAGGTCGTGGGCACGGTCAATTCGGTGGAGTTCTTCCTGACGCTGACGATCAGTGGTGCATTCATCTGGCACTTGGGCTTTGCCGATGTTGCCGGGGCCACATTGGGTCTGCTGATCGGCGGCGTTGCCGCAGCCCCGCTGGGTGCCTGGGCTGCCAAGCATTTCCCTCCCAAGACAATGCTGATCTTGGTCGGAATCGTGCTGACGCTGACCAGCAGTTACGGCGTCTACCGCGCCTGGGGTTGAGTGGACCAAGCCCCGGCGCGGCAGATGCCGGTATCAGCCTGCCACGCCTGAAGCTGCCAGTACTGCCAGCGTCAGAATATCGGGTGCGATCGCGGTCATCGGGATAACCTGAACCGGCTTTTCCATCCCGATCAGCATCGGGCCAATCGTCGCATTGCCCGCCAGTTCGCGCAGCAGCTTGGCCGAGATGTTGGCCGATTGCAGCCCCGGCATGACCAGCACGTTGGCTGGCGCAGTCAGGCGGCTGAACGGATAGTTCTGCATGACTGTTGGGTTGAGCGCCGCATCGGGGGCCATTTCGCCTTCGTATTCGAAGCCGGGGTTTTCGGCATCGAGGATCGCAACGGCACCGCGGATCGAATCCAGCCAGCGCCCCGGCGGGTTGCCGAAGGTGGCATAGGACAGGAAGGCCACCCGCGGTTCATGGCCCAGACGGCGGGCGACGGCAGCGGTTTCCTTGGCGATGACAGCGAGTTCCTCGGCGCTCGGCCGCTCGTTCACGGTCGTGTCGGACAGGAACACCGTGTAATTCTTGCCGATCATCAGGTGGATGCCAAAGGGCAGGCGTCCTTCCTGCGGCTCCAGCACCTGCCGGACTTCACGCATGGTTTGCGCAAAGGTGCGGGTCTTGCCGGTGACCATGGCATCGCCAACGCCAAGCTTGAGCAGCAGCGAGGCAAAGACGTTGCGGTCCTGGTTGACCATGCGGCGCACGTCGCGCTCCAGAAAGCCGCGGCGCTGCAGCTTGGCATAAAGCGCCTCGACCATGGCAGGTACGTATTCGCTGACCGCCGAATTTTCGATCTGGTAGCTGTCCGGGTTCTCAACCCCCAATTCGACCAGCTTGGCCTTGACCTGTTCGGTCCGCCCCACCAGCACCGGCTCGCCATAGCCGAAATCGCGGTACTGGATCGCCGCGCGCAGGACGACCTCGTCCTCCCCCTCGGCAAAGATCACCCGCTTGGGATTGGCTTTCACCTGCTCGTAAACCTGGGTCAGGACCGAAGTCGTCGGGTTGAGGCGCGCCTTCAGGCTGTGGCGGTAGGCGTCAAAGTCCTCGATCGGCTTTTGCGCAACGCCGGTATCCATTGCCGCCTTGGCCACGGCAGAGGACACCACCTCCATCAGCCGCGGATCAAACGGAGCCGGGATGATGTAGTCGGTCCCGAACTGGTGCTTCTTGCCATAGGCTGCGGCTACTTCTTCCGGTACCTGTTCGCGCGCCAGCTCGGCAATGGCTTTCGCGGCGGCAATCTTCATCTCTTCGTTGATCGCGGTCGCCCGCACATCAAGCGCGCCGCGGAAGATGAAGGGGAAGCCCAGCACGTTGTTGACCTGGTTCGGATAGTCCGAACGGCCCGTGGCGATGATCGCATCGGGGCGCACCGCCTTGGCATCTTCCGGCCGGATTTCCGGATCGGGGTTGGCCATGGCGAAGATGATCGGCTGTTCGGCCATCTTGGCGACATATTCGGGCTTGAGCGCGCCAGCGGCAGACAGGCCAAGGAAGATATCGGCGCCGACCAGTGCTTCTTCCAGGCTGCGGGCCGTCGTGTCGATCGCATGGGCGCTCTTCCACTGGTCCATGCCGGACTCGCGTCCGCGATAGATCACGCCCGACCGGTCGCAGACGGTCACGTTCTCATGCCGCACGCCCATCGATTTGATCAGGGCGGTGCAGGCCAGCGCCGATGCGCCGGCGCCGTTGACTACCACCTTCACGTCCTTGAACTCGCGGCCGGTCAGATAACAGGCGTTGACCAGGCCGGCGGCGGCGATGATTGCCGTGCCGTGCTGGTCATCGTGCATGACCGGAATCTTCATCCGTTCGCGCAGGGCCTGCTCGATCACGAAGCATTCGGGCGCCTTGATGTCCTCCAGATTGATGCCGCCGAAGCTGGGCTCCATCATGGCTACGGCTTCAATGATCGCATCGGGATCTTCGCTGGCCAGTTCGATGTCGATCGAATCGACATCGGCGAACCGCTTGAACAGCACGGCCTTGCCTTCCATCACCGGCTTGGCAGCCAGCGCGCCAAGATTCCCCATGCCCAGGATCGCGGTACCATTCGAAATCACGGCAACCAGGTTGCCGCGTGCCGTATATTCATAGGCATCGGCCGGATTGTCGGCGATCGCCTGGACTGGCACGGCCACGCCCGGCGAATAGGCCAGGCTCAGGTCGCGCTGGGTGGCCATCGGCTTCGATGCGATGATCTCGATTTTACCCGGGCGGATTGTCTTGTGATAGAACAAGGCTTCACGCTCGGTGAAGCTCACCTTGTTGTTCTCATCCCGCGGGTTCGTTTCGTCGGTCACCGGTACCTCCATAGTCGAGGCCGCCCTAACGGAACTCGACGTGACGGGATAGGGGAAAGCTGCCTTTGCCCGCTTGGGCGAATCGTCCGCAAGCGGCTAACCGTTTGGGATGAGCGGAGCAGCAACCCCCATGATGGCGCAGTACCTGGCGCTGAAGGCAGAGGCCGGGGATTGCCTGTTGTTCTATCGCATGGGTGATTTCTTCGAACTGTTCTTCGATGATGCCAAGCGGGCGGCCCAGATCCTCGACATCGCGCTGACCAGTCGCGGCGAACACATGGGAGTGCCGATCCCGATGTGCGGTGTGCCAGTCCATTCGGCCGAGGCTTACCTTGCCCGGCTGATCAAGGGCGGCTGCCGGGTGGCAATCGCTGAACAGACCGAGACCCCCGAAGAGGCGAAGAAGCGCGGTGGGTCCAAGGCGCTGGTCGCGCGCGACATCGTTCGTTTCGTCACCGCCGGAACCTTGACCGAAGAAGCCTTGCTCGAACCGCGGCGGGCCAATGTGCTGGCCGCGATCTGCGAGGTGCGCGGCACCTGTGGCATCGCTGCCTGCGACATCTCGACTGGCCGGATGGAGCTGGAAGAATGCCCGCCCGAGCGGCTTGGCGCGGCGTTGGCCCGGCTGGGGGCCAGCGAAGTGGTTGCCCCCGATGGCTGGGAGGCTTTCCCGCCCGATGGCATTGCGCGGCCGGTCGGCACCTTTTCCAGCGACGGCGGTGATGCCCGGCTCAAGGCGGTCCACGGCGTTGCCACGCTCGATGGATTCGGTCAGTTTTCGCGCGCGATGCTGGCCGCGGCTGGCGGCCTGATTGCCTATCTCGAGCACGTTGGCCGGGGGCGTTTGCCTTTGCTGCTCCCCCCGGTTGTTCTGGGGCATTCAGCCCATCTCGCAATGGACGAGGCGACCCGCGCCAGCCTTGAAATCCTTGTCTCCAGCCAGGGCAGCCGCAAGGGCAGCCTGGTCGAGGCGCTCGACCGCTGTGTCACCGGGGCTGGCGCCCGGCAGCTAGCTGAAGACCTGGCCGCACCGCTGACCGATGCGGGCATGATCGCGGCGCGGCTTAACCTGGTACAATGGTTGCACGACGATGCCCTGCTGCGCGGGGATCTGCGCGCAGTCCTGCGCGCTGCACCGGATGTTGGCCGCGCGCTGGGCAGGATCGTGGCTGGCCGCGGCAGTCCGCGTGATCTTGGACAGTTACGCGATGGATTGGCGGAAGCGCGGCGCATTCACGACCATTTGCAGCACCGGCAGGACCGTCCCGAACTGCTTGATAGACTGCTGCCCGCGCTTGCCGGGCATGGTGCCTTGGTTGACCTGTTCAGCCGCGCACTGGTTGCCAGTCCGCCGACCGAACGCGGGCAGGGTGGTTATATCGCCGAAGGCTATGACCATGCACTCGACGAGTTGCGTCGCATCTCTGGTGATGCCCGCCGCGCGATTGCCCTGCTTGAAGCGAAGTACCGGGACCAGACCGGGATCGCTGCGCTCAAGGTGCGCCACAACGGGGTGCTTGGCTATTTCATCGAAGTGCCAGCGGGTCGGGCTGATCCCCTGATGGCGCCGGACAGTGGTTTCACACACCGCCAGACCATGGCTGGCGCAGTCCGCTTCAATGCCGTTGCCCTGCACGAAGAAGCATCGCGCATCGCCGAAGCCGGCGGCCGCGCCCTTGCGGCTGAAGAAGCCCATTTTGAAGACCTGGTCGCTATGGCAGTGGGCAGTTGTCAGGCCATTGCCGTCACCGCCGCGGCGCTGGCGCGGATCGACGTTGCCGCAGCCCTGGCCGAGCGGGCGGCGGAAGGCGGCTGGACCCGGCCCGAAGTGGTGGACGATGCCTGTCTCGAAATTTCTGGCGGACGGCATCCGGTGGTTGAAACCGCGCTGGCGGCCAAGGGTGAGCGGTTTGTTGCTAACGATTGCCACCTGTTGCCGCAGGATCGGCTCTGGCTGGTGGGCGGACCGAACATGGGCGGTAAGTCCACCTTCCTCCGCCAGAATGCCCTGATCGTGCTGCTCGCTCAGGCCGGCTGCTTTGTCCCGGCCCAACAGGCGCGGATTGGATTGGTCGATCGCCTGTTCAGTCGGGTCGGCGCCTCAGACAATCTCGCACGCGGGCGTTCAACCTTTATGGTCGAAATGGTCGAGACTGCGGCGATCCTTGCGCAGGCGACTGAACGCAGTTTCGTCATCCTCGATGAAGTGGGCCGCGGCACCTCCACTTACGATGGCCTGGCTCTTGCCTGGGCGGTGGTCGAGGCTGTGCACGGGACCAATAAGTGCCGCTGCCTGTTCGCGACCCATTACCACGAACTCGCGCGGCTGGCTGAGAGCTGCGAGGCACTTTCGCTCCACCATGTCCGGGCTCGGGAATGGAAGGGTGATCTCGTGCTGTTGCACGAGGTGACCGAAGGGCCTGCGGACCGTTCCTATGGCCTTGCGGTTGCCAAACTGGCCGGTGTGCCGGCTCCCGTGGTGTCGCGTGCCAAGGCCGTGCTGGAACGGCTCGAGAAGGGCCGGGCCCAGACCGGCGGCCTGGCCGCCGGGCTGGGTGATCTGCCGCTGTTTGCTGTCGCCGCCGAAGCTCGGGCTGATCTGGTTGATACCCTGCGCGAGCGACTTAAGGGTCTTGATGTCGATGCACTCAGCCCCCGCGATGCGCTCGATTTGCTCTATGAGCTTAAGCTCCAGGCAGGCGCAGAGGACTAACGGAAGCCTTTTTTAACGGCCGTGGAGTAGTCTGGGCTTCATGTTCGGGCCCCGCATTACAACTGTCTTCCAAAGTCGCTGGAAAGCGGTGACATGGTCGCTGGGCATTCTGGCAACGGCCTATTGTTCGGTTCCCGCGCCCGACGACCCGGAACAGCAACCAGCCACGACGGCGCCCGCCCACCATTCGCCTTGGGCAAAGGACAACTGAGATGGGACGCCTGTTTCGGGACTGGCGCTTCGCACTGTTCTGGGTAGTCGGCATCAGTTTCATGGCCAGCGCTTTCGTCTCTGATAACGATGGCTATGAACAGTCGCTCGCTCGGCTGCGTGCGCAAGCGCCGATGCCAGCTAATGCCGCGGTGGCAAGAGCTACGTCGCAACCCCAACCTGCCCCTGCTAAGAGCGAGCCAGCCGAGGAGTTGGCCAAGTTCGGAGAGCCGCTGATGGATACGGCACCCTTTGATCCGAACCCGGTTGAACCCGCCCCGGCCGCTTCTGCCGTCCCGGCCGGACAGCCTAGCTTACCAGCACCTCTAGCTCCTTAGCGGTCCTGGCCAGGATCGCATCCTGCTGCCAACGTTCAGCAGCACGGCAGCTGGCAGCTTGCCCCAGAGCAGTGCGGCGCTGTCCATCGTCAGCGAGCGCGATGATGGCTTCGGCAAGCGCCGTCGCGTTGCCCGGGGGGACCGAAATGCCGCATCCCATTATTTCGCCATGAAGGCCGGTACCCGGGTCAGTGGTGGCGATCACGGGTTTGCCCGAGGCGAGCATGTTGGTCAGCTTCGATGGCAGGACTAGGTCAGCCGCACCCGCGATCTGCGGCAAGAGATGCAGGTCCGCCATAGTCAGCATGGCCCCCATTCGCCCTACTGGCTGCAGGTTGTGTAGCTGAATATTGCCAAGGCTGCGGGCCCGTTCAGCCAGTGCGGCTCGGTTCGGCCCCTCGCCACAAATTACGATGGCGATATCCTGCCGGTGCTGTAGCAGACACGCCGCATCGATCAGGATTTCGATCCCTTGCTTGCGGGCGATGTTGCCCGAATAGAGCGCAACTGTCTTGCCAGTCAGGCCCCATTCGCGGCGCAATTCATCGGCGCCGGCGGGGTCGCTGGCAAAACGGGCATCCGCCCAGTTGCGTAGTTCGAATTGCCGCTCTTGGGGGATGCCCTTTTCGCCCAGCTTGGCCAGCATTTGCGGGCTGATCGTTGAAACCCGATCGCCCTGGCGCAGCAGCCACGCCTCAAGCCACAGTGCGATGCGCCCGTGCAGGCTATTCTTACGCATCAATCCAGTGGCGAAGGCGGCTTCAACCTCGAAGTCCTGGATGTGGATCCACAATCGTGCACCGCACAGCCACGCTGCCAAGATCGCCGTGATGACGCTGACCAATGCCGGGGCCACGCAGAACACCACCTGCGGACGATCGCGCAATGCAATCCGCACGGCGGGGACCATCGCCGAAATCGCAAAGCTGACCAGGTGGGCAAAGCGCCTGATGCCGGTTGGATTCCGCGGTACATAGTGTGGGCAGCGAACCAGCCGTACGCCATTTTGCTCGGCCTCAAGCCAGCCACCCGCATAGGCCGGGTCGGCGAGCCACTGGGGATAATAGGGCTTACCGACGATCGCCGTGATGCGATGTCCTGACCGGACAAGCGTTTCACACAAGCCAGCCGTATAGGGCCCGATGCCGACTGGCTCCGGGGTGTAGTTCAGCCCGATGATGAGCAGGGAAGGCGGACCCATCGCCGTTCCTGATGGCCGGGGCTAGTTGCGTTTGGGCACGGCGAAGGTTCCGCTTACCCGTCCGCCCGCCTGAGCAGAACCGCGGCCATCGACACTGGAAATCCCGCTGTTGAGATCAATCACCAACCGCCCCCCGTTCAGCGTGTCACTGCCCCGTCGCAGCGCGACATTGCCCGCCAGGGTGATGACCCGGCGGTTGAAATCATAAATCGCCGCGTCGCCGCGCGCGCTTTCATTGCCGCGATCGACCGAGACTCCGCCGGTCGCGTCGATCCGCTGAATCTGCAGACTGCCCTGGTCGGTAAAGGCCACGGTTGTGCGATCGGCAGACAGTTGCAGGTCACCTTGGCTGATCTTGACATTGCCGGCCAGAACGACGCGGTTCTGACGGTCCTGCAGCTCGATCCGGTCGGCGGCATAGCTGACCGGGGCGTTGCTATTGTGCCCGCCCAGCGTCTGGGCATCGGACTGGCCAATCGCCAGCAGGCCGATCGCGCCAATCGCAAAGCCACCCATCAGTGAGCGCAGGGCAAGGCGAGTCAGCGAAGCTTCGGCCATCATGGCATCCTCAGTTCGCCCGGGGTCATAACCAGCCGGGCATTGCCTTCGAGCGCAATCGTGCGCGCATTGAGATCGGCTACTAATCGTTGTGCCGCAAAAGTGCCAGCCGGTATGGCGCCGCTGACCCCACCATCCCCAAGAACCCGCTGGCCTTTCAAATCGATAGCAACATGACCAGTGGTCATGCGATAGCCATCAGCAGCGGTGAAATTGACGGGCCCCGCGACATCGACTGCTTCCCGGTCATAATCGTAATTGCCGCCCTGGGCAGACAGTTCGGCCGGGCCATCGTTCATCAGGATCCGCGCAACCATCCCCTTCATCCGCACGATGGGATCGGCGGCGGAAACCTGTACGGCGCTGGCCGCAGTCACGGTGAAGGGACGACCTTCGTTGTCTTCGCCGCGGTACATCGCGTTGGCAACAACCAGCCGGTCATCCGTGGTCGCCACCTTGTTGCGATCCAGCAGGAAGCTTATTTCGCCGCGCGGAAACAGTGGGCCTAGGACCATGGCTGCTGCGACCACGCCCACGGCACCCGGCAGCCAGCGCGCCAGGATACGGATAAGCCGGTCATGCGAACCGCCCGGCGCGGCCCATTGGCGGCGCTGGTCGCGGATCCGGTCGGCTGCCTCGGTCATGCTGCGGTTCCTGTCACTCGGCTTACGCTTCGTGGCTGAAGATGTCCTTGTCGGGCCAGCCGGCGAGATCCAGCCGGGCGCGATGCGGCAGGAAGTCGAAGCAGGCCTGGGCCAGGGCCGTGCGCCCTTCGCGGTCCAGCCGTTGAACCAGGATTGCGTGCATGGCGTGCAAATAGCGCACGTCCGATGCGGCATATTCCAGCTGCGCCTCGCTCAGCACCGGGCCACCCCAGTCGCTCGATTGCTGCTGCTTCGACAGTTCCTTGCCCAGCAGTTCGCGGACCAGGTCCTTCAGCCCGTGGCGGTCGGTATAGGTGCGGACCAGCTTGCTGGCGATCTTGGTGCAGAACACCGGAGTGGCGGTAACGCCCAGGTAATGTTCGATCGCTGCCAGATCGAACCGAGCGAAGTGGAACAGCTTCACCCGCGAAGGATCGGCCAGCACCGCCTTGAGGTTTGGCGCGGCATAGTCCGAACCCGGGTTGAACCGCACCAGGTGCTCATCGCCCTGTCCGTCGGACAGCTGGACGACGCAGAGCCGGTCACGCGGGGTAATGAGGCCCATGGTCTCGGTATCAACCGCGATCGGGCCGGGGGCGAGGACGCCGGCGGGAAGATCTTCTTCGTGGAGATGGACAGCCATAAGGCTTGGTGCTTAGGCCGATTGGCGCGGCGATGAAAGCCCTGCTGTGGGAGCAAGATGGCGATGGCTATTGGCGATGCAGTTCCTGGATCATGGCGCGCAGTGCTTGGCCCGGTGCTGGCCAACCCCAAATCGCGACAGCTGGACAATTTCCTTGCGGCCGAGGAAGCGGCTGGAAAAGCAGTCTATCCTCCGCGCGGCACTTGGCTGGCCGCGCTCGATCTGACCCCGCTTGAAGCGGTCAAGGTCGTGATCCTGGGGCAGGATCCCTACCACGGCCCCGGGCAGGCCCATGGCCTGGCGTTCTCGGTACAGGACGGGGTGAAGGTGCCGCCCAGCCTGGTCAATATCTACAAGGAGCTGGCCAGCGACCTTGGCCTGCCGGTCCCGCGCCATGGCAACCTGATCAAGTGGGCGCGGCAGGGCGTGCTGCTGCTTAACGCCGCGCTGACGGTGGAGGATGGCCAACCCGCCTCGCACCAGGGGCGCGGCTGGGAAGAGATCACCGATGCCGTGGTCGCCGCTGTCGCCGCCAAGACCGACCCTTGCGTCTTCCTGCTGTGGGGCAGCCATGCCCAGAAGAAGGCGCAGTCCGTGCCAGGGCTGATTAACAGCCACCACCTGGTCCTGACCGCACCGCATCCCAGCCCGCTCTCCGCGCACCGCGGTTTCCTTGGCTGCCGCCATTTCAGCCAGGCCAACGCCTTTCTTGAGACGCAGCGCCGCGGCGGAGTGGACTGGGGGCTTTAGCCCAGTCGCCGCAGGATCCCGTCCGCCAGCAGCGGCCCCAGGTTGGGCCCCTGCTCGGGATAGAGGTAGGGTTCGATCAGCTCAGCCTCGATCACCGCGAGCCGCCCGTCCTCCAGCCGGACCATGTCGATCCGGGCATAGAGCGGGGGCTGGTCGAAGGGCAGCAGCGCCAGCACGGCTTCGGCGGCGGCGCGATCGGTCGGAGCCGGATCCAGCGGCAGCTCCACCCCGCCGTACAGCGTCTGGATCCTGTAATCGCCACCCGCCGCCCGTTTGAGCAGGGCGTGGCTCAAGATGCCATCGATAAAGATGAAGCTTTGCTCCCCTTCGGACTGGATCGCCGGCAGGAAGGGCTGGACCATCGCCGCCTGTTCGATTGACCAGTTGGCCGGCGGGGGATTGTCACGGCTGAAGCTGTCCTGCCCGATCGCGCCTGCGCCGACCCGGCGCTTTACCACCACCCGGTCCGTGTCGAAGTGATCGAAGGCGGCCAGCACATCCGCAGGGCCAGCCCGTTCGGACCACAATGTCGGGATGGTCACCGCCCCCCGTTCGCTCAGCTCCTTAAGGTAAAGCTTGTCCGAATTCCAGCGCACCACCGCCACCGGATTGCAGACCGTGACACCAGCCTGCTCCAGTTCCGACAGTCGGACGAGGAACTCGTCCTTGGCCTCGGTATAGTCCCAGGGCGTGCCAAGGATGGCCGCATCAAACCCGGCAAGCTGCTCCAGCGGTGCGCGCCAGTCGATGTCGGTCACCGTGCCGCGCGTCCCGACCCCGGCGCGCACCGCGTCGACATAGAGGTCGTGTTCAAAGGCATCGGGCCGCCGGGTAGGCGAACCCGGCAGCGTGGCCGGACAGGCAAGGAATGCGATCTTCATCACCGCCGGTTAGGCGGCGCAGGCTGGCTTGGGAAGAGGCTGCCGGCTTAGCGCGGCAGCTCGCTTGCCCCCATCAGCGCCTCGTCCACCGCGCGGGCGGCCTGGCGGCCTTCGCGAATCGCCCAGACGACCAGGCTCTGGCCCCGGCGCATGTCGCCGCAGGCAAAGATCTGCGGATCGCTGGTGCGATAATCGATCACGTTGGCGGCCACGTTGCCGCGCCCGTCGAGTTCGACTCCGGCCTGGTCGAGCAGGCCCTGCTTGCGTGGGCCGACAAAGCCCATAGCCAGCAGGATCAGGTCGGCCTTCAGCACGAATTCGCTGCCGGCGACTTCCTGCATGCGGCCATCGACCCATTCGACCCGGACGCATTCGAGGCCGGTCACATCATTTTCGCCGATCACGCGCTTGGTCAGGACCGACCAGTCACGCTCGACGCCCTCTTCATGGCTGCTGGAAGTGCGCAGCTTGAGCGGCCAGTCCGGCCAGGTCAGCTGCTTGTTTTCCTTCTCCGGCGGCTTGGGCATGATTTCAAGCTGGGTGACAGATGCGGCACCTTGGCGGTTCGAGGTGCCCACGCAGTCAGAACCGGTATCGCCGCCGCCGATCACGATCACGTGCTTGCCGGTGGCGGTCAGGGTGCCGCGCGGCGCGGCGCGCAGTTCATCATCTCCCGCCACGCGCTTGTTCTGCTGGGTCAGGAATTCCATCGCCAGCCGCACGCCCGGCAGCTCGGCGCCAGGGATTTCCAGACGGCGCGGATCTTCTGCGCCGCCCGAGAGGACGATCGCGTCGAAGTTTTCCTTCAGGCTCTCGATCGAAACATGGACGCCCACTTCGGTCGAGGTGCGGAAGCTGACGCCTTCGGCTTCCATCTGGACCAAGCGCCGGTTGATCAGGTGCTTTTCCATCTTGAAGTCGGGGATGCCATAGCGGAGCAGACCGCCGGCGCGGTCGTTCTTTTCAAACACCGTAACCGAATGGCCCGCGCGGGCGAGCTGTTGTGCGGCGGCCATGCCGGCCGGGCCGGAGCCAACGACAGCCACGGACTTGCCGGTGCGTTTGGCGGGCACCTGCGGGTGGATCCAGCCGTTTTCCCAGCCCTTGTCGACGATCGCGCATTCGATGCTCTTGATCGTCACCGGCTGGTCGACGATGTTCAGCGTGCAGCTTGCCTCGCACGGGGCGGGGCAGATGCGGCCGGTAAATTCCGGGAAGTTGTTGGTCGAATGCAGCACTTCCAGCGCATTCTGCCAGTCACCCTCATAAACCAGATGGTTCCAGTCCGGGATGATGTTGTTCACCGGGCAACCGTTATGACAATACGGAATCCCGCAATTCATGCACCGCGAAGCCTGCGCCTTGAGCGCCGGTTCCGCGTGCGGGATCACGAATTCCTTATAGTGCTTCAGCCGCTCCTTGGGATCGGCATAGGTGCGATCCTGGCGGTCCAGCTCGAGAAAGCCTGTTTCCTTGCCCATCGTCCCCGTCCTTATTCCGCGGCCACCGACGCGGCTGCCAGCCGCTCGGCCTCGAGTTGCTTGAGTGCCCGCGCGTAGTCCTTGGGCATGACCTTGATGAACTTGCCCAGCGCATTGCCCCAGTCATCCAGCAGGGCGCGGGCGCGCTGGCTGCCAGTGTGGAGGTGGTGGCGCTCCAGCAGGATCCGCAGGCGTTCAGCATCGTGGCGCAGCATGTCACCCATGCCGAAGTCCTCGACCGAGCGCGCGCGCTGCTGCGGGCGGCCGGCGCCGTCCTCCTCGTCGCGTTCTGGCGAAATCGGCAGCAGGTCAACTTGCGCAGGGTTGCACAGCTTCGCAAACTCGCCGCGCTCATCATAGACATAGGCGATCCCGCCCGACATGCCCGCCGCAAAGTTGCGGCCGGTGCGGCCCAGAACGACGACCACGCCGCCGGTCATGTATTCGCAGCCGTGATCGCCGGTCCCTTCGACCACCGCGATCGCGCCCGAATTGCGGACGGCAAAGCGTTCGCCGGCGACACCGTTGAAATAGGCCTCGCCCGCGATTGCACCGTAAAGCACGGTGTTGCCGACGATGATGTTCTGGCTCGCCTCGCGTTCGACGTGGGCCGGTTGGCGCACGATCACGCGACCGCCCGACAGGCCCTTGCCGACATAGTCGTTGGCATCGCCAGTCAGATCGAGGGTGATGCCGTGGGCCAGGAAGGCACCAAAGCTCTGCCCCGCCACGCCATTGAGGCGGATGGCGATGGTGTTGTCGGGCAGGCCGGCATGGCCATGGCGCTTGGCCACTTCGCCCGAGAGCATCGCGCCAACCGTGCGGTTGACGTTGATCACCTTGCGCTCGATCACCACCGGCTGCTGCTTGTCCAGCGCATCGGCGGCGGCGGCGATCAGGTCGTTGTCGAGCGCCTTTTCGAGGCCGTGATCCTGCGTGCCCGACCAGCCGAGCGAGGGGCTGTCACCCAGCGGAACCTGGTGCAGGATCCGGCTGAGGTCGACGCCCTTGGCTTTCCAGTGATCGATGGCCTGCTTCATGTCGAGCCGGTCAACCCGGCCAACCATTTCAGCAATGGTGCGGAAGCCCATTTCGGCCATGATCGCGCGCAGTTCTTCGGCAACGAAGAAGAAGTAGTTGATCACATGCTCGGGCTGGCCGGTGAAGCGCGCGCGCAGCACCGGATCCTGGGTGGCCACGCCCACCGGGCAGGTGTTGAGGTGGCACTTGCGCATCATGATGCAGCCGGCCGCGATCAGCGGGGCGGTGGCAAAGCCGAACTCGTCCGCACCCAGCAACGCGGCCACGGCCACGTCGCGCCCGGTGCGCAGGCCGCCATCGGCCTGGACCGCGATGCGGCTGCGCAGATTGTTGAGGATCAATGTCTGCTGGGTTTCTGCCAGGCCGATTTCCCAGGGGCTGCCGGCATGGGTCAGCGAGGTCAGCGGCGACGCGCCGGTTCCGCCCTCATAGCCAGAGATCGTTACATGATCGGCGCGGGCCTTGGAAACGCCAGCGGCAACCGTGCCGACACCGACTTCGGAGACCAGCTTGACCGAGATGCGCGCGCCGCCGTTGACGTTCTTCAAGTCGTGGATCAGCTGGGCCAGATCCTCGATCGAGTAGATGTCATGGTGCGGCGGGGGCGAGATCAGGCCGACGCCCGGGGTTGAGTGACGGGTCTTGCCAATCACCTTGTCAACCTTGTGGCCCGGCAGCTGGCCGCCTTCGCCGGGCTTGGCACCCTGGGCCATCTTGATCTGGATGTCGTCGGCATTAACCAGGTATTCGGTGGTCACGCCAAAGCGGCCCGAAGCGACCTGCTTGATCGCTGAGCGCATCGAGTCCCCGTTTGCCAACGGCTTGAACCGGTCCGGCTCCTCACCGCCTTCGCCGGTGTTCGACTTGCCACCGATCCGGTTCATGGCAATGGCCAGCGTGGTGTGCGCCTCGCGGCTGATCGAGCCGAAGCTCATCGCGCCGGTGGCAAAGCGCTTGACGATCTCGCTGGCCGGTTCGACCTCGCTGATGTCGATCGGCTTATCGGCCTTCTTGAACTCCATCAGACCGCGGATGGTCAGCATCCGGGTCGACTGGTCGTTGATGGTCTGGGCGAACTCGCGATACTTTTCCGAAACATTGCCGCGTACCGCGTGCTGCAGGGCGGCGATGTTCTGCGCGGTCCAGGCGTGTTCCTCGCCGCGCAGGCGCAGGCCGTACATTCCGCCCACGTCGAGCATGTTCTTGTAGATCGGGTTGTCGCCATAAGCCGTGGCGTGGCGGCGCACGGTTTCCTCGGCCACTTCGGCCAGGCCGATACCCTCGATCGTGGTCGCGGTGCCGGTGAAGTACTGGTTGATGAATGCGCTCGACAGGCCGACCGCGTCAAAGATCTGCGCGCCGCAATAGGACTGATAGGTGCTGATGCCCATCTTGGACATGACCTTCAGGATGCCCTTGCCGACCGCCTTGATATAGTTCTTCTGCACCGTCTTGGCATCGAGCGGCATGTCCTTGCGGATCCGCAGCTCTTCCAGCGTTTCGAAGGCTACATAGGGGTTGATCGCCTCGGCGCCAAAGCCCGCCAGCACACAGAAGTGGTGTACTTCGCGCGCCTCGCCGGTTTCGACCACCAGGCCAGTCTGCATGCGCAGGCCCTGACGAACCAGGTGGTGATGGACCGCGGCCGTCGCCAGCAGGGCCGGCATCGGGATGCGGTCGGGCCCCTGTGCGCGGTCGGACAGGATCAGGATGTTCTTGTCCTGCAGCACGGCCTCGGTGGCCGTCCAGCACATTTCCTTGATCGCCATTTCAAGGCCGGCGGCCCCGGTGCTGGCATCCCAGGTGATGTCGATCGTCTCGGTCCGGAAGGCACCGTCCAGCGCAGCTTCGACCGAGCGGATCTTGGAAACTTCCTCGTTAGTCAGGATCGGCTGGTCGACTTCCAGGCGCTTGTGCGTCCCGGCTTCCATGCCCAGCAGGTTGGGGCGCGGGCCGATCATGGAAACAAGGCTCATCACCAGCTCCTCGCGGATCGGGTCGATCGGCGGGTTGGTGACCTGGGCGAAGTTCTGCTTGAAGTAATCGTAGAGCAGGCGCGAGCGGTTGGAGAGCACCGCGATCGGCGTGTCCGTTCCCATCGAACCCAGCGGGTCGTCGGCATTCTGGGCCATCGGCTCAAGGAAGCGCGAAAGGTCTTCCTGCGTATAGCCAAAGGCCTGCTGGCGATCGAGCAGAGTGGTGGTTTCCTGCGGCAAGGCGGCCAGTTCCGGCTCGACCACTTCCAGGTCCTTGAGCTTGTACTGCGCAGCCTCCAGCCAGTCTTCGTAAGGCTCGGCCGCGGCGAGCGAGGCCTTGAGCTCCTCATCCTCGATGATCCGGCCCTGGTCGAAATCGATCAGCAGCATGCGGCCCGGCTGGAGCCGCCACTTGCGGACGATATTGTCTTCCTTGATCGGCAGCACGCCGCTTTCCGAAGCCATGACGACGATATCGTCATCGGTGACGAGGAAGCGGGCCGGGCGCAGGCCGTTGCGGTCCAGCGTCGCGCCGATCTGGCGACCGTCGGTAAAGGCCACGGCGGCCGGGCCGTCCCACGGCTCCATCAGCGCGGCGTGGTATTCGTAGAACGCGCGGCGCTTGGCATCCATCAGCGGATTGCCGGCCCAGGCTTCCGGGATCAGCATCATCACCGCGTGGGCCAGGCTGTAGCCGCCGGCCAGCAGCAGCTCGAGCGCGTTGTCGAGGCAGGCGGTGTCCGACTGGCCGTGCGGGATCAGCGGCCACATCTTGTCGAGGTCCGCGCCGAGCAGTTCGCTTTCCATGGTGCGGCGGCGGGCGTTCATCCAGTTGACGTTGCCCCGCACGGTGTTGATCTCGCCATTGTGGGCGATGAAGCGATAGGGGTGCGCCAGCTTCCAGCTTGGGAAGGTATTGGTGCTGAACCGCTGGTGGACCAGACCGAGCGCCGAAACGCAGTCCGGATCGCGCAGGTCATCGTAGAAGCTGCCAACCTGTGTTGCCAGCAGCAAGCCTTTGTAGACCACGGTGCGGCTGGAGAAGCTGGGCATGTAAAGATCGGCGATGCCTGGCATCCCGTGCTTTTCGGCCAGGGCGGCCAGCGGGTTCTGGGTCTGCTTGCGGATTGCCAGGATCTTGCGCTCGAATGCGTCCTGATCGGCGCAGTTGTCGCCGCGGGCGACGAAGCACTGGCGGATCACTGGCATCTGCTCGCGCACGGTCTTGCCCAGGCCTTCGGTCGTCACCGGCACGTCGCGCCAGCCGATCAGGCGCTGACCTTCCTTGGCGATGAACTTTTCAAAGGTGCCGACGATGAAATCGCGGCTGGCCTGGTCCTGCGGCAGGAAGCACATGGCCACGGCATAGTCGCCGGCGGCGGGCAGCTTCAGCCCTTCCTTATCGGCCCACTTGCGGAACAGCTGGTCCGGGGTCTGGATCAGGATCCCGGCGCCATCACCCAGCAGCGGATCGGCGCCCACGGCACCGCGATGGTCGATGTTTTTCAGAATTTCGAGCGCCTGGGTGACGATCGCATGGCTTTTGGCGCCCTTGATGTGGGCAACAAAGCCCACGCCACAGGCGTCATGTTCATTGCGCGGATCGTAGAGGCCCTGCGGCGCCGGATAACCCATCGAAAACCCATCCTGTCGTCACCCGAACCCCGCGATTCGCGCGCTTCTGCGCGCAAACGGCGGAAATCCGGCAATTAAGCGCAAGCTTCCCCACCGCCAAAAGCAGTGAAAATTGCGCAAGGCTTTCCCATGACGACAGGAAGGTGTTTTTGCAACTGCGAAGAGGCCAAGATTCGCTTGGGCTGGCCCAAGCCTGGCTGTGAATAGGATTGCGGGGTTGTCTGGAGGGCCGCCTGGTTAGGCTGCACCGCTGATCCGTTGCAGATTGGCGAGCGCCGAACGCAGAGCGAGCTCGGTCTCTGCCGGATCGATAGCTGCGGCGGCAGGGGGTGGAGCAATGCTTCCCGCGACCACCGTTATGGCGGCGGCATCGAACGGGCGCGCCGCTGGTTGCACAGCTGCCATTTGACCGGGAAAGATTACCACCGGTTCAACCGCTGAAGGCAGCTTATCAGGTTCTTCGATCCGCACAAATTCCTGCCGCGGCGTTTCGAGCGACAGCAGTGATGCAAAGGCAGCTTCGGCTGGCATTGCCTCCTCCGCAGCTTCCTCGTCGGCTGATCCGGCAATACCTTCGGGCTGCAGCGGTGTGACGGTCGCGTCAACAGGTGCAAAGGGGGCAGTCTGCGGCAGGGCCAGATGGCGTGGCATCAGCGGCACGAGATCAGCGCTATCTTCGTCCCCTTCAGTGGGGTCGAGCGGGATCGGACGCAGAGCAGACGGCATCGCGATAGGCGCCTGGGTCCGGCCGAACGGCTCGACCGGGTGTTCGCTGGCAGCGGCGGCGAAGATGTCGATCCGCGGTGGTGGCACAAATGCAGGCTCATCCCCGGCTGACAGGACCGGCTCATTTGGAGCCAGCTGCGTTGCCGGCAATTCTGCGGCCGACACTTCAACTGCAGCAGCTTTAACCTTCGCTGCGCGGCGGCGAGCCATCGATTCCTGTAAACGCTGGGCAAGGTCGGTCATGCCCAGCCCGGCCGGCGAAGGCTGCGGAGGAACGCTTTCAGCTGCGAGCGGTTGGGCCATGGTGGCCTGTTCTGGGGATACGTTGGTTTCTGACATGCTCATAGCGGGACCAACCGTTTGCCCGGTCGGCTGTGCCGGGCTTGCTTCGAAAACCGCAGTTCCAAAGCTGGCAGCCGGGGCAAATTCATCAAATGCCTGAATATTCTGTGCCATCATTCCGAATACCTGCGGCGTTTCGTTTTCTGCTGGCATGGGGAATTGGCGGCTTGGTGCAGTGAAGTGCTGCGCGGCGGCCACTGGCGGGACTGACCAATCCAGCGCCTGCTGCGGCTGATTGGTTGCCACTGGCGCCAGTGCTGCGGCCGAAGCAGGTTCTGGGGCAACGAATGCGCCCAGATCAAGCGGGGCATGATCATCGCCCTGTCCGGCTTCAACCTCGGTCACGGCAAGGTGAGTGGCAGCAATATTGAAGATTTGGGGTTCACCGCCTGGCAACGGGGCGATTTCGGCCGGCTCGAATGGCTTGTCCTCATGTTCGACTGCAAGCGTTCTGCGGCGACTGGCGAGCGGACCGGTGCTATCCAGCGCATCGCCCAATTCTTCGTGCGCCGAGATCGGGCGCCGCGCCGGACCATCGGTGACGACATCGCGCTTGTTCCAAGACCCGAACTCGCCCATGGCTGCGGCGCCGGGGTTCGCAGCATTGCGCTTGCGGGCACGGACCACAATCTTGGGCCGGCTGATGTGGACCGCCAGCGTCGCGCCAAGCGCAGCCCCCAACGAAGCCATAACCAAGGCGATAAGGATCCGGGCGGTTATTCCAAGCGGCGGCGCTGCGGCGGGGACGATCAAGTCGATCCCGGTCTGCAACACCAGACTTTCGATCAGGGTCGGCCGAATTGCCAAGCTGCCAAGGCCGAACAGGGCACCAAACCATAGGGCGACGACCGCCGGAAACAGCGGATGGCTGGAGATCGGCTTGCGATTGCCTGGCTTGGGTTTCGAATTGGCCACGCCGCGTTATCCCGTGCTGTTGCTTTCCAAACCTTAACCGATCGCCTCAGGTGGCTTCCGGATTCCGGTGGCATCCAGAACGCGTTAGCGCTGCTTGGTAAACATCCTGATAACGAACAATATTCACGGCCCAGTCATGCTGGGATCTGATGTGATCTTGAGCGGCCGCGCGGCGATTTTTCCAGTTTCCGCGATCCGCTAACAGCTCCGCCAGTGCGGCGGCGCAGGCCGCGGGGTCATCGGCCGGAAAAAGCGTGCCGGTCTGGCCGTCAATGATCAGTTCGCGGTGCCCGCCGACGTCTGACGCGACAACCAGCCGCCCCTGGGCCATCGCTTCCAGTGGTTTCAGCGGCGTGACCAGCTCGGTCAGTCGGCTCCGCTTCCGCGGGAAGGCCAGCACATCGATCAGAGCGTAATAACGATCGACTTCACGGTGTGCGACGCGCCCAGCAAAGTGGATCGCGCTATGGGCCTGAGAAGCAGCCGCCTGGCGCCTGAGTGCGATTTCCATCGGGCCGCTGCCGACCAGCAACAATTGCGCCCCGGGTTCGCGGGCTTGGACTATCGGCATCGCGGCGATCAGATCATCCAGCCCTTCGTAATCGTAGAAGCTGCCAATGAACCCGATCACCGGCGCGGGGCCGAGGCCAAGCTGGCGCGCCAGTTCCGGCTCCGGCCGCGCGGCCGTACCAAACAGGGCCAGGTCAACGCCGTTCGGACTGATGGAAATCTTGCCTGCGGGGACCCCGCGCCTGACCAGATCGTCTTTCAACCCCCGGCAGATCGTGATCACCTGGTCCGCGCCCTGCACCACGTGGTTTTCCAGCGCGCGGGTCAGCCGGTACTTGAGATTGCCTTCGCGGCCGGTCCCATTGGCGACTGCCGCGTCCTCCCAGAAGGCCCGGATTTCGTAGACGACCGGCAGGCCCAGCCTGTGCCCGGCGATCAGCGCTGCCTTGCCGCAAAGCGCCGGGCTGTGCGCGTGGAGCAGATCGGGGCGCCAGTCGGCGGCAAGGTCGACGATGGCATCGGCCAGCCGATTGACCTCAAGCCACTCGCGTAACCCGGGCGGACCGCCGCCACCGCCGCCACCGCCGCCGCCGCGGGTGCGGTGAAAGGTCAGGCCATCGGCTTGCTCGCAGTCCGGGCCTGGCGCGCTGTGGCGCAGGCCGGTGATGCCGCGCACCTCCAGCCCCATCGCCGTCTGGGCCGAGAGGATCGCCCGCGTGCGAAAGGTGTAGCCACTGTGCATAGGCAGCGAGTGGTCAAGGATGTGGAGCACGCGGGTCATCGGTGCGGTGCCTAGCCGGGGAAGGCTTAACGTGGCGTCAACTCGGACTTGCTAAGTTCCTGCCGCGATGATCGATTACTTTGCCCTGACCCTGTCACACGGCTTGCTGTTCTTGGCAGGTTGGCAACTGATGCTGCGCGCCGATCTTGATCAGGATCCAGCCAAAGCCGAACCGCCCCAACCTGAACCGCCGCGGTCCGAAGCACCTCAGCCAGCCCTGCCAGGTCCGCACAGCCGTGCTTGATCTTGCGATTACCGTCTTTACGCTAACCTTTCTGGCACTCGGCCTGCGCCGGCCGTTCCTGTGGGTGCTTGGCTATCTATACATCGATATTCTGACCCCGCAGAAAATCAGCTGGTCATTGCTCGCTTCGCTGCCGATTTCGCTGATCGCCTTTGTCCTCGCGTTTGGCGGCTGGCTGGTGCTGGATAACAAGCAGGACATGCGTTTTACGTTGCGTCAGTTCCTGCTCATCGCGTTGCTGGGTTATTGCGCGATCACCACGACGATTGCCGATTTCCCGATCCCGGCAGCAGAGAAGTGGGACTGGGTTTGGAAAACGCTGCTGTTTGCGATTTTTCTGCCACTCACCCTACGCACTCGGTTGCGGTTCGAAGCCGTGGTGATGGTGATTGTCCTCACGGTCGGTGCCATCGTTATCAGCGGCGGGATGAAGACCGCGGCGGGCGGGGGCGGTTACGCCCAGTTGGAAACCTTCGTGGCGGACAACACTGGCATCTATGAGGGTTCGACCCTTTCTACCATCGCGATCGCGATCATTCCGCTGATTTGGTGGTCGGCGCGGTTCACAACGATCTTTCCACGGGGCCCGCTGGTAACTTTGTTTGCGGCAGCACTCACTTTTGCCACGCTGCTCATCCCCCTGGGAACGCAAACTCGCACCGGTCTGCTCTGCATGGCCTTGTTGGCTGTGCTTATGCTGCGGTCGGTCAAACGGCGTTTCCTCTATCTCGGTATGGCCAGCCTGGTGGCGGTCGCGGCGGTTCCATTCCTGCCCAAGAGCTACACCGAGCGGATGAGCACGATCGAAAACCACAAGTCCGACCAGTCCGCTTCAACACGGGTAGCCGTGTGGATGTGGACCCTGGACTACGTGAAGGATCACCCTTTCGGCGGGGGCTTTGATGCCTATCGAGGCAATCGGATTCTGGTGCCGACCGTCACGTCCGAAGGAGGTGGCAACAACATCACGATCAAAACGCAGTACAATGTTGATAAGGGCCGGGCTTACCATTCAGCCTATTTCGAGATGCTGGGCGAGCAGGGCTACGTTGGCTTCGGTCTGTGGGCCTGGATCCAGTTGCTGGGCATCTGGCAGATGGCACGCCTCCGCCGACGCTGGAAGGATCGTAATGGGCCCGATGAAGTCTGGGTTGCGCCGCTGGCCAACGCATTGCTTGTTTCGCAGATGATCTATTTCCTGGGCGCCCTGTTTGTCGGGATCGCCTTCCAACCGGTGATGCTTACGATCATCGCCTTGCAGTGCGGACTGTGGTCCTATTGCCGGCGCATCGATGCGCCAGCGGTGCGCCCTGTCTTGGCTGGTCCAAGCCAGTTGCGGGTCGTTTCGACATGAACGGTGGGGGGCGGCAATTTGAAGCCCTGACCGGGATCCGCGGTGTCGCGGCCTGGCTCGTGGTGCTTTATCACACGCGGCTGGCCTTGATCGAGATAGTCCCGCAGGAAGTCATTGGGGTCATCGCTAAAGGATACCTGGCGGTTGACCTGTTCTTCATGCTGTCGGGTTTCGTCATTTACTACAATTATGCCGACAGGCTACAGTCCGGTGGTCTGCCGCAAGCAAGGCAGTACCTCTGGCGACGTTTTGCCCGGGTCTGGCCGCTTCACGCCTTCATTCTGTCAGCCTATTTGGGCTTCGTGGCGGTCCTGGTTGCGGCGGGCCGCGACATCACTGGCTACCCTCTGCGGGAACTGCCAATGCACCTCTTGCTAGTGCAAAACTGGGGCTTCACTGAACGGCTTGCGTGGAACCATCCTGCCTGGTCCATCAGCGCGGAGTTAGCCGCTTACCTGGTGTTCCCGCTTCTGGCACTGGCGGGCTGGCATCGGTTGAAAGTGCCTGGCCTGCTGTTATTGGCCGCGACGGTGATTGCCGCGCTTCACCTCAAATTTGTGGCTGCCGGGCACGACCTGCTGGGTGCCGAAATACCTCAGATGGGCCTCTGGCGCTGCCTATGCGGGTTTACCTTGGGTACAGTCCTCTGCCTAGTCTGGCAGCAGTGGCGGGAATGCAGTGGCGCCGCGATTGTTGCCAGTGCGGCCTGCGGGCTGTTGATCGCTGCAGGCATCGCCTTTGACCTGCCCGAAACCGCCCTCGTCCCGGCCGTTTTCTTTTCGGGCCTGTTGGCACTGGTGCTTGGCAAGGGCGTGCTGGTGCGGTTGCTGGGAAGTCGGCCGCTGCTGTATCTTGGGGAGATTAGCTATTCGACTTATCTTGGCCACTATTTGCTGTGGGCCATTTGGAAGATCGCTTTTGTTGATGAATCGATCCAGGTTAGCTGGGCCAGCCTGGGCGGTTTTCTGCTCACAGTCTTGGGCACGTCGGTTGCGTTGCACCGCTGGATTGAGCGACCTGCGCAGCGCTGGCTTAATGCGCATCCGCCGCGCTGGGCAGTGGCACCCAGAACCATCGCTGCGCAGTGATTCGCCCTCTCGGGCGGCAACCAGCCCTGCCTTGCCGTAGCGGCAGGCGCTGGTGCGTTGCACAAGGGCTGCGCTTGGGCCATGAACAGGCCTTTCCAGACAGAGGAGAGGCGCAATGACCCCGCAGGAACTCGCAGCCAAGACTGGCGAAGTGATCGGCGTTTCGGACTGGTTCGCAGTGACCCAGGAACGCATCAACATGTTTGCCGATGCCACTGGAGACCGCCAGTTCATCCATATCGATGAGGAAAAGGCCAAGCACACCCCGTTCGGCGGGACGATCGCGCACGGCTTCCTGACCCTGTCGCTGCTGCCGGTGCTGGGCGCGATGACCGAAGGCGCCCGCGTCGACGGAATCAAGATGGGCGTGAACTACGGCGGCAACAAGACGCGTTTCATTTCGCCAGTCCGCGCCGGCAAGCGCGTGCGCGCCCACACCAAGCTGCTCGAGCTGGTCGAAAAGCGCCCTGGCCAGTGGCAGCAGACCAACGAAATCACCATCGAGATCGAAGGCGAGGACAAGCCCGCTCTGATCTGCGAATGGATCACGCTGTTCTTTGTGTGATTTGATCCCTTCCCGGGCCCACACCTTCTAAACCAAACAAGGAATTCTTCATGTCACGTGACGCAGTCATCGTTTCCACCGCCCGCACCCCGCTGACTAAGGCAGCCCGCGGCGCATTCAACAACACCACCGGTGCCACGCTTGGTGCCTTCTCGATCCGCGCGGCGGTTGAGCGCGCTGGCCTTTCTGGCGCCGAAATCGATGACGTGATCATGGGCACCGCTGTCCAGCAGGGTTCGACCGGAGGCAACGTCGCCCGCCTGGCCGCGCTGCGCGCCGGCCTGCCGGTTTCGGTTCCGGCCATGACGATTGACCGTCAGTGCTCCTCGGGCCTGATGACCATCGCGACGGCGGCCAAGCAGATCCTGGTCGACAATATGGACATCTGCGTTGCCGGCGGCGTCGAAAGCATCTCCAAGGTGGTCGGCAGCGGCAAGATGTTCGTCGAGCCGGATCGCGAACTGCTGGAAATGCACCCGCACATCTACATGCCAATGATCGGCACGGCTGAAGTGGTGGCCAAGCGCTATAACATCAGCCGCGAAGTGCAGGACGAATACTCGCTCCAGTCGCAGCAGCGCACCGCTGCCGCCCAGGCTGCCGGCAAGTTCGATGATGAAATCGTCGCCTGCAAGGCGACCATGGCGATCGTCGACAAGGAAACCAAGGAAGTCTCCTACAAGGACGTCACCGCTGACCGGGATGACTGCAACCGCCCCGAAACCACGCTGGAAGGGCTGGCCAGCCTGAAGCCGGTAATGGGAGAAGGCCACACCATCACTGCCGGCAATGCCAGCCAGCTGTCGGATGGTTCCTCGGCCTGCGTCGTGATGGAAGCCAAGGTTGCCGAAAAGCGCGGCCTGACCCCGCTGGGCCGCTATGTCGGCATGGCCGTGGCCGGTACCGAGCCGGATGAAATGGGCATCGGCCCGGTCTTTGCGATCCCCAAGCTGCTTGAACGCTTCAATCTGAAGATGGACGATATCGGCCTGTGGGAACTGAACGAAGCCTTCGCGGTCCAGGTGCTCTACTGCCGCGACAAGCTGGGCATTCCTGACGAGCTGCTCAACGTCAACGGCGGCTCGATCTCGATCGGTCACCCCTTCGGCATGACCGGCGCGCGCTGCACCGGCCACGCTCTGATCGAAGGCAAGCGCCGCGGTGCGAAGTACGCCGTGGTGACCATGTGCATCGGTGGCGGCCAGGGCGCTGCGGGCCTGTTCGAGGTCTTCTAACCGACTTTTTGTGACCTATTGTGCCGACCGCCCCTGCCCGGGGCGGCGGTCAGCAGACGGGCGGTGACGGCAGGGCTGTCACCGCCCGTCCTGTTTTGGGGTTTAGGCCACGACCTTCAGCTTGGCCTTGTCGTGGCGCTTGATCCAGTCTTCCAGTACCGGCGCGATGAATTCGCGCCACTTGCTGCCGTTGAAGATGCCGTAATGGCCCACTTCGGGTGCAAGCAGGTATTTTTTGCGGCTTTCGGAGAGGCCCGTCGCCAGCTTGAGCGCGGCCTTGGTCTGGCCAATCCCAGAAATATCGTCACGCTCCCCTTCGACCGCCAACAGCGCCGTATCGCGGATCGCACCCAGGTCCACCCGGGTGCCGCGGTGCATGAATTCACCCTTGGCCAGAGACTGACGCTGGAACACCTGCTCCACCGTCTGGAGGTAGTAATCGGCATCCATGTCGCAGACCGAACGGTATTCGTCATAGAACGCCTTTGTCGCCTCGGCGCTGTCGCCATCGCCCGCCACCAGGTGCTTGAACATGTGGTAGTGGCTCAGCATGTGGTTGCCCAGGTTCATGCTCATGAACCCGGCCAGTTGCAGGAAGCCCGGGTAAACCCGGCGGCCCGCACCCGGATACTGCAAGGGCACGGTCGCGATCACGGTGTTGCGGAACCATTCGATCGGGCGCTGCATCGCCAGGTCGTTGACCGAGGTTGGCGCCTCGCGCGTGTCGACCGGGCCGCCCATCATCGTCAGGCTGAGCGGGCGGGCGGGGTGCTTCTGCGCGTTCATCAGCGCGGTGGCAGCCAGCGCCGGGACCGAGGGCTGGCACACTGCCAGCATATGCGCCCGTGATCCGCCATTGGTCTGACTGATATGCTCCAGATAGCCGATCACATGGTCGATATAGTCATCCAGGTCGAAGCGTCCGGCTTCAAGCGGGACCATCTTCGCATCGGCCCAGTCGGTGATGTAAACCTCGCACCGCTCAATCATGCGGGCCACCGTGCCGCGCAGCAGGGTCGCAAAATGGCCGCTCATCGGCGCGACGATCAGCAGGCGCGGGGCATCCTTGGGCAGGCCGGAATGGGTAAAGCGCAGCAGGTTGCCGAACGGGCGATGCATGACGATCGCCTCGGTCACCGGATGGGTTGCGCCGTCCACCGCCACTGTCTGGATATCGAACGCTGGCTTGCCATAAGGTGCGGCGGCATGGGCGAAGACTTCCAGCGCCGAGGCCATGACCGGGCCCAGGCCGGTATAGCCAAACGGCAGCGCCGGATTGGATAGCAGTTCCGCCCCGACCGAGGCCATGGTGCTGGCGGCATTGAGCCACGAACGCTGCATTTCATAAGCGGTGTAAAGCAAACCGATTCCCCTTTCGGCTCGGTATCCCGCGCCAATCAGGCTGCATCGTGCCGTCATTCGGTTTATTGTGCAATGCAATAAAAAGTCACCCTCTCTTCGCGTCCGCACAACTACCGAGCCAATCAGTGCGCATTTGCCACTTACTTGCCATCCGCCCTGTGCTAGGGCGCGCAGGCAATGGCTTCAGAACCCGATCTCGCCGCCACCCCCGCCGAACCC
>JACCDM010436310.1_pt1 | contig 44549 bp, 42 predicted proteins | sample 7445851 | NCBI WGS metagenome assembly JACCDM01 (sample SAMN15323438, study PRJNA562643) | freshwater metagenome | isolation source: river surface water | place: USA:Blue River Watershed | collected 2017-08-16
AACTCACCGGCAAGGCAGAAATCGCAGTTGCTAATGGCGCACTCTCACTTGCAGTTCTTGCCTTCTTTGCAGTTGCTCGCGAAGGACTTGAAACCTCACTCTTTCTATATACCAACTTCCAAACAGTCGGAGCATTCTCGACTGCGACGCTTGGATTAATTCTCGGGCTTGCGCTCGCAGTTGCGCTGGGAATCGGAATCTATCGCCAAGCCATCAAGATAAATCTTTCTAAGTTCTTTACCTATTCTGGTGCTGCTCTGATCGTTGTAGCGGCTGGAGTTCTTTCATACGGAATCCACGAATTCCAAGAGTTTGGTCTGCTCCCTGGAGAAGATGCATATATTTGGGATGTCACTTCTTGGATGCCAAAAGATTCACTGACTGCTGGAATTTTGGCTGGAACAATCGGATTTGATACCACCACATCGTGGTTGCAGTTTGTCGCTTGGCTTGGATATTTAGCCCTCACCTTAAGCGCATATTTAGCGCCTGCAAGGAAGGCCAAGAGCGCAATTCACGCCTAGCAAATTTGGCTACTGACGGGTAACCTAGAAGGGTATCCGTCAGAGAGGCTATTTGTTATGACGCAATCACTTCGTTCCGTTGTGCTCGTTGATGCAGTACGTACTCCTTTTGGCAAGGCCGGCAGCATGTATGCCGGTACTCGCGCCGATGACTTAATGGTTCGCGCAATGCGAGGCCTTCTTGAGCGCAATCCCAAAGTTGCTCCTGATGCGATTGAAGATGTTGCTATCGCTGCTGCAACTCAAACCGGTGATCAAGGAATGAATATTGGTCGAAGTGCAACTTTATTGGCCGGACTTCCTAAAACAGTACCGGGTTACTCCATCGATCGTTGGTGTGCAGGTGCAATGACTGCAACTACAACTATTGCGGGTGCAATCGCAATGGGAGCGATTGATATAGGAATCGCCGGCGGTGTTGAGCATATGGGTAATCATCCAATGGGTGAACTCATGGATCCCAATCCCCGTTATCTTGCCGAAAAGCTAGTAGAACAAGATGCGCTAGCAATGGGTGCAACTGCAGAACGTTTACATGATCGTTTTCCGCAACTAACTAAAGAGCGAGCAGATCGCTATGCCTACAACTCTCAGATGAAGACAGCGCAGGCTTATGCCGCAGGAAAATTACAGCGCGATTTGATTCCTACTGCAGCGCGTAGCGCCGAGTTGGGTTGGGGCGTTGCTACTGTGGATGAAGCGCCTCGTCCAACTACAACTATGGAAGGTCTTGCAGGTTTAAAGACTCCATTTCGTCCGGCAGGTCGAGTAACTGCCGGAAACTCATCCGGACTCAACGATGGCGCTACTGCTGCCCTTTTGGCCAGCGAAGATAAAGCAAAAGAGCTAGGGCTCTCTATCAAAGCTCGAATGGTCACCTTCGCCTTTGCCGGCGTAGAACCAGAAGTGATGGGTTATGGACCAGTTCCTTCAACCATTAAAGCGCTGGCAAAAGCTGGGCTAAAGATTGAAGATATTGGTGCCTTTGAAATCAACGAAGCATTTGCAGTACAGGTACTGGCATTTCTTGATCACTTTGGTATCGCAGATGATGATCCGCGAGTCAATCCATACGGTGGCGCAATCGCTGTCGGACATCCGCTTGCATCATCTGGCGTGCGTTTGATGCTCAATTTGGCGCGAACTTTTGAAGAAAAACCAGATGTTCAATACGGAATTACCACTATGTGTATTGGACTTGGAATGGGTGGCACAGTGATTTGGGAAAACCCTCACTACACAGGAGGTTCGAAGTAATGACTACCGCAATTACTTTGCCTGAAGGTGCTCCCGAAGAAGTTATTACTCACGCACTTGTGCGCGATGTTGATCTAACTCCCTTTGGGCTTGCTGGAACTCTGGCGTTGATAACTCTTGATAACGGGCTAGACCACACGCGCCCCAATACCTTTGGCCCACAATCTGTTGCAGCCCTTGATGCTGCAATCACCGATGCTGCATCACGCAAACCGGCAGCAATTGCAATCACAGGAAAACCATTCATCTTCGCCGCTGGCGCCGACCTTTCTGCGCTCTCTTTCCTAGCAAAGCGCGAGCAAGCCCTCGCAATAGGAAAACTTGGTCATGATGTTTTTCGTCGCCTTGATGAAATCGGCGTTCCAACCTTTGCATTTATCAATGGTTTAGCACTGGGTGGTGGTTTAGAAGTCGGATTGCATTGCAATTACCGCACTCTTGCCAGTACCGCATTCACAGCGCTCCCCGAAGTTTTTCTCGGACTCATTCCAGGTTGGGGCGGAGCCACAATCCTTCCAAAATTGATTGGACCAGAGCGTGCAGTACAAGTAATCATCCATAACCCACTCAATAACAACACCATGATGAAGGCAAAGGATGCGCTGGCACTTGGAGTTGTCGATGCTGTTTTTGAACCTGCTGATTTCCTTGAAAAATCTATCTCCTTCGCAGTATCTGTATTGGCCGGCAAAACCAAGATTGAACGAAAAGATTATTCAACGGATCCCGCCTGGGAATCTGCGCTCTCTTCAGGACGCGCAGCAGCGCTCAAAAAATACGGTGGTGCGGAGATTGCATCTCCTATGAAGGCGCTCGAATTAATCGCCGCCGCCCAGAAAAATAGTAAAGCTCAAGGTTTTGATGCCGAAGATATCGCGCTAGCCGATTTAACAATGTCTGATTCTTTGCGCGCATCGCTCTATGCCTTCAATTTGATTCAAAAGAAACGTAAAAAAGTAGAAGGCGCGCCCAAACCAGCACTTGCTCGCAAAGTAGCTCGAGTCGGGGTTGTTGGTGCAGGACTCATGGCATCACAGCTGGCACTTTTACTTGTTCGTAATCTCAAATGTCCAGTTGTGATGACTGATATCGATCAAGAGCGCGCCGACAAAGGTGTGGCTTGGGTACGTAACGAGCTGGCTAAGTTGGTTGAAAAGAAACGTATGAGTCCGGAATCGGCCGCCCGTCTATCGCAACTTGTCAGTGGAAGCGCTGACCAGAGCATCTTCGCTGGCTGCGATTTCGTCATTGAAGCCATCTTTGAAGAGTTATCGCTTAAGCAGGAACTCTTTAAAAAACTGGAAAAGATCGTTGGTCCTGAATGCATCTTGGCAACCAATACATCTTCGCTATCGGTAGAGCGTATGTCGGAGGGTCTAACCAACCCTGAGCGCGTGGTTGGCTTCCACTTCTTCAATCCAGTTGCCGTGATGCCACTTCTTGAGATTGCTCGCACATCAAAGACCGATGATGCAACTACTGCTACTGCCGTAAATATTGGTAAGGAACTTAAGAAGACGATGATCATCTGTAAAGATGCGCCAGGTTTTGTAGTAAACCGACTCCTTACTCGCTTTATGGGAGAAATCACTGATGCAGTCGATGAAGGCACTGATCCAGCGATTGCTGATAATGCGATGCGCTCTATTGGTTTCCCAATGTCTCCCTTCGAATTACTTGGTTTAGTGGGACCTGGTGTGGCTCTACACGTTGCTGAAACGCTTCACGAAAATCTTGGTCCGCGCTATCGCATCTCTCCTACTATGCAGGCGATGGTTAAAGCCGGTGTAAAAACTTTCTACATCAAAAACGAGGATGGAAGTTTTGGCGCCAATCCTGAAGCAATTGCACTCATCCATAAAGGAGATACGCCATCAACTGCCGAGCAGGTGCGAGCCCGAGCCTTGAGGGCTTTAGCGGAAGAAGCACGGATGATGCTGGAAGAGGGTGTTGTGGCAACCCCTGCAGAAATCGATCTCTGTATGTTGATGGGAGCAGGTTGGCCCATGCACTTGGGCGGAATCCTGCCGTATCTAGATCGCGAAGGAATTAGCGAATCGGTTTGCGGTCAGCGTTTTCATGCGCCGGGAATTGCATCTCTTCCACGGTAGAACTCCACTCGACAATATCGCGTGAAATTTTCTGGGCAGTAATTCCCAAATCTTCCAGAATTTCGCTGCGCTTAGAATGCTCAATAAATTCCAGCGGAACTCCGATGCTATGAAGGGCTACGCTCATACCTGCTTCGCGGAAAAGTTCTGAAATTGAGCTGGCAATTCCTGCATGACGAATTCCATCTTCTAACACGACCACACTCTTGTATCGCTGTGCCATGGCGACCAAACTTTGCGGGAGTGGTTTGACCCAACGTGGATCAATAACAGTTACTCCAACACCTTCGCGGTATGCCTGAGATGCTGCTTCAACTGCAATGGCAGCCATCGAGCCAACGCTTACTAAGAGAACATCAGCGCTTTCGCCACGGTACAAGACATCAATGCCGTCACGTCTTTCAAATGCTGGAATATCGCTTTGCACCGCACCCTTTGGGAAACGAATCAAAGAAGGAGCGTTTTCAATGTCAATTGACTCTCGTAAGGTTTCGCGCAAACGTGCTGCATCACGTGGCGCCGCCACATGCAAAGTTGGAACTATTCCCGTGAGGGCCAAATCCCAAATTCCGTGATGAGATGGGCCATCGTCGCCAGTAATTCCGGCGCGATCGAGAACGAATGTGACTCCTGCATTATGTAGCGCGACGTCTAGGAGTAGTTGATCAAAGGCGCGATTAAGAAATGTGGAATACACAGCAACAACGGGTCGCATTCCGGCAAAGGCTAGGCCTGCAGCGCTGGTAACCGCGTGCTGCTCTGCTATTCCTACATCGATGGTGCGCTCTGGAAACTCTCTTTCAAATTTATCAAGGCCGGTAGGTCCGAGCATGGCTGCGGTAATGGCCACGATATCTTGACGCGAGCGGCCCAATGAAACGAGTTCATCAGCAAAGACGCTAGTCCAGCTTATGGCTGACTTAGCAAGCGGAGTACCGGTTTCGGGATCAACCACACCAACTGCATGAAACTTCTCAGCCTCATCGGCAACTGCTGGTTTGTGGCCACGACCTTTCTCAGTAATGACATGTACGAGGACAGGTTCTCCGAACTCCCTTGCCTGTGCGAAGGCGCGTTCCATCGCAGTGATGTCATGGCCATCAATAGGTCCAACATATTTCAGACCTAAATCTTCGAACATTCCCTGCGGTGCAACAATATCTTTTAACCCCTTTTTCATTCCATGCAGGGTTTCGTAAATTGGTGTGCCGACAACTGGAGTTTTAGAGAGAACTTCCTTTCCCCAATCGAGAAAGCGCTCATATCCTTGTGTAACACGGAGTGTTGAAAGATAGGTTGCAAGTCCGCCAATAGTTGGAGAATATGAACGTTCATTATCGTTGACAACAATCATCAAGTTACGATCTTCAGAGGTTGCAATATTGTTGAGAGCCTCCCACGACATTCCACCAGTAAGCGCTCCATCACCAACAACAACTACAACATGGCGATCTGTCTGTCCGGTGAGGCTAAACCCTCTTGAGATTCCATCACCCCAAGAAAGGGCAGTCGATGCATGTGAATTTTCGATGACATCATGCTCGCTCTCGCGGCGATTGGGGTAACCCGCAATTCCTCCACGTTGGCGTAAGTGATCAAATTGATCAGCGCGCCCGGTAATAATTTTGTGGACATAGGACTGATGTCCAGTGTCAAAGAGGAGTACATCTTTTGGTGAATCAAAGGTGCGATGGAGAGCAATGGTGAGCTCAACGACACCAAGGTTGGGGCCAAGGTGACCTCCAGTTTTAGAGACCTTGGTTATCAGAAATTGGCGAATCTCCTCAGAAAGTTCAGCTAACTGCTCAGGGCTCATCCCTCGCAGATCCGCTGGGCTCTTTATAGATTCAAGCATGAGCGCAAGTCTAGATTAGCCACGTAATTGGCGCAGTACGTACTGCATGATGCCGCCGTGGCGATAGTAGTCAGCTTCACCTGGCGTATCGATACGTACCTTTGCGGTAAAAGACTTATCCCCTGCCTTGACACTTACCTCTTTGGGAATCGACCCATTGTTGAGTTCAGAGACTCCCGAAATTGAGAATACTTCATCGCCTTTGAGCCCCAATGATTGCGCCGTTTCGCCATTAACAAATTGCAGTGGCAAGACGCCCATGCCGATGAGATTAGATCGATGGATACGTTCAAAGCTCTCTGCAATAACAGCACGCACACCAAGCAGCGCTGTTCCCTTTGCTGCCCAATCTCGAGATGAACCAGATCCATATTCTTTTCCAGCAAGTATCACAAGAGGTACACCAGCTGCTTGATACGCAACTGAAGCGTCGTAGATAGTCGTTTGCTCGCCATTGCTGAGGAAATTGCGGGTAAATCCACCTTCAACTCCATCTAGCAATAAATTCTTTAGACGAATATTGGCAAAGGTGCCGCGAATCATTACTTCATGATTTCCACGTCTTGATCCGTAGGAATTGAAATCCTTCTTTTCAACTCCATGAGCCTCCAGATATTTACCAGCAGGTGAATCAGCTTTGATATTTCCGGCCGGTGAAATGTGGTCAGTCGTTACTGAATCTCCCAAAATCGCTAGAACACGAGCTCCTGAAATATCTTTCACAGGTTCTGGTTGGGCAGGCATACCCTCGAAATATGGAGGTTTGCGAACATAAGTGGACTGCGGATCCCATTCAAAAGTTTTTCCCGTAGGTGTATCAAGTGACTTCCAACGGTGATCGCCCTCAAAGACTGTTGCATAATCTTTTGCAAACATCTCGGAAGATATAGAGGAATCGATGACCGCTTGAATCTCTGCAGCGGATGGCCAGATATCCTTTAAGAAAACAGGGTTGCCGCTTTTATCGTTTCCGAGCGAATCTTTCTCAAAATCATGGTTCATAGTTCCAGCTAGCGCATAGGCAACTACAAGCGGCGGAGATGCCAAATAATTCATCTTTACATCTGGGCTAATTCGTCCTTCAAAGTTACGGTTTCCAGAGAGGACCGCAGAAACTGCTAAATCATGTTCATTTACAGCTTTGCTGATTTCTACAGGAAGTGGCCCCGAATTTCCGATGCATGTGACGCAACCGTAGCCCACCAAGTTAAACCCTAGGGCTTCCATGTACTGGGTGAGCTGCGCGCGATCGTAATAATCAGTAACAACTTTTGAGCCAGGCGCCAAAGTCGTCTTTACCCATGGCTTTGAGGTGAGACCTTTTTCAACTGCTTTCTTGGCAAGTAACGCTGCACCAATCATGACAGATGGATTTGAGGTGTTGGTACACGATGTAATCGACGCGATAACTACATCACCATTTTTAATAGTAGTGGCTTTATCCGCGACCTTAACTGGGTATTCACTCTTTCCAGTCTTATCAGTGAAATAGCTAGGCAGAACTTTTTCGAATGAACTCTTTGAGGCTGTAAGAGAGATGCGATCTTGTGGTCGCTTAGGGCCGGCAATGGATGAAACCACAGTAGAAAGATCAAGTTCAATATGCTCTGAGAAACGAGGTGATGCAACAGGGTCATGCCACATGCCCTGCGCCTTTGCATACTTTTCAACTAGAGCAACTTGTTCTTCACTACGTCCTGTAAGTCGTAGATAGCGCAGAGTTTCTTCATCTATTGGGAAAATGGCGCACGTTGAACCATATTCTGGTGACATATTGCCGATAGTGGTGCGATTAGCCATCGGAACAGAAACAACTCCCGGGCCATAAAATTCAACAAATTTACCGACAACGCCATGCTTGCGAAGCATTTCAGTAATCGTCAGAGCCATATCAGTTGCCGTTGTTCCAACTGGAAGTTCGCCAGAAAGTTTGAAACCGACAACTCGTGGAATCAACATGGAAACCGGTTGGCCAAGCAGAGCTGCTTCAGCCTCGATACCACCAACACCCCAGCCAAGTACTCCGAGACCATTGACCATCGTGGTGTGAGAGTCGGTACCAACAACAGTATCTGGGTACGCCCGAAGCGCGCCTGCAACCGAGCGAACCATAACTACCCGAGCTAAATATTCGATATTTACTTGGTGCACAATTCCAGTTCCAGGAGGGACCACCTTAAATTCATCAAAAGCACCCTGGCCCCAACGCAAGAAACGATAACGCTCGCGATTTCGCTCGTATTCGATATCTGTGTTCTTTTCAAAGGAATCTTTGGTTCCAAATACATCTGCAATAACTGAGTGATCGATAACGAGTTCAGCTGGCGCAAGCGGATTTACCTTCGCTGGGTCTCCACCTAAATCAACGATTGCTTCTCGCATAGTTGCCAAATCAACAACGCAGGGAACTCCCGTAAAATCCTGCATCACTACTCGAGCAGGGGTAAATTGAATTTCAGTATCAGGTTCTACAGATGGGTCCCATTGCGCAAGAGCGTTGATGTGATCAACCGTAATGTTTGCGCCATCCTCGGTACGCAACAAGTTTTCTAAAAGAATTTTGAGCGAAAATGGCAGATCTTTCGCTCCTGCAACCTGCGAGATATCAAAGATTTCATAATCTTTGCCAGCAACGGTGAGATTCTTTTTAGTACCGAGGGAGTTCTTGCTCATGGCGACTCTTCTTTCGTAAATATCTTGACGTCAAGATACCTTATCGATGACAAAGAGCGCAACACATTCAATGTGATGCGTCATCGGAAATAGATCAAAGGCGCGCAGCAAGCGCAGTTGAAAGCCGCTACTTTGCAAAAAGGCGGTATCTCTAGCTAGCGCTGCTGGGTCGCAAGCAACGTACACAATCCGCTGTGGCCGCAACGCAACCATCTGATCGATGACATCTTTACCAGCCCCTTCACGTGGAGGGTCTAAAACGATGACGTCAGCTGCGCTAAAGCGCGGCAAAATTTTGGCAACATCACCGGTATGAACTCTGACGTTTGCACAATCTGCAAAATTGCGACGGGCATCTGCAGTGGCGCTCTTGCTGCCTTCCACAATATCTATAGTTCCGTCGTTGCCTATCTCGTTGAGTAACGCAGCAGTAAAAAGTCCAACTCCCCCATAGAGATCAAGTACTCGACTGTCTGGCGATACTTCTGCCATTTCACGAACTGTTTGAGTTAACACCCGAGGTGCATCTTTATGGCTCTGCCAAAAAGATTTCTGGCTGACCTCAAGTAGCCTGCCACAAATTTCATAGTGAGCAATTTCAGGACCATCGATTACTTTTGCTGGACTTTTCTCGCGGCTATTTGCAGCAGAGATAGTTCTCTCTCCAGTACTAGAGATAGAAATTTCTAATCTCTGATCTCCGCGAGCCCCCTGCGCCGATAGTTCGGCAAACTTAAGCTCCGGAACAAGAATTCGGCAATCATCAACGGGAACAATCGAATTGCTTCTTGCTTGATAGAACCCCAAAGCACCCGATTTAGTAGTGGCTACTGAACAGCGAGTTCGCCATCCAAGTGGCGCAGAGACTTCTTCAACTTCAACTGCGACATCAATCTTCGCGATTCTGGAAAACTGTTCCGTAATGACTTCAGCCTTCAAAAACCGCTGCCGTGCCGGAGAAATGTGCTGAAAATCGCAACCTCCACACCCTTGGCGATGCGCAAAGCGGCAAGGAGCGCTCACACGATCTGGTGATGGCTTTTCAACTTTTACGACATCAGCACGATTAAAGGATGAACCAACGCTAGTAATTTCAATAACGCAGGTCTCTTCCGGAATCGCATGACGCACAAAAATTACTGCACCCTCATGGCGAGCAATGAAATGCCCTCCGTGGGCAATTTTTTCGATTGTCACAGTCAATTGTTCGCCTACAGATAAAGCTTTTCGACTGTGTGCAGACATAATGGCTAGCCTAGTAGTAAGTTAGCCCTGTGCACGTAGTCATCATGGGTTGCGGTCGAGTAGGTTCTTCACTAGCTATTGAGTTAGAAGCAGCCGGACATTCAGTCGCAATCATCGATCAGTCCAAAGAGGCTTTTCGTCGACTTGGAACAGATTTCAAAGGTCGCACCGTTGTGGGTGTGGGCTTTGATCGCGACACGCTACTAGAAGCCGGAATTGAAGGCGCGGATGCATTTGCGGCGGTAAGTAATGGTGACAATTCAAATATCTTGGCCGCCCGCGTTGCTCGCGAAAATTATGGAGTTACAAATGTGGTGGCTCGAATTTATGATCCAGGGCGTGCTGAAATTTATCAACGGCTTGGTATTCCTACCGTTGCAACAGTTATTTGGGCAACTGATCAGATTCTCCGACGTATTGCACCAGATGGAGCCCGCTCAGAATGGCGAGATGCAACTGGCACAGTACAGCTGCTAGAAGTTCATCCCCACATTGATTGGTACGGGCGCCCTATCACTGACCTCGAGTCCGCAACGCAAGCACGCGTTGCTTTCTTAACGCGACTCGGCGAGGGCTTGATTCCCGAGCCTCACACTGTTCTTCAAGACGGCGATCTCGTGCATATGACTATTCAGGATGAAAAGATGGCAATCGCAGAAAGCGCACTCTCCCAAGGGCCAGGTAAGTAACTCATGAGAATTGCTATCGCTGGGGCTGGGAATGTTGGGCGCGCTATCGCACGCGAACTTCTTGATAATGGCCATCAAGTCCTTCTGATCGATCGCGACCCAAAAGCGCTGAAGATTGACTCTGTACCTGATGCAGAGTGGTTGATGGCAGATGCCTGCGAAATCGCAGCTCTAGATAATGCTCAGCTTAACAAGTGCCAGGTACTCGTTGCAGCAACTGGTGACGACAAAGTAAATCTTGTAACCTCGCTACTCGCCAAAACTGAATACGGCGTTCCTCGCGTTGTTGCACGAATTAATCACCCAAAGAATGAATGGCTCTTTGATCAATCTTGGGGCGTCGATGTTGCTGTATCTACGCCACGAATTATTGCCGCCCTCGTAGAAGAAGCGGTCAGTGTAGGAGATGTTGTTCGTCTCTTCTCCTTTAGAAAAGGACAGGCAAATCTTGTTGAAATAACCCTGCCAGATTCCGCTATTTGCATTGGAAAAACCGTGGAAGAAGTAACACTTCCGGAAGATGCTTCCTTAGCTGCCATCGTGCGCGACGGTCGAGTGATTGCACCATCGGCTAGCGATGTCTTTACTGCTGGCGACGAATTACTTTTTGTGGCTTCCGCTGCCGCTGAAGACCAGATCAAGGGCTGCTTTATCGCCCAGTAGCTCCATCGCTTCCTGATGAAATTGGTGGAGCGTTTTTGATTATCTGCCACGAACCATAGGCAGTTGCAAGAAATAACGGATAACCCATCGCTAAATTAACTGTTCCTAGAAGATTTACATTTCCAGTTCTATAAATTGGATATTGCACTGCAATCCGCAAGAAGAACATGGCTACCCATAGCCAGCTAGCAAGTATGTAAGCGCGCTTTCGTTCTGGATGGTTTCGCCATTTCAAATTTTCTCCCAGTATTGGACCAAGCAATAGACCTAATACTGGCCACCCTGCAAGGTTTGCAACGAGATAAACGGTGCCGTAGCTCAAATTCGTCAACAACTTAGGGATGTAGAGATCACTTGCGTTACCTGTTCGGTTGGCAAACCAGGCACAAATTAAAACTCCGATAAAACCGCTGACAGCATGCTGGACGGTATCGCGCATGGCTAGACGAATAATTGTTAAAAGTGCAGAGATTCCAATGGAGGCGAATAAAGCGTTCTGCAAATTATCAGTGATATTGAAGACGATGAGAAATAGAATCGTTGGAATTCCGGAATCGATTAATCCCTTTTTGCCTCCAAAAGCTTTTAATACTTTTTCGCGATCTTCGTGCTGACTCATTGTCGACCAGTCGATCCAAAGCCATCGGAACCACGACCGGAGCCCGGCAACTCCTGGACTTCTATGAACTCGGCTTGCTCAACTTTTTGAAATACAAGCTGTGCAATGCGATCACCACGTTTGAAAGAGATACTTTCGTGTAGGTCGTGATTAATCATGATGCACTGAAGTTCGCCTCGAAATCCTGCATCGACTGTGCCCGGGGCATTGACCATTGTGACTCCATGTTTAATTGCTAACCCAGAACGAGGATGCACTAACGCCACATAGCCATCAGGAAGTGCGATTGAGATGCCCGTCGGTACCAGCGCACGTTCACCAGGTGCAAGAGTGATATCGATACGCGAAACGATATCTGCGCCAGCATCTCCCCCTTTTGAATATTTCGGTAGTGGAAGGTCGGGGTCTAGCCGCGTAATTAATACCCGTAGATTGCTCATGGATTGATATCGAATTCTGGATCCACGAATGTAAGAAGTTCTGGATTCTTGCGCAGCCCCTCAAGATATTCGGCCGGAGCATTTTCCAGAAAATGTTTCATCGGCACGATGACAAATAGCGATGCTGCCCTCACTGCAATTTCGCCATCAGGACCATCAAGTCTGCCTTCGGCTTCAGAATAAACTTTTCGATTTACCTGCCCGCTAATACGAGCTGTGATGTAAAGACGAGTACCAATCGGAACAGGTTTGAGAAAATCTGTTTCAAGCCGGGCAGTGACAGCGGGAGCGCGAAGTAGCCACATCAATTTTCCTAGCGCTTCATCAAAGGCAAGCGCTAACAGCCCTCCATGAGCAAGTCCTGGAGCACCTTGATGATTTTCGGTGACAACAAATTCAGCAGTGATATCTGCACCTTGACCAACGTGCGCAACTAAATGTAGCCCTGTCGGATGAAGCTCCCCACAGCCAAAGCAATGTTTGAAATGTGAAGGGATTTGCGTACCCGTTTGTGGAGATTGCGGATGGCGTTGCGGAATAACCGCTCCTGTGGGAGGAGTTGTGCTTGGCACGCGACTCATGGCGCAAGGTTACTTCAATTTGCGCATTTGTAGTTAGCCGCAAGATAACCTAGTACATATGGTTTTCCATGAAGTGATCCGGCCGCCAATCTGGGTTTTTGTATTCATCTACTTCATGTTCCTTTCGCTCGTCATCGCAATCTGGGCATCGCTGGATAACCGCAGCGCTTTTGCCTCGTGGGTTATCACCACGGTTGGAATTTTTGTGATTGCTAGCCGTTGGCGCACTCACATATCAATAGATCACAGTGAACTGCACGTGGGAAAGGCGCATATTGAGTTGAAATACCTCAAAGCGGCGACTGCGCTTGATGTGCAACAGATGAGATTGCTTCGAACAAGAGATGCCAATCCAGCAGCATTTCTTAGCCTAGCTTTTTGGATTCCTACAGGTGTAAAGATTGAGCTATCCGATGCGCGAGATAGCACGCCCTATTGGTTAGTCAGTTCGCGAAATTACGAGGAACTTACGCGCACTCTTTGCAAATTGCTTTAGCGCCTTCACCCTTAGCAAGTTGTGTAATGTGATGAATCAAGAAGCACCTTGAACACGTAAATTCATCAACTTGAACTGGCACTACCCGAACTGCAAGTTGTTCTCCTGACAAATCTGCACCAGGAAGCTCAAGATTTTCTGCAGCTTCTGCCTCATCCACATCAATCTGACCTGATTGTGCATCAACGCGTTTGGCCTTGAGTTCCTCTAACGATTCCTCATGAAGTTCCTCATCGGTCTTTCTGGGTGTGTCGTAATCTGTTGCCACTGCTCTCACCTCGCTTCCATTGCTACTCGTCTGACCTGCGCGAATAGTCGCGCATAGTTCGGCTCTATGCAGGCTACAACCCTCGGCGTGTCGCGTTTATTCCGCCTCAGTAGCGGCAATTTCGATGGCTCTGGCCAACCCTCCATCAACATAGGCATGAATCGCGGTCCCATGGGCGAGGTGTTCTTCGCTGACTATTTCACCGTTTTCATGAATAGCACTTACTAAATCGCCTCGGTGATATGGAATCACTGCCGATATTTCAACGGCTGGATGGGGTAAAGATTTCTCAATGGCATGTATCAATCCATCAATTCCGAAGCCAGTCTTTACGGAAAAGGCATAGCTATTTACTTCTTTGCGAAGAATTTCCATCACAACATCGGGGTTTGCGACGTCAACTTTATTGATTGCGATAATTTCAGGGATATCTCCTCCACCGATTTCAGCAATCACCTCACGAACCGCACGGATTTGCTCAAAGGGATCTGGGTGGGAACCATCAACAACATGGACTATGAGATCTGCACCCGAAACTTCTTCGAGGGTCGATTTGAACGCATCAACTAATTGGTGTGGAAGATGACGTACAAAACCCACCGTATCCGAGAGAGTATAGATGCGACCTTCAGCGGTTTCGCATTTGCGCACCGTGGGGTCAAGAGTTGCAAAGAGAGCGTTTTCAACAAGCACACCCGCTCCAGTCAGAGCGTTGAGCAGTGATGACTTGCCTGCATTGGTGTAGCCGGCAATAGCAACCGAAGGAATATTGTGGCGCTTGCGTTCTTGTCTCTTAGTATCACGCGAAACTTTCATCTCCGCGATTTCGCGTCGCAACTTTGCCATCTTGTCGCGAATTCTGCGCCTATCAGTCTCAATCTTTGTTTCACCTGGACCGCGTCCACCAATGCCTGCACCGCCCGCTGCACGACCACCAACTTGACGCGACAGAGAGTCGCCCCAGCCACGTAAGCGAGGCAATAGGTAGGCGATCTGCGCCAGCTCTACTTGTGCTTTACCTTCTTTGCTCTTGGCATGTTGCGCAAAAATATCGAGAATGAGAGCAACGCGATCAACTACTTTGACTTTAAGTTTCTCTTCTAAAGTGCGCAGTTGAGAAGGAGAAAGTTCTCCATCGCAGACAACCGTGTCTGCCCCTGAAGAGACAACCAATTGACGAAGTTCAGAGACCTTTCCTGATCCGATATAGGTCGCAGGATCTGGTTTATCTCGACGTTGAATCAGTCCTTCCAATACTTCCGATCCAGCGGTTTCGGCAAGAGCTTTGAGTTCAGCTAACGAATTTTCTGCCATCTCGGCGCTGCCTTCGGTCCACACTCCAACTAGAACCACGCGCTCCAACTGTAACTGGCGATATTCAGCATCAGAGATATCTTGTAACTGCGTTGAAAAACCTTTGACTCGTCGAAGCGCATGACGGTCAACTAATTCTTGTTGGGTGTCTTCACGATAGGAACTTTCTTCCGCATCGAAATCTGCCGCGGCTCTTGCAGATTCGCGCAATAAGTCTTCGAAAAGCTTGTCGTAACTATCTTCAGGTGTAGTCATTGAAGAAACTTAGAGATGTCGTGGTCAGCAATAAGCACAGCTGGCCCAATAAGCGTTGCATTTGAATGTCCATCTATTTCAACAATTAATCGCCCTCCGGGAGGAAAGATTGTCCACCTGCTGGGAAGTCGTTTACCACTGTGCAACGTTGCAGCAAGCGCTACAGCGCAAGTACCGGTACCGCAGGAACGAGTTTCACCGCTGCCACGTTCATGTACGCGCATTCGGGCTTGATCTACTGAGAGGAGCTCAACAAATTCAACGTTAAGGCCCTCCGGGTAAGCACCCAGTGGCTTCACCACCGGCGCATTCTCTAATGAGCCAACTTCATCGAGTGAATCTACGAAAACTACCGCGTGAGGATTTCCTACGCTGATGTTAAATCCGTTCCAGGTATGCGCATTATGTGTAACAGATATTTCTTCCATCTCATCTGTCACCTGCCCCATATTTACTGAAATATCACCTTCTAGCGGAACTCTCAGATGTTTAACTCCATCTCGGGTATTAATTGCAAAAATGCCTTCGGGTTGGTGGCCTTTGGCTACCAGATATCGCGCCATAACTCGAATTCCGTTGCCACACATTTCGGCACTTGAGCCATCTGCATTGCTGTAATCCATAAACCATTTACCGTCAGGTTTGGTGATGCGAATAAAACCGTCCGCACCAATTCCAGATTTACGATTGCAAATGGCAGCTATTTGCGCAGGGGTTAAGGTGTGTTGTGAATGAGGGTCAAAGAGGATTACAAAGTCATTTTCGGTGCCGTGCCCATAAGTGGCGAAAATAAGTGAATTCATCAGGCTAGGAGTTTATCTTTTCCAAGATAGTCTCGAGTCGAGGTTGGCGCGTAGCCACCCATTGAATTCTCTGATCACGAGAAAACCAAGTCTCTTGCCGACGTGCATATTGTCGTGTGGCTCTTTTAGTCTCTTCTTTTGCCTCAGCTTCGGTCAGCAACCCCTGGCGCATCTGCAAAATTTGGGCGTACCCAAGCGCGCGACGCGCTGTTGTTCCGCGTTCTATACCTTTAGTGATGAGACGATCTACTTCATCAACAAGGCCCTGTTCCCACATACGATCTACTCGAAGATCAATGCGCTCACGTAAACTTTCTCGATCCATAACAAGACCAAATTGCAAAGCATTTGGGTATCGCGAGCTATCTTCACGTGGCAAGTTGGCAGTAAATGGTTTGCCAGTAATTTCTATCACCTCTAACGCTCGAATTACTCTTCGAATGTTGGCGCGATCGATAGCTATCGCAGCAGCTGGATCTAACTCTTGTAGTCGCTCGAAGAGAAAATTAGCTCCAAATTCCTCGCCCAATCTCTCAAGATTGGCGCGAACTTCCGGATCAGTATCTGGAAAATTCAGATCATCCAAAATTGCCTTGATATATAGCCCTGTGCCACCCACGATGAGCGCATGTAGCCCTTTGTTATGAATGGCTTCGATGACAGCACGTGCACGTTCCTGAAACCAGGCAACCGTCGAATCTTCAGTGACATCAAGTTCGTCCAGCATATGATGTGAGATTCCACGACGTTCAGAAATTTTTAGCTTCGCGGTTCCGATATCCATCCCTCGATATAACTGCATGGAATCAGCATTGATAATTTCCGCTCCAATCTGTTCGGCGATATCGAGTGAAATGTCGCTCTTACCCGTTGCGGTGGCTCCACAAATGACGATTACTTTGCTCATTATTGCGCGCGAACTTTTGGCATTCCTAGCGTTGTAGACATCGGTGCGGTGCGAGCTTGATGGGCATCTCCCCCGCGGGTGCGCTCCACTGACAGGACATCGCCTAACAGATAATGTGCAGAAGCCTCAGTGATTTTCACATCAACTATGTCTCCTGGACGTGCATCCGTGTCCGCTCCAAAATGCACTAGCCGGAAGTCCTCAGTCTTACCTGTCATACGCGCCTGAGCTTCATCGCGACGACCTTCTACTTCTGAAACCAGTGCGCGGTGCACTATTCCGATGGAACTCTGATTGACCGATAAAGAAATCTTCTGCTGATGTTCGTGCAAACGTGTGTAGCGTTCACCCACAATTTCATCCGGTACTTGGTTTGGCATCACTCCCGCTGGAGTGCCTGGACGAATTGAATATTTGTATGTGTAAGCCGCAGCAAATTGTGCTTGAGTTGTGAGGTCTAAAGTTGCCTGAAAATCTTGCTCGGTCTCACCTGGAAAACCAACAATAATGTCTGTTGTAATCATTGCCTCAGGCATTGCAGTACGTACACGATCTAAAATTCCTAAATATTTATCTGTTCGATATGAGCGTCGCATTGTTTGCAAAATTGCATCTGATCCCGACTGCAATGGCATGTGTAAATGAGGCATCACATTTTCAGTCTCTGCCATGGCTTCAATGACATCATCGGTGAAATCTCGAGGATGAGGCGACATGAAGCGCACTCTCTTGAGGCCATCAATCTTGCCTGCCTCGCGCAAAAGACTGGCAAATGCGCCGCGATCTCCAAATTCGACACCGTATGCATTGACGTTTTGTCCTAAGAGAGTTATCTCAACTACGCCTTGTTCAACCAAAGCCCGCATTTCAGTCAAAATATCAGCCGGTTGTCGATCCTTTTCCACGCCACGAAGAGTCGGAACGATGCAAAAAGTGCATGTGTTATTACAACCAACCGAGATAGAGACCCATGAGGTAAATGCTGAAAACCTACGTGCAGGCAGAGTAGATGGAAAATGCTCAAGTGATTCAAGAATTTCAATTTGAGCCTCTTCTTCGACGCGTGCACGTTCCAGCAAAACGGGAAGCGAGCCGACATTATGAGTGCCGAAGACCACATCAACGTATGGAGCCTTTTTAAGAATGATGGATTGATCTTTCTGCGCCAGGCAGCCACCTACAGCTATTTGCATACCTGGATTCTTTTTCTTGATGGGCGCCAAGAAGCTGAGATTTCCATAGAGCTTGTTATCCGCATTTTCGCGAACTGCACAAGTATTAAAAACCACGATATCGGCCTGCGCCCCAGGAGTTACTGGAATAAATCCAGCTTCATCAAGTAAACCAGCAATTCGCTCGGAGTCATGCACATTCATCTGACACCCGTAGGTTTCAACGAGATATGTGCGAGTCATAAGACCCATCTTATTTCAGGTCTAGTTGGTGATGCGAATTGGTGCAATTCCTCGAGCAATTTGACGCTCGAAGTGGACCTCTCTCTTGTCATTAAAGATTGCCGCAGCTTTGTAGGTCTGATCCATAAATGCTTTGAGCTCATCGCGCGCTTTGAGTCCATCACCTGATAAATCATTTCGCTCAAAGACTTTCCAAGCGCGAAGGACGGGCGCAACTACATCATCTAGGTGTTGCTGCAAATCATAAATTCCAGCAAGTGCAATCTGCACAGCCTTTCGACCAAAGCCAGGCATATTTGCGCCAGGCATATCGAAATTGGTTACTACATCGGTGATTGCCCGCATTGCAGCATTTGGCTCCATATCGAGCGCTGCTGCCAATGTGTTGCGATAGAAAAGCATATGAAGGTTCTCATCGAGTGCAACGCGTTGCATCATGCCTTCTGCAATTGGATCATCTGAAAGCTTTCCAGTATTGCGGTGAGAAATTCTGGTAGCGAGCTCTTGAAAGGACACATAGGCGATAGTGTGCAACATGTCATTCTCGTAAGGAGTTTGATACCCCAAAGACATGTGAGCCATACGTAAATCTTCTAGCTCGTATGGATCAACCCCGCGAGTTGCCATCAAATAGTCGCGGATAACAATCGAGTGACGCGCTTCTTCTGCAGTCCAACGCTCAATCCAATTACCCCAAGCGCCATCGCGACCCATTGAGATTGCAATTTCTGTGTGATAACTAGGCAAATTGTCTTCAGTCAATAAATTGAGAACAAGAGAGTCCTGAGCAACAGGAGTTAAGCGGGAATCTTTTGCTTCCCAAGCATCTCCATTGAGAGGTCCTGCATAGTCACGACCTTCTGACCACGGCACATACTCGTGTGGATACCAGTTCTTTTGAACCGAAAGATGTCGCTCAAGTTCGACTGCAACGACTGGTTCGAGATCTCGAATGAGTCGTGATTGAATCTTGGCAGAATCTTCACTCATGCCGTAAACAGTACGGCAGTAACTTTGTTACTTACGAGTTATAAGTTCTCTTTTGCGCGATTCTGAGCCTGTTGTGTGCGCCACTTCGCAATTTCGGCATGATTTCCACTCAGTAATATCTCGGGAACTGAGATTCCACGCCACTCTTGAGGTTTTGTGTAATTCGGATATTCAAGGTAACCCTCAGAGTTATGAGACTCTTCAGCAAGTGATTCAGGATTGCCTAATACGCCTGGAATCAAACGAGTGATTGCCTCGATCATTACCATGGATGCTACTTCTCCGCCCCCAAGGACATAGTCGCCTATCGACATCTCATAAACTCTAATATTGCGCTCTTTAAAAATTGATTGGGAGTAATACTGGCGAATTCGATCATCAATTCCTTCATAACGACCACAAGCAAAGATTAATTGTTGAGCAGAAGAAAAATTTTCAGCAAGCTTTTGAGTAAATCGCTTTCCAGCAGGGGTCAGGATGATGAGATCTGCGCCGTCTTGCAGAACAGAATCGATGGCTTGTGCCCACACTTCAGGAAGCATCACCATTCCAGCGCCACCACCATATGGGGTGTCATCAACTGTGTGGTGATTATCGGTAGCGAAATCGCGCAAATCATGAACTGTTAATTCAACCAAGCCAGAACTCTGCGCTTTCCCAAGCAGGGACAAATTGAGAGGAGCTAAATATTCCGGAAATATTGAGATTACATCAATCTTCACTGCGCCAACCCCTCTATCTCTGGTGGTTTAACCGTCATTCGCCGATTAGCAATGTCTACGACAGGAACTAACTCTCGTACGAACGGAATCAGAGTTTCACCATTCTCAGTTTTAATCACGAGTACATCTTGGCCGGGCAAATTGAGAACTTCCTTTACCTCTCCATACTCATCGCCATCAATGAGGAAAGTTTTGCAGCCAATGAGTTGAAGAACGTGATAGTCATCCTCATCAATGCCAGGGGCATCAATATCTACTTCTGCATAGAGCAGTTCGTTGCGAAGAGCCTCAATTCCATTGCGGTCTGTAATCCCCTCGAAACCTAATAAGAGAATTCCATTATGGACACGCGCAGATGCCACTACTAAATCGCCATGGTGATCAGTTTGCAGCACAGCGCCTAACGCAAAGCGATTTTCTGCCTCGTCAGTGCGAACTTCGATCGTTGCCTCACCAGATATTCCGTGAGCTTTACCGATGCGGCCCACGTTTAATTTCATGGGAAGAAAGTTAACGAACCTCGTCGGTATCGATGAGATCGACTCTCACAGTACGTCCTGCTAGTGCGCTTACAACAGTTCGAAGCGCCTTTGCAGTACGACCATTGCGACCGATTACCTTGCCGATATCTTCAGGATTAACGCGAACCTCGAGCGTTGTGCCACGACGGTGCGTCTTCTCCTTCACATTGACATCGTCTGGGTTATCAACGATTCCCTTTACGAGATGTTCGAGAGCTTCATCAATCATTATTCAGCTAGTTTTTCTTCGTCTACTGCGACACCTTCTGCTGTCGCTTCTGAAGCTGGAACCTCGGACTCAGTTGCAACCGCAGATGGCTCGGACACCGCTGGAGTTTCAGCAACTGCTTCCGCAACTGGAGCTGGTGTTTCTTCTGTCTTTGCCGGTTCGGACTTAGCGGCTAACTTCTCCTGCGCCTTCTTCTTTAAAGTTGTTGCACCTTCAGCGGGTTCTGCAGCGGCAGCTTTAACGGCTGCTTCGTAAGCTACGCTCTTCGCAGGCTTAGGAGCGGCTACCTTGAGAGTGCCTTCTGTTCCTGGAAGTCCCTTGTGCTTCTGCCAATCTCCGGTCACCTTCAAAAGAGCCTCTACCGCCTCTGATGGTTGTGCGCCAACTCCAAGCCAATAGAGCGCGCGCTCTGAATTAACTTCGATAATTGATGGATCTTGTCCTGGTACATAACGACCAATCTCTTCAATCGAGAGTCCGTTACGTGCCTTGCGTGAATCTGTTACGACAATGCGGAAATAAGGTGTACGAATTTTTCCCATGCGCATTAAGCGAATTTTTGTAGACAAAGAAGTAGTGCTCCTAAAAAAGTGTGTCGATCCGCAACGACTACAGCGGGGTGCGTAGCGATGAGGTCCAACTGTGGACTGGATTGTTACCGGGGTAGAGGGCCCTGCAACAGGGGGCTAATCTTGCCAGTTACGCTTGAAAACTGGAAATCAGCCGTTTTCCAACGCTCGCTTGGCCGGGTTTCCCGACTTCGACTTCTTCTTCTGAATAGGCGCTGTTTTCTTCACGGGAGGCATTCCCGCCATGCCCGACATACCTGGGGGAAGCGCCATTCCTTGCGGCATGCCGCCGCCTTTTCGCATCTGCTTCATCATCTTTTGTGCAGCTGTGAACTTATCTACTAACGCATTCACATCAGAGACTTTTCGACCAGAGCCAAGTGCGATACGTGCACGACGGGAGCCATTAAGTACTTTTAAATCTCGTCTTTCTAGCGGAGTCATTGATTGCACAATTGCTTTAGTGCGAGTGATTTCTGATTCATCGAAATTCTCAATCTGTTTTTTCATGGCACCGGCGCCAGGCAACATGCCGAGTAACTTACTCATGGATCCCATCTTTGACATCGCCTCTAATTGCTCCAGAAAATCATCGAGAGTGAAATCTTCTCCAGCGGCAAATTTTTCTTCTAGCTTTTTTGCTGAATCTCCATCAAAGGCACGCTTAGCTTGCTCCGCTAAAGTTGCGACATCACCCAATCCCAAAATGCGTGACGCCATGCGTTCTGGATAGAAGATATCGAAATCAGAGATTTTTTCACCGGTTGATGCAAACATTATTGGAGCACCAGTAAGGGCAGCGATGGAGAGCGCAGCACCACCACGCGCATCTCCATCTAGTTTGGTGAGAACAACTCCATCAAATCCGACGCCTGCTTGGAAGGCCTTTGCGGTGCGAACCGCATCTTGACCGATCATGGCATCTACAACAAAGAGAATCTCTTGCGGGGAAATCGCATCGCGTATTGCCATCGCCTCTTGCATTAATTCTTGATCAACGCCCAACCGTCCGGCCGTGTCAACAATAACCATGCTATGCAATTTGGTACGTGCGAAGTTGATACCTTCTTGCGCCACTCGAACCGCGTTCCCGACACCATTTCCCGGTTCTGGGGCAAAAACAGCAACGCCTGCAGATTCTCCAACAACCTGTAATTGGTTAACCGCATTAGGTCTCTGCAAATCAGCTGCAACCAAGACTGGGGTTTCACCTTGCTCCTTGTAGAACCTGGCGAGTTTTGCGGCCAAAGTGGTTTTACCTGCACCTTGAAGACCAGCCAGCATGATTACCGTGGGTGGATTCTTGGCGAAACGTATACGGCGAGCTCCCCCGCCTAAAATTTGAGTGAGTTCTTGATTTACAACATCAAAAATTGCCTGCGCCTGATTCGTGCCAGCCTGCAACGTTGATAGCAGCGCGAGTGATTTGGCACGGATATTCTCCGTAAAACTTTCAACTACTTCTAACGCCACATCTGAATCGAGCAATGCGCTTTTGATATCGCCGATCGCGGTATCGATATCTTTTTCACTAATTTTGCCTCGGCTACGCAGAGAATTGAGCACACCAGAGAACTTGGACGAAAGTGACTCAAACATAAGGAGCGCAGTCTACTTCAGGGCAGACCGTAACTTCTGCGCAACCTCAAAAGCTCTCTCATGCGATAGCGCCCCACCATTGATCTCTGTGACATACAACGTATCGATGGCTTCCGCGCCTAAAGTAGTGACAATTGCCGAGCGAATATCGATATTGCACTTCGTGATGGCATCACCGATTCCGAAGAGCAAAGCTGGCCTATCGTGGCTGCGAACTTCGATGACCGTAGCATCAGTTGCGGCAGCTAAAAACGTGTCAACGATTGGCGCAGGTACGGGTATAGAAGGAAGTTGGGCGTATGCAGCTATTCGTTCATTAATGCGTTGCTCCAATGAAGTTTTACTGATTAAAGCATCGGCTATTTCTCGTTGTAAATTCTGCTCAGTTAATGGGGGCGCATGAGGATCTGGCGACACTATCCACTCCATTACAGCAGAGGCACCATACGATTTAGTCCTCGCAGAACGTACATCTAAGCGAAGTACATTGAGAACTCCCGCAATTGTTGAGAGAAGTCCAGGTTTATCTTGTACAACAATTTCGAGAGCATATACATCCCCTCGATTTTCTAGCTTTACCGCTAAATTGCCTGATTCAGCTTTACGCATTTGGGACTCAGATATCTCCGGCTGCTGTGCCACTGTGTTATCGGTAAGGGCGCTCTTAACTTTGGCAACTAGTTCTGCAACCAGTGAAGCTTTCCAGTCAGTCCATGCCGCTCTACCAGTGGCCTCGCCGTCAGCAATGCTCAAGGCATGCAAAAGTTCAAGAGTCTGCAAATCAGGTATCACATCTACTACAGAAGCAATTGTGGCAGGGTCATCAAGATCTCTGCGGGTAGCGGTTGCCGCTAAAAGTAAATGGTGTTTTACCAGAAGTTTAATCGTTTCGATATCTTCTCTGCTAAATCCAATCCGAGATGCAATTGGTTCTATTAATTTCACGCCTCGATCTGAGTGATCCTCTTCTGTTCCTTTTCCAATGTCATGAAAGAGGGCGCTAAATAGGAGTAAGTCTGGGCGATGAACTTCTCGCGTGAGAGCTGCAGCATGGACGGCAGTCTCGACCATGTGGCGATCTACAGTATGTCGGTGCAATACATTGCGTTGCGGTAATGAGCGGACGCTTCTCCATTCTGGAATCCAATGGAAAATGATCTCTTCCTGATCAAGCGCCTCAAAAATTTGCACCATGGCAGGGCCAGCACCGATAAGCGTTATCAAATTTTCTCTCGCCTCACGTGGCCATGGATTGGGCAATAAGCCAATTCCGGCTGACAAACTCGCAGTCAGTCGTTCGAGAGAATCTAGAGACAGCGGTAAGCCTAATTGTGCTGCGGATGCAGCGGCACGCAAACCAATGACAGGGTCTGCAGAAAAATCTGCATCAACACCGATTACTACTTCTTTATTTGAAACTGAAATATTGCGCGATATTGGGGTAGAGCGTATTTTTTTGAAGATCTTTCCTGAACTATCTCTGCCTTTATGATCCAACCGATACCACGTTGAGTCTAGGACGTAATCAACTGAACGCGCTGCCTGCGCCACCTCTGCCATCAGCTGATCAGCATCTGGATAACCTAAATGCGCCGCCACTTGATCTTGCTCTTGAAAAATTAATTTATCTTTATTGCGCCCACTGACTGTATGTAGCGCTTCGCGAACATTTGCAAGTAGAGATTCAGCAACGCTAATTTTTTCAACAGGTACAGCAATAACGCTAGCGCGCTCAATGGCTCTAATTGCTGTGATGTCACGCAATCCGCCTCGCGCCTCTTTCAGATCTGGTTCAAGTAAATATGCCAACTCCCCCGATCTTTGATGACGTTCAAGAAGCGAAGCTCTTAATTCTGGCAACCATCGCTTGGTATTTTTTCGCCAAGAATCCAGGGAATCCTGCTGGACATCGGCTACCAACTCTGCACTTCCGCAAATAAGTCGGATATCTAGCAACCCAAGGGCAACTTTTAAATCAGACTCTGCAGCTACTTGCATCTCCGCCCGAGTGCGCACTGAATGATCTACCTTGATTGTTCGCCCTGAAATTTTTTCATCCCACAGTGGGTACAGAATCTTGTTCACAAGCTCTGAAAGTTGCGCCGGCTTATATGACCCAGTGTGAATGAGGACGATATCTAAATCTGAACCTGGAGATAGTTCGCCGCGGCCGAATCCTCCGACCGCGGCGATAGCTATCTCGAGTGGGTCTGCGCCACTTTTTTCAAAGAGAGTAGAAAGAAGTCGATCGCCCTCGTTTGATCGATTACGTCTTTCGCGAGTCCCCATGACGCCTACCTTAGTTCCTTAAATCGCGTCAGGACCCTTCTCACCGGTTCGAACGCGAACTACTTGATCTACTGGAGTTGTCCAAACTTTTCCATCTCCAATAGAACCAGTTGAAGCTGCTTTGACGATGACATCAACAACAGAAGCAGCATCCTTGTCATCTACAAGAACTTCCAACCGAACCTTTGGAACAAGGTCAACTGTGTACTCGGCTCCGCGATAGACCTCAGTGTGTCCACGTTGGCGACCAAAGCCACTTGCCTCAGAAACCGTCATTCCTGTGATTCCAGCTGCTTGCAGAGCATCCTTCACATCATCTAACTTAAATGGTTTAAGGATTGCGGTAATTAACTTCATAGTGATGCACCTCCACGTGATGAGCTAGCCATTTCATATGCTGATTCGGCATGTTCCTTGAGGTCAATGCCTTCAATTTCAACTTCACGAGATACGCGGAAGCCGATTGTCTTTTCAATCGCAAATCCAATAATCAGAGTTGCAATGAATGAGTATGCAGCGACAACACCGACTCCAAGAAGTTGCTTCATAAGCAGCGTGGTTCCGCCACCGTAGAGGATTCCGTCAAGTCCAATACTGTTAACTGCACTTGCCCCAAAGACACCAATTGCAAGGGATCCCCAGATGCCGCCTACCAAGTGGACTCCGACGACATCAAGTGAGTCATCAAATCCAAACTTGTATTTCAAGCTAACAGCGAGCGAGCAGAGAATTCCGGCAATGAAACCGATTACTACTGCTGCCCATGGCGCGACAAAGGCGCAGGCCGGAGTAATTGCAACTAAGCCTGCAACAGCGCCTGAAGCTGCGCCCAGCGATGTGGCATGGCCATTACGAATTTTTTCAACGAGTAACCAACCAAGCACTGCTCCGGCTGTTGCAACTTGAGTGTTGATAAAGGCAAGTCCTGCGATGCCATTTGCAGCTAGTGATGATCCGGCATTGAAACCGAACCAACCAAACCAGAGCAAACCTGCGCCTAACATGACGAGCGGAAGTGAATGTGGACGCATTGATTCTTTGCGCCAGCCAATTCGCTTTCCAAGAATTATTGCAAGCGCTAGACCTGCTGCACCCGCGTTGATGTGCACTGCGGTTCCACCGGCAAAATCTTGAACGCCCTTGCCCGCAAGATAACCAACGCCAGTTACCGTATCGCCAACCTTGTTACCAAATGCAAAGACCCAGTGAGCAACTGGGAAATAGACGATGGTGGACCAGAGCGCCACGAAGAGCGCCCATGCTGAAAACTTCGCGCGATCTGCAATAGCGCCTGAAATTAGCGCTGGAGTGATAATTGCAAACATTAATTGGAATGCTGCAAAGACTAAAAGTGGAATTGGATAAATGCCACCATTGTTTGCAAAATCATTCACGGAGCTTCCTAGACCACTGAGCCCAATTCCTCCATACCAAGGAGAATCTGCTTTGTGACCAAATGCAATTTCGAAACCGTAAATTACCCAAAGCACACTGACGATTCCGATTGTCACCATCGACATCATCATCATGTTAAGCACGCTCTTAGTGCGAACCATGCCGCCGTAGAAGAATGCCAACCCGGGCGTCATAAGAAGTACTAGCGCTGTACTTGCCAACATCCAAGCGGTATCACCGCCATTGAGAACTATCTCTTCCATCTTCAATCCATTTCACGATAAGTGCAGAACTCGCCGTTGAGATGGGTAAAAGGTGCCTCGGCAGGGTTACGTCAGATGGCTTGAAAGGTTAAGAAGTGGTCACAAAAGGGCTACTTTTGTTACAAGTGAGTTACGCCAGGTCGCAAATCTGGCCAGAAATCAGGCCAGAAGTCCATCCATGTAACGTTCAGGCTCAAAGGTGGAAAAATCGGCTTCTCCTTCGCCTGTGCCAATGAACTTAATCGGGATGTCCAAGGCGTTCTCTATGGCAAGCGCTACTCCTCCACGGGCGCTGCCATCAAGTTTTGTCACGATAATTCCCGTGACATCTACCGCTTCGCTGAAAATTTTTGCTTGGGCTAATCCATTTTGACCAGTTGTACCATCAATGACAAGCAGCACTTCACTGATTGGAAGAACTTTTTCGACAACTCGCTTAATTTTTCCAAGCTCGGCCATCAGATCGTTCTTATTGTGAAGACGTCCAGCTGTATCGATAATGAGGTAGTCAGCGTTCGCTTCGCTCGCTAGTTTTGCGCTATCAAACGCGACAGCTGCCGGTTCAGACCCTTCCTTACCGCTGATGGTTTGTGCTCCAATGCGGCTTCCCCATGTTTGCAGTTGTGAAACCGCGGCAGCTCGAAATGTATCTGCTGCGCCTAAAACTACCGAAGATCCAGATGCTTTTAAGAGTGACGCTAATTTAGCAACGGAGGTCGTTTTTCCTGTTCCATTCACTCCAACAATTAGGACCACATTAGTCTTTTGGTCATGAGCAAGCGAACGACTCTTCCTAGAGAGTTTGGAACGCAAAATCTCTTTAATCGCTGATTCAACATCGTCTGCGCGCAGTGTCTTTGCCAAATTCACGATTTCGGCAACCAGCGAGGGCCCTAAATCTGAGGCCAGTAACTCAACTTCAATTTCCTTCCAATCAAGTGATGAAGAAGCAGAGGTTCCGCGAACTTTGGCGATTAAGCGATTGAATAAACCCATCGTAATGCGAAGCGTTAAGCAGTCTCAGATTCACGTAAACGCTGTGAAATAACTTCAGTAACACCGTCACCACGCATGGTGACACCATAAAGCGCATCTGCAATCTCCATAGTTCGCTTCTGGTGCGTAATAATGATGAGCTGAGAGCTCTCGCGAAGTTCCTCGAGGATTGTAAGAAGGCGACCTAAGTTAACATCATCGAGCGCAGCTTCCACCTCATCAAGCACATAGAACGGGCTCGGTCGAGATTTAAAAATCGCAACCAACAATGCGACTGCCGTAAGTGATTTCTCTCCACCTGAAAGAAGAGAGAGACGCTTCACTCGCTTTCCAGGTGGGCGCGCTTCAACATCAACTCCAGTATTAAGCAGATCATCGGGGTTGGTTAAAAAGAGCTTTCCATCTCCGCCAGGAAAGAGGCGAGCAAAAATATCTTTGAAATGCTCAGCTACATCTTCGTAGGCTTCCATGAAGATTTGCTGTACACGATCATCAACTTCCTTGATGATGTCGAGCAAATCCTTCTTTGTGCGCTTCAAATCTTCTAGTTGCTCAGCTAAGAATTTAAGTCGCTCTTCCAGCGCGTTATATTCTTCAAGAGCAAGCGGATTAATCTTGCCCAATAGATTTAAGGAACGTTCTGCAGACGCTAGGCGCTTTTCTTGTTGATCGCGACGATAAGGAATAAGTTCGGTAGCAACAACTTCACCTGAGTCAGTTTCAATAAAGGTTGGCACATCATTTTCTGGGCCGTATTCGCCAATCAGCGTTGGAATGTCGATTCCGAGCTCTTCCACCGCCTTTGTCTGGAGAGCTTCAACTCTCATTCGCTGCTCAGCCCGGGCAATTTCATCCCGGTGAACGCTGGAGGTTAGTTGATCAAGTTCCTGAGTAAGTTCTCTACTGCGAGAGCGAACAGAAAGAGTTTCTCCTTCACGTTCTGCTCGATTGGCTTCAAGTCGAGCACGTTCGGCTGAAGCTTTTGCAATGGAGCGTTCAATATGAATGAGCGCCTCATACGCCGCCTCTGCAATTGCTTGAGAGATTACAGCGCCGCGTGCTCGTGCTCCGCGTCTTGAAACCGCACGCTCAGAAGCTTCTCGCTCTGCGCGCGCTGACTCTTCCAAAGCTTGCGCGCGCGCAGCGATAGAAGTGACTCGTTCTTCGGATGTTCGCACAGCCAGACGAGCTTCGACCTCTGCAGTTCGTGCAGCCGATACTTGGTTTCGCAATAACTCAGCTTTGGAATGATCTGGTTCAGCTATATCTCCTCGTTGTTGCAACTGGTGCGAAGCGATTGTTAATTCATTCTCATCTCTTGATTTGGCCGCGGTTGCCTCGCTTATCGCGGTTGTTAAACGATCAACTTCAGCCAGTGCCGATTTTATGTTCTGACCAGATACCGCAAGTTGCTCGGTGAGAGCGGCAATACGAGCATCAGATTCATTGAGCTTGGAGAGCGCAGCGTCAAAGTTTCCTTGTTTTGTTTCAACTTCAGTTGCCGCAGAAGAGATTTCAAATTTGAGTCGGTCACAATTGTGATTGAGATCCTCTAACTTCTTTGAAAGTTCCGAGATGAGAGCTTGGATTTCAATCAAAGAGGATGAAGATGCTGATCCACCACGAGCTCGGGATGATGTGACTATATCTCCATCGCGAGTAACCACGTTGAGATTGCGGTGTTGGCTAAGAATTTGCTGCGCTTGCCGAACATCATCCGCAACTACGGTATGAGAAAGAAGTGCGCCGAGTAACTCTGAAATACGCGTAGATCTGACGTGGTTAAGTAAAGAAGTTAATCCAGAAGGCGTGGCTGAACTTGCCCCCTGCCCTGGTTCATAGACCAAAACATCTGCCTGACCTAGTTTTTTGTCACGCAGAACAGTAAGTGCATCTACCGCCGAAGATAAATCCCGCACAACAACTGCATCTGCTAAGGACCCAAGTGCGGCCGAGGTGGCTGCTTCCCAGCCACTATCAATTTCAATGAGTGATGCAACAGAGCCTAAAATCGAGAGTCCGTGTGAATCTTTGAGTAGCGCTGTGGCGCCATCACGAGAATCCGATGTCAGTTTTATAGCTTCTAACTTGGATTCGACAGCATTTCGCTCTCTATCGGCAGCGCGTTCTGCATCAACTAATTCTGTATGTTTCTGCTTTGCAACTTCCAACGCTCTCTTTGCCGCTTCAAATTCTGAATCAAGACCGAGCTCGCCAGAATCCGCATTTGCAATTTCGAGTTCAAATTCTGCGTAGTGTGCTTTAGCGACATCCACTCGACTCTGAGCTTCATCACGAGCAGCAGATAGTCGAGAAATTTCTTCGGTAATGGCTTCCAAACGCGCAGCAAGAGATTTAATGTGGCCTTCTTGGCGCGCAGTTCCTTCACGTTGATCTGCTAGCGCTCGCAGCGCCGCGGCGATTGTGTCTTCCTCTGCCTTAAGCGCTGATTCAACTTCCACCAGCGAAGCAGAAGATGTTGCTAGCTGCTGCGTTGCACTCACTACTTCAGCGCGGAGTTGCGCCTCCTCTTCGCGCAGCGCTGCTGCTTCTTCTTCTAATAGTTGCGGATCTCGTCCTGCGCTTCGCGCGTCTTCTGCTTCTTCAGCAAGAAATCGAGAACGTTCTTGAGCCAGAGATTGCGTTCCGCGAAACTTTTCGCGTAGTGCGCTGAGGGCATAGAAATTCTCCTGCGCCTTAATCAGTTGCGGACTTTCTAGGGCGGATTGTGCATCTAACTCTTCCTCGCGCCGACGTACCTGTTCTAGTTCGCCTTCAACAATCGCTCTGCGTTCACGAAGCGCATTCTCATCGGCAACTTCAGCATCGAGAGTTTTGGAGAGCGCGATGTAATCATCGGCTAAGAGACGTAGCTTTGCATCGCGCAGGTCGGCTTGAATGGTTGCGGCCTTTTTCGCCACCTCTGCCTGCTTACCCAGAGGTCTTAGCTGTCTGCGAAGTTCTACCGTGAGATCGTTGACGCGCGCTAAATTGGCTTGCATCGCATCGAGCTTGCGAATCGCCTTCTCTTTACGCTTACGATGCTTGAGAACTCCGGCTGCTTCTTCAATAAATCCGCGGCGTTCTTCAGGGGTAGCCATAAGAATGGCATCAAGCTGTCCTTGACCGACAATGACGTGCATTTCGCGACCAATTCCTGAATCGCTCAAAAGTTCTTGAATATCTAAAAGCCGGGATGCTTCACCATTAATTTGGTATTCGCTCTGTCCATTGCGAAAGAGGATGCGAGAGATAGTGACTTCGGTGTAATCAATGGGTAGAGCGCCATCAGTGTTATCAATAGTGACAGCGACTTCAGCGCGACCTAATGGAGCGCGCCCAGACGTACCCGCAAAGATGACATCTTCCATCTTGCCACCGCGCAGAGATTTAGCGCCCTGCTCACCCATAACCCAAGTGAGTGCATCAACTACATTTGATTTTCCAGAACCGTTGGGGCCAACTACGCAGGTGATTCCGGGTTCGAGTCGAAGTGTGGTCGCCGAAGCAAAGGATTTAAATCCTTTTAGGGTCAGCGACTTCAAATACACGCGGCAAACCTATCGGTAGGTGCGCCATTGGTATAAAAGCGACTCGTATCAAGTTGAACTTGAGGGTTTACGCCTTTTCAGTACTTAAAATTTCAAAGGCTGCTCTGGCCGCAGACTGTTCTGCTTCGCGCTTGCTCTTTCCAACACCTTGAGCAATTGCTTGCCCCGCAACCACTGCAATAGCTGTGAAACTTTTATCGTGATCGGGCCCAGTCTCAGAAACCTGATACTCCAAAGTTCCTTTTCCTAGGGCTGCAACTAACTCTTGCAACGCCGTTTTTCCGTCAAGCCCTGCGCCCTTTGCCATTGCACTTTCTAAAGTCTCTTTAATGAGTTCTTTGACTACATTCGATGTTTGCTCAAAACCAGATTCCAGATAGATGGCACCAATGAGAGCTTCTAACGCATCCGCGAGGAGAGAATTTTTATCACGCCCGTTGGTAACTTCTTCACCTTTGCCAAGGCGAATGTACTGTCCCAATTCGAGCGAGCGCGCAATATCGGCGAGCGCTCGCATATTTACGATCCCTGAACGAAGCGGAGAAAGCCGACTTTCATCTAGATCTGGATATTTCAAGTAAAGCTCTTCGGTAACAATGAGCCCAAGAACTGAATCGCCTAAAAATTCCAAGCGTTCGTTCGTGGTAGAAATCCCAGATTCGTAGGCAAATGACCTATGGGTAAAAGCCAACTCGAGCACTTCTGGGGAGAGTTGAACCCCTAGTTGCTCAAGAAGTTTTGAGTACAGATCAGACCTCTAGAACCTGACGACGGTTATAAGTACCACAGGTTGGGCAAGCAACATGGTTAAGTTTTGGTTGTTGGCATTGCGCACAGGTCGAAATTGCTGCAGCTGTTGTCTTCCACATGCTGCGACGGGAACGAGTCTTCGAACGAGACATCTTTCGCTTTGGTACTGGCACGGTATTCGTCCTTAATCTTCAATGGACCTTATCCGGCCCTTCTTCAGCGCTAAGTATCGCTTATTTCTCTGGATTGCCAAAATCGGAGTCCAAGAGGGGCGCTAACCCCGCCCAACGAGCATCAACTTCCTCATGTTCGTGGCCATCGGGAAGGGTCTCCCACTTCTCGCCACACTGAGGACAAAGCCCCATACACTCTTCATCGCAGAGAGGGTTGACCGGTAAGGCCAGAATTATCGCGTCGATGATTGGAATCTCAAGGTTCATCAGATCTCCGTCCATCTGCAACTCATCTTCATCTTCCAAATCAATATCTACTTCGTCGCTTCGCTTCTTCCGTCCTCTGTCATTTGTTGGCTCATATCGGTAGAGCTCTTGAATTTTCCTCTCAACTATCTCTTCGACAGGATCTAAACAGCGAATGCATTCTCCATGAGCGACAGCATAGATTTCAGCGCTGAGAAGTACACCTTCGGTCACCGATTCAACTCGAATGTCTGCCTCAATAACGCCACCTTGTGGCACTCCAATAAGAGGAACACCAATTCTCTCCGGTGCTTCAATATCGAGTTCATACTCTTTCATTTCCCCAGCACGTCGCGAAAGCTCGTGGATATTGAGGATAAATGGGTTCTTATTCATCGGTGTAATTCAGAAAGTATCAATTGTCGTCGTTGAGCTGAGACAAAACATCCTTATCGTTGGCGCCTTCAAGACGTTCACGGCCGCGCGCAACGGCTTCCATTGTCTTGTTAAGGATTACCTCCAACGTTGCCAAGCGGCCATCGATATAAGCCTCGACTTCTTCACGTTCTTGGGAAGCCAAATCTCTTGCATCATCAAGAATTCTCTTAGCCTCATCCCTAGCAGCCTGCACAATCGAAGTTTGCTCAACCATGCGAGCGACATCTTCGCGGGCAGTTGCAATCATCGCCTCTGCACTAGAACGCCCTTCTTCAATAATTTGGTCACGTTGGGCGAGAATGTCTTCTGCTTTAGAGAAGTCAGTCGGCAGATCTGCCCGCGCACCTTCCAGGATTTCCAACATCTCGCCTCGATGAACAACGCATGAAGCTGAAAGTGGAACTCCGCGCGCCTCTTCAACAATCGCAATTGCCGTGTTCAGTTTTTCAATTGAATCCATTGTCATGATTGCTCTCCTGCTCGTGCGATAAGGGCGGCATTTACATTTGCGGGAACCATGGATGAGACGTCTCCCCCGTAGTATGCCAACTCTTTCACTATGGAAGATGATAAAAATGAATGTGTAGGTGAGGTGGCCATAAACATGGTTTCAACTCCTGAAGCTTGAATATGCACTTGCGCCATTTGAAGTTCGTAGTCGAAGTCAGTGACAGCCCGCAGGCCTTTAACAATTGCTTGTACATCATTCTTTTTGCAATACTCAACCAACAATCCGCTTCCGGAATCCACGCGCACGTTGGAAAATTTCTTTACATTTTCACTAATCATGCTGATGCGCTCTTCTACGCTAAAGAGCCCTGTTTTATTGCGATTTACAAAGACGGCGACGATAACTTCGTCGAACTGCAAGCTTGCGCGCTCAATGATGTCAAGGTGGCCAAAAGTGATTGGATCAAAGGACCCAGGGCACACAGCACGCTTCATAGTGCAAACGCTAGCAATGAATCCAGCCGTTATCCATTCTCGCCTTCAACACGCGTAGGAAAAGCGTAGAAAATAGTTGCCTGACCGTAATTCTTTTCACGCAGAGCAGAAAATCCTTCAGGCCATGAAATCTCTTTTGTGCGGCTATTTCGCTCAACTGCGATGATTCCTTGGGAATCTAGAAATCCGCCATCCCTAATCAAGATGAGGGATTCAATAACATCGATATCTGAAACATCATATGGCGGGTCCAAATAAATGAAATGGTAACTTTGCGCTGCCTTATCTTGAAGAAAGCGATGCACGTTCATCGCGTATAAATGGAATGTGCCAGGGCATTGAGCGCTCTTCAAACTTTCATAATTTGAATGTATCGACTTTGCGGCTGCTTCATCTTTTTCAACTGCGTGAACTAGCGTGGCTCCGCGAGATAATGATTCCAGAGCGATAGCGCCCGTTCCAGAGTAAAGATCTAAAACTCGCAAACCTTCTAATCCTCCAAATTCGGAAGTCAAAGTAGAAAAGAGAGCCTCGCGCGCTCGATCTGAAGTTGGACGAGTGGATGAGGCAACTGCATCTAAAGACCGTCCTTTTGCTAGCCCAGCAATAATTCTCATCTCATTACGCCTTGTCGATAAATTCTGCGGCGCTATCAACTTGCAGCTGTGCAAGCTCGGCCGCTAATAGAGGGTGCTTTTCAAGTCCGGTATCTAAAACTGTAGATGCATCTTCACGTGCGGCTTCAATTAAATGTTCATCACGTAGAACTCGCAAGAGGCGTAGATGGGATTTGCTGCCTGACTGGTTAACCCCGAGAACATCGCCTTCTCGACGTTGTTCTAAATCGATTCTCGAAAGTTCAAAACCATCTAGCGTTGCAGCAACTGCATCAAGCCGAGCACGGGCCGGAGATTGCGCAAGAGCGCTTGTTACAAGAAGACAGAGTCCGGGCGATGTCCCGCGACCCACTCGACCACGTAGCTGATGCAACTGTGAAACCCCAAATCTATCTGCATCCATCACCACCATCACGGTGGCATTTGGCACATCCACTCCAACCTCAATTACGGTCGTGGACACCAATACATCAATCTCCTTATTCGTAAAGGCGCGCATAGTTGCATCTTTCTCCTCCGCCGATAAACGTCCATGTAGCGGAGCAACTTTGAGTCCAGAGAGAGCGCCGCTTTGTAGTTCTGGGCCTAACTCTTCAACTGAAGCCATCGAATTCGCAGTCTCCCCCATCAGAAATTCCAAATCAGCGTCTTCAGATTCAGTGGCCGAGATTCGCGGTACTACAACATATGCCTGATGTCCTTGCACCACTTCTTCTCGAATGCGGCTCCATGCGCGCTCCAAAAAAGCAGGCTTTTCTAAAACTGGCACTACATGAGTTGTGATGGGGGCTCGGCCAAGCGGAAGCTCACGTAAAGTCGAAACATCAAGATCTCCAAATACCGTCATTGCGACAGTGCGCGGAATTGGAGTAGCAGTCATGACAAGCAGATGTGGTGGATGAATAGCTTTTTTCTTCAGCGCATCTCTCTGTTCGACTCCAAAGCGATGTTGTTCGTCAACGATTATTAAACCTAAATCTTGAAATTCAACGTGCTCTCCTAACAACGCATGGGTGCCGACAACAATTCCAGCTTCACCGTTTGCCGCTTTGGCAAGCGCATCGCGACGTGCTGTCGCAGATTGCGATCCGGTAATCAAAGATACTTGCGTTGCATTTTCCTGCGCACCCAACATTCCGCCCTGAGCAAGCGGACCTAATAACTTTTCAATAGTCCTCAGATGTTGAGCAGCAAGCACTTCGGTCGGGGCTAAAAGAGCAGCTTGACCACCATTATCGATAACAGTAAGAGCAGCACGGAGAGCAACAATTGTCTTTCCCGAACCTACTTCCCCTTGCAATAAGCGATGCATCGGATGAGGTTGTGCCAAATCTTCAGCGATTTCTTTCGCAACGGCAATTTGACCGCCAGTAAGTTGAAATGGAAGTAAGGCATCAAAATCTCTTAAAAGCCCTTTGTCGTGCTCTGGTCGCGCTACCGCAGCAAGACCTTTAAGTTCGCGACGTCGCGACAACAAGAGCAATTGCATAAGAAGCGCTTCATCAAAAGTAATACGTTGGCGAGATTTCTCCGCGCTATCTAGATCTACTGGATTGTGCAGTTGTACGAGGGCTTGGTGCAGTGACGGATAGCCGTACTTATCGCGTATCCAATCGGGCATGAAATCTGGCACTTCATCAAGTGCGCCAATTGCTAATTCGATGCATTGGGCAATTTTCCACGAAGGTAACTTTGCACTTGCGGGGTACATCGGCAGATACTTTCCAGCAAAGCCTTCAACGGCAGAATCAACATCACCGCCATCTGCAATCAATTCGTAATCAGGATGGGCAAGTTGTCGTTTCCCATTAAAGACTCCTACTTTTCCAGCAAAAAGCCCTTGCCTTCCTACCTTAAGTTCTTTTTCGCGCCATGCTTGATTAAAAAATGTGAGAGATAACTTTGCTGTTCCATCAGTAACAACGACCTCGAGAATATTTCCTTTACGCGCGTGCAACCTGCGACTGGTAGCGCTATAAATCTCAGCCAAAATGGTGACCTCATCACCTTCAACGAGTTCAGCGATATCGGAAAGTTCGCCCCGCACCAAATACCTACGGGGATAGTGATGCAGTAAATCCGAGATTGTTACGTAACCGAAAAGGTCGCGAAGCGCCTTCGCAGTTCTATCGCCCACGACTGCAGTAAGTTTTGAGTCGAGGGTCGCCATGCGCTTATTCTCTCTAGATGGAGCGCTTGGACTCGGCAAATTCCGCATGATTATGCGCGGATTCGCTGAAGGCGCCCCTGTCTTGCTACCCTAGCGCCCTGATTTCAGTATGGAATCTTTGTGAATCTAGAAGGAGTACCCCTCATGGCATCTTCATGCGACATTTGTGGCAAGGGCCCAAGCTTTGGAAATAACGTCTCGCACTCTCAGGTGAAGACTCGCCGCCGTTGGAATCCAAATATCCAGCGCGTGAAGACGCTCGTTGCAGGAACTGCAAAGCGTCAAAATGTGTGTACTTCTTGCCTCAAGGCAGGCAAAGTCACTCGTTAATTCAGTTTTCTATTGAAAATGGCTCCAGGAAACTGGGGCCTTTTTCATATCTATACCTTGAATACCTGAACCCGAAACAACTTCTCCAATATGCAGCCCAGGCAAATTGCGCCCTGTTGCCAGCAGAACATGATCTTCCCCGCCACCAAGAATCCATTGCCAGACATCAGCGTTGATTTCAATTGCTAAATTATTGAGTTCGCCAAACTCCGGACTCTGCTGAAATAGAGATTGCTCAAGTGCCAGTGCGACGCCAGAAGCAGTTGCCAATTGCTCTCCTTGAACCAGCAATGAATCGCTGAGATCGACCATTGCTGTGGCGGCGCCGAAATCAATTGCATAATCCAACGTTGGCGCAGAGAACTGGGATAGCGCCATATCGGCTGCAATTGAATTAACTGAAATTTCTTTTGTAAGTAGCTCCAAGCCAGCAGCAGACCAGCCAGGTAGCGATGAAAGATAAATTGAATCACCAACTTGTGCGCCACTTCGGGCGATTGGATTAAGGACGGCTCCGATTGCAGTCATGGCAATCACAATCTGCTCACCACGCGTAATATCTCCGCCCACAATATAAGCTCCAGCTAGCGTTGCCTCATGCTGCATTCCACGAGCAAGACTTTCAATCCAACTCAACTCTTCCTTGCCAGTAAGTGAAACTGCTGCAACTAAGTATTCGCACCGCCCACCCATTGCAAGAATGTCTGCGACATTTGCGGCGCTAATCTTTCGACCAATATCAAAGGCTGACGACCATTCGCGATTGAAATGGACACCTTCTACTGCCATATCCGAGGTAACAACCGAGCGAGGTGAAGTTGCTACAACCGCCGCATCGTCGCCAATTCCCACGTGAATTCGGGGATCTGTGCTGGCAAATATCTGCTGCAATGCAGATATAACGCTATCTTCGCTAAACCCCATAGCCACAAGCCTAGAACATGAGATAGCGTTAGGGCGAAGCGGAGGGAAATATTCAATGTCAGTACAGGCCTACATCTTGATCCAAACCGAAGTTGGTAAAGCGAACTCAGTTGCAGCTGCAATTAAGGCTATTCCTGGGGTGACACTCGCTGAAGGTGTAACCGGTCCGTACGATGTGATTATGCGCGCTGAAGCGCCATCGATGGAGGAATTCGGTCGTGCAATTTTGAGCAAAGTGCAATCAGTTGCCGGTATTACTCGTACTTTGACTTGCCCAGTTACTAATTAATTTCCCAGCGTTCCATTTCTGCGGGTAAGCGCAGACAGCAATAGGTGTGTAATCACCTCGGAGTAATTAACTCCACTAGCTGCCCACATCTTTGGAAAGACTGAGGTAGCAGTAAATCCAGGCATGGTGTTGAGTTCATTGATAATGACTTGGTTCGAGCTGGTCAGAAAGAAATCAACACGGGCTAAGCCAGAGCAACCCAGCGCCTTAAACGCTGCAATAGCTGCGGTACGAATCGCATCTGAAGCAGTTGCAGTAATTGGTGCAGGAAGTTCAATGTCGGTAGCGCCATCTAAATACTTTGCCTCAAAATCGTAAAACTCAAACTTGGAGTCGATGATAATTTTTCCCACTATTGAAGCTTGTGGCTCTCCATCAATTTCCAGCACCGCACATTCAATTTCACAACCTGCGATAGCAGCCTCAATTAGAATTTTGGAATCAAAGTTAAGCGCCTCTGCAATAGCCTCGTTGAGTTGCTCTTCGCTCTTTACCTTTGATGTTCCACGCGATGAGCCGCCTCGAGCAGGTTTAACAAAGACGGGATAGCCGAGTGCAGACACTTTCTTTGTTATCTCATCTGGTTGAGCTTGCCACTCTGCGCTCTTGACCACGATTCCCGGGGCAGTTGCTATTCCGTGCGATGCAAAGATTGGCTTGGCGAATGATTTATCCATCGCCACCGCAGAAGCCAGAACTCCTGAACCTACATAAGGCAGGTCAGCCATCTCCAATAAGCCTTGAATTGTGCCATCTTCTCCAAAAGGACCATGCAAAAGTGGGAAAACAATATCTATATCTAAATTTTTTCCAGCGACGCTAAAGCCGGACACATCGGCCACGAGTGTGGGAGCAGACTCCGGAATTGTTGGAAGCACGCTATTTACAATTTTTAGAGAATGGTCTTCGGGAACTAGAACCCACTTACCTGTCTTAGTGATTCCGATCAAGATTGGTTCATATTTATTTCGATCTATCGCCGCAAAGACGCTACCTGCTGAAATGCAAGAAATTTCATGTTCGCTGCTTCGCCCACCGCAAATTATCGCTACGCGTTTTTTCATCGAATGAAGTTCTCAGCTTTCGTAGTAATTTCCATGAGCTTCTGCAGCGCATCTGTAGGAGATAATTGTTCACTGACTATCTCTGCAACCGCTTCAATGACAGGCACTTCGATGCCTACCCGATGAGCAATTTCAACCACTGCGCTGGCAGTAGCTACCCCCTCAACTGTTTTTGCTACTTCTTCGCGCGCCTTGGCCATTGAACCCGTGCGACCAAGGACTTCACCGAAGGTGCGGTTGCGTGAAAGAGGTGAACCGCAACTTGCTACAAGATCTCCCATACCAGCTAAGCCGGCTGCAGAAAGTGGATCAGAACCGTGTGCGGCACAGAGGCGCGCCACTTCATTGAGGCCACGGGTGATCAGCATCGCTTGAGTGTTTTCACCAAATCCCATACCGATTGAAATTCCAACGGCAAGTGCGATGACGCTCTTAATCGCACCAGAGAGTTCACAACCCATAACATCGATTGAGGTGTAGACCCGATAGTAAGGTGTTCGAAAGAGTTCGCGAATCTGATCAGCCAATTCTTGAGTGGCAGCAGCAGCTACAGCCCCAGCTGGTTGGCGGAGTACTAACTCATCGGCCAGATTTGGTCCGGTAATAATTGCAATCTTCTTAAGGCCTAGAACATCTTCGATAACTTCAGTCATGCGCATCTGGGTGCTAATTTCAATACCTTTAAGAGTGCTGACGATCACTGAATCAGCTGCAAAATGGTCTTTCCAATCAACCAAAGTTGTCCGCAATTGTTGAGCCGGAATGGCAAGAACATAAGTGTGCGAATGGGTGAATGCTTGCTGTAAATCTGTAGTCGCCACAATATTGTGGGGAAGAATGTGGCTATCTAAATACTTCTTATTGGTGTGGTGAGAGTTAATTTCATCAATAACGTCAGTGTTACGACCCCACAGAAGCACTTCATTTCCGGCATCACTGAGAACTTGCGCCATGGTGGAACCCCAGGCGCCTGCACCAAAAACCGTGACTGTGCTCATCTTCTCTTCTTCTTAAAATTACCTGTACGGGGTAATTCAGATGTGTGTGGGTCAAAGATTACTTCAGGGCGCTTTTGACCACGAATTTCTTCAAGTAAAACGGTGATGGCGCGCATGATTTCAGCTGTCGCTTCGATGAGCGCCTGCGGATCATCAGCCTTGCCCTTCCAGCGAGACAGATCTACGGCTCTTCCAGCGCGGATTGTGATGGTTTTTCGTGGAAAGAGATGAAGGCGCGTTGTGTAATTAGGAACGATGAGCTGAGATCCCCACTGCGCAATTGGAATGACGGGGGTGTCAGTTGCTAAAGCAAGCCGAGCACAACCAGTCTTTGCAACCATAGGCCACATATCGGGATCGCGCGTCAGTGTGCCTTCTGGGTACACACCAAGCATGTGGCCTTTTTCCAGCAGAATCTTTGCGTGATCGACAGCCTTCTTTGCATCAGAAGTTTCGCGTTCGACTGGAATTTGGCCAGCTGCCAACAAAATCTTGCCGATGACCGGGACTTTGAAGACACCTGACTTGCCCAGATACCTCGGCGCTCGCCCGTTGCGATACAAGAAATGGGTAAAGACAAGTACATCAAGGTAAGACATGTGATTGCTGGCCACAATAACGCGACCTGTGGTTGGAATATTTTCAGCGCCTTTCCAATCACGCTTCATCAGAACGTTGAAAATTGGAATGATCAGGCGAGTCCAAAATTTGAAGGTGCGATTTGTGCCAAGTGGATAACCACTAGGAGGTGCATAGGAGACCTGAAATTGCGCCACGTCTAGAATCCTAGCGATAAAAAAATCAGGGCCCGCATCTGGCGAGCCCTGATTTTTAGAGAGTGAAGATTTACTTCTTCTTCTTTGCAACCTTCTTTGCTGGCTTACGCTTTGCAGGTGCCTTCTTTGCTGGCTTCTTCTTTGCTGCCACCTTCTTCTTTGCAGGAGCCTTCTTAGCGGCCTTCTTAGCGGCTGGCTTAGGAGCTGCCTTTACCTCTGGCTTTGGAGCAGGTCCTAGCTTGCGGTCGCCTGAGATAACTTCCTTAAGCGCCTTTGCAGGTAAGAAGCGAGCCTTCTTTGAAGCCTTAATCTTGATGGTTTCGCCTGTGAATGGGTTACGTCCCATACGAGCCTTGCGATCAACCTTCTTAAACTTTCCGAAATCGTTGATCATCACATCGTTGCCTGCTGACATGTTACGAGTGATTGTGTCGAAGATGATGTCTACAGCGTGAGCTGCTTCTTTCTTGCTGCCGTTGAAGTGTGGGGCCAACGCAGCGATGAACTGGGCCTTATTCATTCAATTCCCCTTAGAGTTGTTTTTACGCGTAAATAATTAAGCTTTTGCTTAACTGCGTAAAACTTAAACCTATTTAAGGGGTGAGAGTGTGATTACTGTGCGCGTGTCGCATTTAATTATTTCGGCAAAAATAGAGTTTTTATGCGTAAAAAACTCTCATTCTTAAGTTGAGAGTTTTACCGCTACGCCTCACCCTGTCTTATAAAAGCGGCCTTTTACGCTCAGATTCCCCCGTTTATACGCGAATTGGCAGAGTCTTAGGCTTATATGAAGGGCGCTTTGCTTCAAAAGCATCAATGAAATCAGTCTGTTTCAAGGTTAATCCGATGTCATCAAGACCTTCCATCAGACGCCAGCGAGTGTAGTCATCTAATTCAAAGGGCACTGTCTGGTCTGCGTACGAGACCGTACGTGAATCCAGATCAACCGTTATTTCAAGCGCTGGATTAGCCTCGATGGCTAGCCATAACGAATCAACTACATCCTGAGCAAGCACTACGGTCAGAAGTCCACTCTTTAAGGAGTTTCCGCGGAAGATGTCTGCAAAGCGGCTCGAGATAACTACTTTGAAACCATAATTTTGCAGCGCCCAAACAGCATGTTCGCGGGATGAACCGGTACCAAATTCTGGACCAGCTACCAAAATAGTTCCGTTTTTAAATGCCTCCTGATTAAGCACAAACTCTGGATCACTGCGCCATGCCGAAAATAGTCCGTCCTCGAAACCGCTACGAGTAACTCGCTTGAGGTAGACGGCAGGAATAATTTGATCGGTATCGACATTGCTACGACGAAGTGGTACTCCAGTTCCTACATGCTTGATGAATTTCTCCATTTTTTCGTCCTTTCCTACAAATCTGCCGGTGAAGAGAGCGTCCCGCGAATAGCAGTAGCTGCTGCTACAAGCGGGCTGACCAAGTGAGTGCGTCCGCCCTTTCCTTGGCGACCTTCAAAATTTCTATTGGAAGTAGATGCAGATCTTTCGCCAACGCTGAGTTGATCTGGGTTCATACCAAGACACATAGAACATCCCGCATTTCGCCATTCTGCTCCTGCATCGAGAAAGACCTTATCGAGACCTTCTTTCATAGCTTGCTGGCGAACCCGTTCTGAGCCAGGAACAACGAGCATGCGTAGCTTTGGCGCAATCTTCTTTCCTTGCAAAATGCTGGCCGCTGCACGCAGATCTTCAATACGCCCGTTGGTGCAAGAACCCAAGAAAACAGTGTCAATCGCTATCTTTTTCAGCGGGGTTCCTGCTTCAAGTCCCATGTACTGCAGAGCGCGTTCGGCAGCGCCTCGTTCTTCGGGATCAGTGAAATCAGCTGGATTTGGCACTACTGCATTTAGCGGAAGTCCTTGTCCTGGATTGGTTCCCCATGTAACGAATGGTTCAAGTTCATCTGCGTTGAGATCGATTTCAACATCGAACTTTGCATCTGAATCTGTATACAAAGTCTTCCAATAGGCCATCGCTTCATCCCAATTCTCAGGAGTATGTGGCTTGCCCTTGATGTAATCAAAGGTCGTTTGATCAGGCGCGATAAGACCAGCACGCGCACCTGCTTCGATTGACATATTGCAGATGGTCATACGACCTTCCATTGAAAGGGCGCGAATCGCAGAACCACGATATTCGATAATGTAGCCCTGTCCCCCACCAGTACCAATCTTGGCAATGATTGCCAGAATAATGTCTTTTGCCGTTACCCCTGGCTTTAATACGCCTTCCACATTAATTGCCATTGTCTTGGGGCGACGCGATGGCAAAGTTTGAGTAGCTAGAACATGTTCCACTTCGGATGTTCCAATACCAAAAGCAATTGCACCGAAGGCACCGTGAGTTGAGGTATGCGAATCGCCGCAAACAATGGTCATGCCAGGTTGGGTGATTCCAAGCTGAGGTCCAACCACGTGGACCACGCCCTGGTCAGCATCACCAAGTGAATGGATGCGAATTCCAAATTCCTTTGCATTATTACGTAAGGTGTCGATCTGTAGCTTTGATACTGGATCGGCAATAGGTTTCAAAATATCAAGCGTTGGAGTGTTGTGATCCTCTGTTGCAATGGTCAGATCTGGGCGACGCACTTTCCGGCCGGCAAGTCGTAACCCATCGAAAGCCTGTGCGCTTGTTACTTCGTGAATAAGTTGCAGATCGATATAGAGAAGATCGGGTTCTCCTTCTGCAGATCGAACGACATGGTCTTCCCAAATCTTCTGCGCTAACGTCTTGCCCATCAGCCTCTGTGCTCCTTTAAAACTCGACGATTCTGCATCTCATACGCAATTGAGACTTGGCGAAATTGCCGTCTCAACTATTGGGATGCTAGTATCACTCCGTGGATAAGAAGAATAGCGGAGTTGGCGTCTTAGATAAAGCCGTAGTAATTCTGGCTACCTTGGAATCGGGTCCTCACTCACTTGCCGAACTCGTGGCCGCAACCGGTATTGCACGCCCAACCGCTCACCGTCTTGCGGTGGCCTTGGAATTTCATCGCTTGGTAGCGCGTGATCTCAACGGTCGTTTCATCATTGGCCCACGCTCTGGCGAATTAGCTGCCGCGGCCGGTGAAGATCGCTTGATTGCTGCTGCCGGTCCTGCGCTAGCCGCGCTGCGCGATGCCACAGGTGAATCAGCGCAGCTCTACCGCCGACAAGGCGATATCCGTATCTGTGTTGCAGTTGCCGAACGGCTCTCTGGTCTACGCGACTCTGTACCAGTTGGTGCATCTCTTACGATGCAGGCAGGTTCTGCAGCGCAAATTCTGATGGCTTGGGAAGATTCCGAGAAAATTCATCGTGGTCTCAAAAATGCTCGTTACACAGCAGCGCACTTAGCAGCAGATCGTCGCCGTGGTTGGGCGCAATCTGTGGGCGAACGTGAAGCTGGCGTGGCATCGGTATCTGCGCCAGTTCGAGGTCCTAATGGAAAAGTAATTGCTGCAGTTTCAATTAGTGGACCTATTGAAAGGCTGGGTCGTCAACCTGGTCGATTACATGCGGCAGCAGTTGTGGCAACTGCCGAGCGGCTTACTGAGCATTTAAAATCTGGGAAGTAAATTAGTTC
>JACCDM010650104.1_pt1 | contig 44549 bp, 30 predicted proteins | sample 7445851 | NCBI WGS metagenome assembly JACCDM01 (sample SAMN15323438, study PRJNA562643) | freshwater metagenome | isolation source: river surface water | place: USA:Blue River Watershed | collected 2017-08-16
CAAGCTCTGACTTTTCACTGGCTTTTGACAGTGATAACTCCCCACTGGCTTTTGACAGTGATAACTCTCCATTCTTTAGTAACGATAACCCAACACTGACCTCTATCCCATTTCCAATAGGATTAACTGAACATACATACGGATTTCCAAACCCATTTTTTATCAAATGTGTAATAGTATTCAGAAAATGAACGTCTGAAATAGGAACACATGTCCATACTATAAAATTTTTTGGAATAATCCCTTTTTTAAGTTTATGAAATTTTTCGAAATCTTTTTTGTCAATTATACAGATTTTCCGAGAGTTATCTATATATGAGTTTGTAAAAATTTTTTCCATTTATAAAAAGTGTTAAAAATATTCTAATATTTTTAACGATTATTCATCATCCATTCTTTCAGTTAAATCTAAATATGCCTGTCTCAAAAAATTCACATCATCCGTTGAATGTACAGTTTCCTCAAGTTCCACAGAATGCCGAGGATGACGGTAAATGTTAGAAATCAGAAAAGTTCTGTATCTTTCTATCAATAATACTAACTCATGATTTAACTCGCCTTTTGTGGAATCCTTGAATATAACCGACGGATTCAAAACTTTTATTTTTCTCATAATATCACTCCTTGTTTTTCCAACATACCCAGCTACTATTGACTCGACATCCTCACCTAGAATATTCTTGACAATTGATTGACCGACATAGTAATCTCTTTCAAGTTCTCTTTTTTTCAGTATTTTTCTCATTTCTCGGTTTACTTGGTCAGCATGTATTATTTTGGTTTTCACATCTAGTTCCAAATTCCCTGTAATGTCCTTGAGAAAATTATCAATATTAGCCATACCATTTAAATTTTTAACTGCCAATACCTCAATCCCGTCGTTATCTAAAAGAGTCCAATAACGCCTTTTTAACTCTTTTGTAACAAACTTGGAAAGTGGCTGTTCAAATTCATAATAATATATATTGCTATTACCTCTGTCATGTTCGCTCACTTTTATAAAAATTTTTTCATTCTCCATTTATTCAATAAAATTTTTTTGAAATTCTTCCATTGTTATTATAGGAATTCCTAGAGTTTTAGCTTTATCAGTTTTACCAGTAGATGGCCCAGATTTGGTTTTAACAATAACTCCAGTTGTATTTCTTGAAACAGATGTCATGACTGAACCTCCCATGTCTTCTATCAATCCCTGTAAATTTGCGTCTCGAAAGCCAGAAAACACAAATTTCGCATTCTTTAATTTTGATAAAGCTTTTTCTGTTTTAACTTGAACAGAAATTCCAACTTTTTTGAGAAAATCTCTAGCAAACTCTATGTTTTCAACTATTTTTGTAGCAGTAATCTCAGAAAACCCGTCAATATTCTGAATTTTACGAAAAAGTTGGGTTTTATCCATGGTATCAATATCTGTTAAAATAGACGGAAATTTTTGAAAGAGAGATTTGACCTTTTTAACGCCTATTCCAAATCCAAATATTCCAGTAGCTCCTAACAAGGTGGGTATCTTTACTCTTTTCATACCTTCCTGTTTATTGACATAAATTCTTTCTGACGTTTTTTCTGGAAAAATTTTCAATAAATCTTCCTTGGATGCTAACAGAATTTTTATCAGGTTATTCAGTCCATAGGAAAACATTTTTTCAACAGTTTTTTCTCCAACATGTTTAATATCTAATTTTCGAAAAAAATCAACAGCCAGTTTGATACATGACTGTTCAGATATTTTCTCATCATCTCTGTTTGCCAGAATATTTACACCATTCTTGTCCCATGTGTAGTCATTCGGCATATTCGGTTCAACAGGTTCTATAACGTTCAGAATATACGGAATAACATCATTTGACCGAATAACTGAAATTCTTGCACCTTTTCCTATACCATTATCCATGACATACTTTCCATGGTGAGCAGTCGCACGAGTTATAGTTATATCTTTGAGAACTATAGGCTCTATGATTACTACAGGCTTTAACTGACCCCACTTGCTGACCGTCCATTCCACTTCCAATACCGTAGTTTCTTGAATATCTCCGTCCATTATTTTTTTAAAGGCAAAGGCGTATTTGGGATTTCCATCAGTATTTCGAATATATTTACTATTACTTGTTATAACAATACCATCAATGTTATATTCAGATGTTTCTTTCCATTTTGTTAATAATTCCGATAAAAAATCTATCGAAATATTTTGAATGGATTCCTTACCATGTCTAACAACCTCAAATCCTAACTCGAAAAGTTTAGATATTTGTCTAGACGGGCGAATAGCAGTTTCATCCAACTCATATATAATCTCATAGGCAACAAATCGAACATGTTTCATTCCTTCTTCCAGAGTTTTGGAATTGACCAACCCAGCTACCATACTACGAGCATTCTTGTATTCATCGTATATAAAATCTTTCTTTCGAATAACAAGTTCCCCGCGAATGACAAGGTTTTCTTCGGAGACATTCTTTGGAATATTTCGAATAAACTGATGTAAGTGAGATATGTCTGCTCCAATGATTCCATCCCCACGAGTATATAGACAAATTTTATCTTTATTTTTCACATATAAACAGGAAACTCCGTCAAGTTTCTCAGATATAATCACATCTGTGAAATTATCTCGTAACCATTTGGTTAATTTCGCTGAACTTTTTGGAGTTATTTTATTCAAACTTCCGAGCCAGTAAGGAATTTTTACTCGGTTTTCACCACTTCTTATGGTAGCTCCAACTGTTATTTCTCCACCAAGCCTCTCTATTTCTTCAACCAGTTTATCATAGTCTTCATCAGACATTATAGGAAATGCGGAATTATGATAAGCATCATCAGCTTTTTCTTTTAATTTCAATAATTTTCGAAGAGACATTTATTAAAAATAAATTTGGTTTTAAAAATCATTTTTCTAATCTTTTTTTCTCATATAAATTCCAAGCAATCAACAGGCATACAGAAATTAAGAGAGAATAAAAACCCCATTTTATAACCGAAAATTTTAACACGTCATTTCCGTCATCATCAGAACTTTTCTCACGAATAAAGTTTGGACGGTAAAATAACAGAACAGTTGCAACTATTCCAAAAGTCAATAGATATACTGGATTGGTAATATTTCGCAAATCTGGTAATGTTAGACTTGAACCAGCGATATCTTGTTCAAGTCTATCAATGTTTTTTTGAATAGTAGGAGTTGATGGCACTTCCATTTTTTATTTACAAATAAAAAATAAATGGATTTTTTTGATAAAAATTCCCAAACATTCTTTTTTCCATGTGTTCATTGTGGAGAAATGATAGCTATTCATGTTTCAGATATTTGCTGTAGAATTTTTAGACATGGCAATTATAAAAATGGATTACATTCAATAAATCCACATGCTTCCAGAGAAGTCTGTGAAGATTTGGTAAAAAATGATTTGATATATGGCTGTGGAAAACCCTTTCGAATGGAAAGGGGAGAAAATGGGTTTGAAAGAATTGTAGAGTGTGAATATATCTAGTGAATCAAGACACAATATCATCTAATATGAAATATGACTGTTTTAATTTCTGTATAGTTTTTTCCTTTTCCATCTTTTTTAACAGTAGTAATAGAACCGACTGTTGATTTGCTTCAAAAAATTTTGTGAGAGCTTTCTGAGATATCATTCCATCTTTTTTCCGATGTTTTCTTATCATTTCTATTATGTTATTACTATCAGCTTTTTTTATCAATACTGGTTCATCTGTTGCATTGATAAATTCTTCCACTTCTTTTTTTGCAACTTTATCCAAATTTTCTAATGTTTTGGAATGTTTATTCGTTTTATCAGATTTTTTAGTTTTATCAGGTTTTACAGTTTTCTCATATTTCTCAGGTTTCTCAGACTTTACAGGATTATCAGCCTTTACAGGATTATCAGACTTTACAGACTTTACAGGTTTCTCAGACTTCTCAGACTTATCAGGATTATCAGGTTTCTCAGACTTATCAGGATTATCAGGTTTATCAGACTTTACAGGTTTCTCAGACTTATTAGGTTTTACAGTTTTCTCAGATTTCTCAGGTTTCTCAGACTTTACAGGATTATCAGGATTATCAGACTTTACAGGTTTATCAGGATTATCAGGATTATCAGACTTTACAGTTTTCTCAGGTTTCTCAGGTTTATCAGACTTTACAGACTTTACAGACTTTACAGGTTTCTCAGATTTATCAGACTTATCAGACTTATCAGACTTTACAGGTTTCTCAGACTTATCAGACTTATCAGACTTATCAGACTTATCAGACTTTACAGGTTTCTCATTAGTTTCAGGTTTATCATCTTTGTCAGTTATCTCAACGACCTTTTCATCCACATGTTCTGTATCAAATTCTCCATTATAGTAGTAATAAATTCTTTGACGAAGTGCTGATAATTCCCAATCCTTGTAAAAGTCCACAGGTCTTCCCAACAGACGGGATAATTTATCTATACAATTGGCTTTTTGAACTTTTTCGTTAAAATCCAAATAAAATTTTTCTGGAAAACTTGCCTTTGAAAATGTTATTTTATTTACGTTATCTATTAGAACCTGACATTTTGGGTCATTTAACAGGAAATGAACTCCACCTCGAAAAACTACCGTTTCAAGTTTCTGAATATTACATACATTGGGAAATGTTTGTGACAGGTATTCATGATACTCCATAACCATGTCCCAACCAAACACATGGAAATATGAAACATTATTTTCGCGTATTTCTATCAAACGATATTTTAAAACTTGAGCCATTTTAAAATTCCATGTTTAATTTCGAAAAAATCATTTTAAAATTATTTTTAAAAATTTCGTTTTCATTTTTAAGTTTTTTAACTTCGTTCAAAAGTAAAATTGGAAGATGTTGGTAATATACAGTTTCTGGTAATCCATCCTTATAACAGACAAGTTCAGGAATTACTTTTTCTACCTCTTCAGCTATCAAACCATACTGAACCTTTTCTCTTGCATGTGTTTTGTAGTTAAAAGAAACTGGTTGCAAATCAAGAATTTTTAAAGAAAAATTCTCTGAGATAGGTTGTATATTTTCTTTATATCTCACAGAAGAGGATATAGTTCCTAATTGACCAGTGGAATCTATGAGAACGTTAATAGCATCGGCGACTCCAGTTGTTATTCCACGTATTCCTTGAATATTACAAGTTGATATAGACATCGCAGAAGTACCGATTCTTATACCGTTCGAAAGTCCAGCAAATGCAGCTCCAGCGCCACTTGCAATTATAATATTGTCTGAACCTAAACCAACGCTACTACCAGCAGAACTTCCCACCATAATATTCCCACTTCCGGTGGTTAAACTGGAACCGGCAAATTTTCCCAGAAGAGTATTCTCAATACCAGTAGATACTATCACTCCAGCTTGCCTACCTACAGCAGTATTTCCACCCCCAGTAGCCGAGGATAAACACCCAGCTCCAATAGCAGTTGAATTTGTTCCCGAGCCGTTTAAAAATAAAGCATCACTACCAACTGCCACATTCCCTGTACCTGACGTATTCAAAAACATTGCACTTGAACCAATTGCTGTATTATTCGATCCTGTGTTTGAATATAAAGAGTTATAACCTAACGCTGTATTCAACGAACCACTAACATTTAAAAATAACGCATCCCTCCCAACAGCCACATTTTCTAGACCTGTAGTATTTGAGAACATTGAACCTGATCCAATAGAGGTATTATTCGATCCAGTATTTGAATATAAAGAGGTATAACCGAATGCTGTGTTATTTCCACCACTAACATTTGAATATAAAGCATCCTTACCAACAACAGTATTTCGTATGCCTGTAGTATTTGTGAACATTGACCCTGAACCAACAGAGGTATTATTGGAACCAGTATTTGAATATAAACAGTTAAAACCGAATGCTGCAATATCTGTTCCACTAATATTTGAATATAAAGCGTCGCTACCAACAGCAACATTCCGTGTACCTGTAGTATTTGAAAACATTGAACTTGATCCCATAGAGGTATTATTCGATGCGGTATTGAAATATAAACAGTTAGAACCGAAGGCCGTAATATTGAGGCCGCTATCATTCGAATATAAAGCATCACTACCAACAGCAGTATTTCCGGCTCCAGCAGTATTTAAAAACATTGCACCTGAACCAATTGCTGTATTATCGGATGCAGTATTTGAATATAAACAGTTATAACCAATAGCAGTATTATCAGAACCAGTATCATTTGAATATAAAGCATTCGATCCCATGGAAGTATTATATGATCCAGTATCATTTGAATATAAAGAATCCCCACCAACAGCCGCATTTTCTTCGCCAGTTGTATTGGAAAACATTGCTCTTGAACCAACCGCTGTATTTTTTTGAGAAGTTGTTGAAAAAAGACTATTAAACCCAATCCCTGTGTTATCATTTCCAGAAATATTTGCTTGAAGAGTGTCAGTTCCAATAGCGATATTTCTTACACCCGAGGTATTCGCACGTAACGCCCTTGAACCTACGGCTGTTATTCCAGTAGCAGTGTTTGCTATCAAGGAATTAAATCCCACAGCTGTATTATCTGTACCAGCCCCGTTGACTTTTAAAGAATCAACCCCAACAGCTGTATTACGGCTTCCTGTAGTATTTAACTCCAAAGCTGTACGACCAACAGATGTATTATCACTTCCTGTGGATGTTCGAAGATTATAATATCCTATTCCTGTATTATTATTTCCTGATATATTTGAAAATAAAGAATCTGTACCAACTGCTGTATTATCATCCCCACTAGTATTTGCTGTTAGAGCTCTTGATCCTATTGCTACGTTTGCATTACTTGAATTTGATCTTAGGGCTTGATATCCAACAGCTGTTGCATTAGAACCAATTGACACCTGAAGGGAATCCACTCCAACAGCTGTATTTCTGGAACCTATATCAACTGAATAGAGAGAGTATCTTCCGAAAGCTGTATTGTCATAACCTGATGCACCAGAATAAAGGGCATAATGTCCACACGCTGTATTACGATCTCCGAGAATATTGTTTGCAAGTGCTCTTTCACCTAAAGCAGTATTTTCAACTCCTATTGAACTTAAACTCAAAGCCAAACTACCAACTGCAGTATTTCCATCGACAACATTTCTAGCAAGAGCTCTGTATCCAACCGCTGTACTGTTACTATTAGTTTTTAGGTCTTCAAGACTTCCAGAACCAACAGCAGTATTATTATTTCCAGTTGTTATTGATGTCAAAGAATTATATCCAATTCCTGTGTTATCTCCCACAGCTGTATCAGTTTTTGAGTTCATTGAATTTGTTCCATATGCGGTGTTATTAATTGTTGTTGCAGCGATTCTGTTCAAAACTCCCATCGAGTTAGTTCCTGCTGAAAGATTTGAAAGTGCTGGTCCAAAAGAAAGTGGACCAGCAGTTCCAGTAGGACCAGTTATTCCAGTAAATCCAGTAAATCCAGTAAATCCAGTAAATCCAGTAGGCCCAGTTAAATCTCCAGTAGCTCCAGTATACCCAGAAAATCCAGTAAACCCAGTAGGTCCAGTTAAATCTCCAGTAGCTCCAGTATATCCTGAATAACCTGTAAAACCAGTTGATCCGGTTAAAGAACCAGTTGGACCTGTACATCCTGTCACTCCAGTATTTCCAGTGAAACCTGTTAAACCAGTTATACCAGTACTTCCAGTACCTATTGACTGAAATCCATAAGTCCATACACCCGCTTCAAAAATTAGACCTTTTCCAGCAGTTACATGTCCAAGACCAATATCTATCGGTACACCTTGTAATGCTATCGCATTTTCGCTGTCTAAACTATTTATAACTTTAAAATCCATTTATTTAATGTAAATGGATTTTTAAAAAAGGTTTATTTGGAATTTATTTGTTTCATTAAAAAGTGAATAAGTTCTCTATTTTTTTTAACTTCATTCAAAAGTAAAATGGGAAGATGTTGGTAATACACAGTTTCTGGTAATCCATCCTTATAACAGACAAGTTCAGGAATTACTTTTTCTACCTCTTCAGCTATCAAACCATACTGAATCTTTTCTTTTGCCTGTGTTTTATAGTTAAAAGAAACTGGTTGCAACTCAAGAATTTTTGACGAAAAATTTTCTGATATAGGATTTATATTTTCTTTATAACGAATAGACGACGATACAGTGCCCAATTGACCCTCAGAATCTATTAAAACTGCAGTAGCGTCATTAACATCTGTAGTTACTCCTCGTATTCCTCCGATGAAACACTTTGTTATTGCCATTTCTTTTCCTACACGTATTTCATTAGATATTCCCAACAGAACTTCTCCAGATGAATCCAAGATTATATTATTATTTCCTGTAGTTACAGCGTTTCCAGATAAATAACCGATGTAAATGTTTCCAGATCCGGTTGAAGTTGAACCTGAAAAACTTCCAATAAAAACATTTGTCGAACCATCTGTAATAAATTCTCCAGATTGCCTACCAACAGCTGTATTATTACTTCCGGTAGTTACATTATATAATGAGCGATATCCAAATGCTGAATTATGTGACCCTTCAGTATTTGTATATAAACTAACATTACCAACAGATGTGTTATTCAGTCCTATAGTGTTAGAATATAAACTATCATTTCCAATAGCTGTGCAATTATTTCCTGAATCGTTTGTAAGAAGTGAATTTAATCCCATTGCAGTATTACCCGTGCCTATAGTATTTGAGGCCAAAGAATTGGAACCTACAGCGGTATTTCCGTCAACAGTGGATAAAAGTAGGCAATTATAACCTATTGCGGTATTATTACTTCCAGATGTTAATGTTAGTAAAGAATTGGAACCAACAGCCGTATTATTACTACCTGTTGTCATGTTTTTAATAGCTGAAAATCCTATAGCAGTATTATTTCCGTCTGCGCTATCAGTTTTTTCTTGTAATGAACTTGTTCCAACAGCTGTATTATTTATTGTTGTCGTAGCAACCCTATCAAGAGTTCCCATCGAATCTGTACCAGCTGAAAAATCTGATAAAGAAGGTCCAAATGATGTTGTTGATATATTTGGACCTGTAGGACCTGTTGGACCAGTGAATCCAGTGAAACCTGAATAACCTGAGGAGCCTGTTGAACCAGTAAAACCTGAATAACCTGTGAATCCAGTGAAACCTGAATAACCTGTGTAGCCTGTAAATCCTGAATATCCAGTATATCCCGTAGGACCTGTTAAAGAACCAGTAGGACCAGTGAAACCTGAATATCCAGTATATCCCGTAGGACCTGTTAAAGAACCAGTAGGACCAGTGAAACCTGAGTAGCCGGTAAATCCTGAATATCCAGTATATCCAGTATATCCGGTAGGTCCAGTCAAAGAACCAGTAGGTCCAGTAGTTCCTGAATAACCAGTGAAACCTGAATATCCTGTAGGTCCAGTCAAAGAACCAGTAGGTCCAGTAGTTCCTGAATAACCAGTGAAACCTGTAAAACCTGAATACCCAGTGTATCCTGTAGGTCCAGTCAAAGAACCAGTAGGACCAGTAGTTCCTGAATAACCAGTGAAACCTGTAAAACCTGAATACCCAGTAGGACCAGTTAGAGAACCTGTAGGACCAGTAGTTCCTGAATAACCACTATATCCAGTATATCCAGTGTATCCAGTATATCCAGTAAATCCTGAATAACCACTATATCCAGTAGAACCGGTGAAACCACTATATCCAGTGTATCCACTATATCCAGTATATCCAGTAGGACCTGTTAAAGAACCGGTAGGACCAGTATACCCACTATATCCGGTGTATCCTGAATATCCAGTATTTCCAGTCAGAGAACCAGTTGGACCTGTGAATCCAGTATTACCAGTAATTCCAGTAAATCCAGTACCACTTCCAGAACCAACATCTCCATATGTCCATTTTCCATTTTGAAAAATCAATCCTTTACCAGTGGATACATGACCGAGACCTATATCTATCGGAACGCCTTGTAATGCTACAGCGTCATTAGTTACCAATGAATTAATAATTTTAAACTCCATTTATTTTAAAATTATTTTAACAATCTATAATTTCTGAATCATAAACTCCTTCTGATATTTCGGTTCGATTTTCATTCTTGATATACTCATAAATATAGTCAGAGATATTTGAAATATCTTCAAATGGAATTTCAATTCTCGAATTTTCTTGAAATACATGTATTCCCGATTGATATGTTGCGTCATTTAAAAAATAAAATTTACAAAAATCTACAAAATATTTCGAAGGTTGTGCTGGTATTAGTACTTGACCTTCATCATTTTTCACTTCTGTTGCACCTAAAAGTTTAAAAAAATTATAACAAGATTTTATGGAAATTGTTACTCCTGCTAATGGTAATCCTGATGAATGCTGCCGAATTGAAGATACGATTTTAATTGCCATTTATTATGAAATATAAATATTTATATAAGTTATGAGACAAGGAACGATATGCTTGTTGCTTGAACTGTACACGAACCATTCCATGTTGTAGCAGTATTTGTGTAGTCTGGATAAATTGTAATTTTTGGATTTGTTGTAGCAGTTTGAATAAGCCCCAGAGATGTACTAACGCCGTTATTTGTTTCATATGAGATAAATGATGTTGCAACTGATGGACTAAACGCCGAAATTGTTATAGTAAAAGCTCCAGCGTTTCCATTCCCAGTAAAAGATACACTGGGAATGCTTACTGTACACAGATTGTTTATAATTGTATAATTGAGAGTTAAAGAACCAGTCACAGCCGGACCACTATTTACTGAATACGAACAGCTTTCACTACTCTGAAGTAATCTAGTAATAGTTGTTCCACTAGTTGTAACTTTAAGTCCTACAGATGTGGTTAATGTTCCATTAATCTGTGCTGTAGAAGCTGTAAAATCCCCTTGAATGAGAGGAGATGTTGTGGAACTGTTAGCAATGTATAATTGACTAGATTGAGTAGTTAGCAATTGTCCAGCGCCATATCCTATACAGACATTACCAGAGCCTGTAGTTAATCCATATCCAGAATTCATACCAACGCATGTATTTTGGGTATTTCCGGAGTTATTTCTATTTGAAGCGGCGCCAATAACAACATTATCACTAGAGACAAATGATCCAAGTCCAAAACCTGCCGCGTTTCCAATATATACATTATTTTGACCTGTAGTATTACCATACCCAGATCCATATCCAAGATATGTATTATTGATACCTGTTGCTGTAGTGCTGTTTCCACATTGATACCCAACTCCAACACAATTTGAAGCTGACAATGCTGAAACACCAACAATAGTAGCATAGCTGGTATTTGCTGTTGTAAGACAATTGACACCAATACATGTATTGAATGAACCCGTAGAAACACCATACCCACAGAGGTCTCCCATGAATGTGTTATAATTCCCAGTGGAAACAGAACCAGCATCAATTCCAATCAAACAATTTCTACTTCCGGTGATAGATGGGCCTCCAGTTCCAACGATGACATTTCTTGAATTTGCTCCGATGCTTGTTTTTGAACCAACACATACAGACCTATTTGAACCTGACCCAACAGTGATAACATCTGAAGAATTGATTAAACGTGTGAAAGTTGGAGTGGATGTAGTAGCGATATCTTGCGGTGTTGAAAATATTCTTGGGTTTGAACCTGAAATTGTTATTTGGTTTATAGTTCCAGTCATACCTACATTATTTGGGCCTGTTGGACCAGTAAATCCTGTAGGACCTGTGGGACCTGTCAAAGAACCAGTAGGTCCAGTAGTTCCTGAATAACCAGTGTATCCAGTAAAACCTGAATAACCAGTGTATCCAGTAAAACCTGAATATCCAGTAGGGCCAGTCAAAGAACCAGTAGGACCAGTAGTTCCTGAATAACCAGTGTATCCAGTAAAACCTGAATATCCAGTAGGTCCAGTCAAAGAACCAGTAGGACCAGTAGTTCCTGAATAACCAGTAAAACCTGAATATCCTGAATACCCAGTATATCCAGTAGGACCAGTCAAAGAACCAGTAGGACCAGTAGTTCCTGAATAACCAGTAAAACCTGAATATCCTGAATACCCAGTATAACCGGTAGGGCCAGTCAAAGAACCAGTAGGACCAGTATATCCAGTATATCCTGAATAACCAGTGTATCCAGTAAAACCTGAATACCCAGTGTATCCTGTAGGTCCAGTTAAAGAACCAGTAGGTCCAGTAGTTCCTGAATAACCGGTGTATCCAGTAAAACCTGAATACCCAGTATATCCTGTAGGTCCAGTTAAAGAACCAGTAGGTCCAGTAGTTCCTGAATAACCGGTGTATCCAGTAAAACCTGAATAACCTGAATAACCAGTATATCCTGTAGGTCCAGTTAAAGAACCAGTAGGTCCAGTAGTTCCTGAATAACCGGTGTATCCAGTAAAACCTGAATATCCTGTAGGTCCAGTTAAAGAACCAGTAGGTCCAGTAGTTCCCGAATAACCTGTGTAACCAGTAAAACCTGAATAACCTGAATATCCTGTAGGTCCAGTTAAAGAACCAGTAGGACCAGTATATCCCGAATAACCTGTGTAGCCAGTAAAACCTGAATAACCAGTATATCCTGTAGGACCAGTTAAAGAACCAGTAGGTCCAGTATACCCAGTGTATCCTGTAGGACCTGTCAAAGAACCAGTAGGTCCAGTAGTTCCCGTATATCCTGTATATCCTGTGGGACCTGTGAAAGAACCACTAGGTCCAGTATAGCCAGTAATTCCTATAGGTCCAGTATGTCCAGTATATCCAGTAGGACCTAACATTCCAGTATATCCAGTCATTCCAGTTCCACCTCCTATTGGACCAGTGTATCCAGTTCCAGAACCTCCTCCGCCTCCAGAGCCATACGTCCATTTCACACCGTCAAAAAATAGTACGTCTCCAATATCTGCATCTCCCAAATTTATATCTATTGGCATGTATTGAAGAAATCCGGCAGATGCATCACTTATATCATTAAATATTCTAAAATCTACCATTTTTATTAAAGTGATTTTTTTTAATAATTTTTACAGAATTAAATGACTTCATCTGTTAAACCCTTTGGATTTCCTGAAAAAGCTGAAAGAAACATCGATCATGTTAGATTTGGAGTCATGTCTCCAAAAGAAATTATAGAAATGTCTACAGTGGAAATAACAAACTCGAAAAATTTCGGGGATGGTTCAGTATATGACAAACGAATGGGTTATGATTACGACACAGATGAGAAATGTGTAATCTGTAGTGAGAAAAAAAAGTGTACTGGACATTTTGGTTATATTCGACTTCCTATAGAAATATTACATCCATTGTTTCATAAGTATATTGTAAACATGTTGAAATGTTTTTGCAAGGAATGCTCAAGTTTTCTGTTGCAACGGGAAGTAATAGAACTACTTGGAATAAAAAAGAATTTCTCTTCAATACAGAAAGAATGTGAAAAAATAGAGATATGTGTTAAATGTTCATCCCCTCAGCCAGTCGTAACTCTCAAGGACCAAAATATTAAATTTACTCTCAAGGGTCCAAAAAAATCCAAAAAAGAGAAAATCGTATCTGAAAAAGAGATATTGAAAATATTTAACGGTATTTCTGAAGAAGATTTGACACTTTTTGGAATAAATTCAAAAAATTTTCATCCAAGCAATCTCATACTAACAGTTCTTCCAGTAATTCCAACATTAGCAAGGCCATATGTGAAATCTGGGGATAAAGTTAGTGATGATGATATAACATTTGTTTATATCGAAATAATGAAACTTGTGTTAAAAATAGTAAATCCAAAAGACACATCCGAAGCTGTAAAGGAAAAAAATATACAAATGCTCAAGTTTAGAGTTCAAACTCTCATGTCTAATAAAGCTGGTAAAGCGAAACATCCAACTGACAATAGACCTCTAAAATCTATAAGAGGTCGTGCGGAAGGAAAGGATGGTCGTATTCGAGGAAATCTTATGGGAAAGAGAGTAGATTTTTCAGCTCGAACTCCCATTGGCGCTGATCCAACATTAAAACTGGATTGTATGGCAATTCCTCGTGAAGTAGCAAACATACTTACAAAACCTGTAAAAGTTACAGTTTTTAATATTGAATATCTAACAGCTCTGGTAAATAACAACGGAGCAGCCTCTATCATTACTGTCAATGAGAAAACTGGGATTGAGATAAAGAAAAATCTTAAATATGCTCTGTATAAAACTCAGACGCCGTTATATCCAGAAGACATATTGGTAAGTAATGAATATACCGATACGAACCTCAATGTTCCATCCAAATTTATAATAAAGTCTGGTATTATCAAGGATGGCTACAGAATTATTCGAAATGGTAGGTTTATTCCAGCAGTTCCAGCATTCAAGATTCACCTTGACCTCAAAGTGGGTGATATAGTTAATAGGTATCTACAGAACGGAGATGTGGTTCTTCTTAACCGACAACCGACATTACATCGAGGTTCAATGATGGCCATGAAAATATTTATCACAACAAACAAGACATTTCAGTTTAATCTTGCTTTAACCAAAACTTTTAACGCAGATTTTGACGGAGATGAGATGAATATTCATGTTCCTCAGACGGAAATAGCCGAAAATGAGTTATTAACTATCGCAAATCCCAAAGAACACATTATTTCAGCACGAGAGAGCAACCCTATTATCGTCATTAAACAGGATTCTCTGATAGGAGCCTATTTAATGACGATAAAAACTTATTCTCTGACGAGAGACCAATTCATGAATATTTTAATGAGCGTGTCAGACGTAAATGGGAATTTTTTATATTCGAAAGAAAGAATGAAAAAAATACGGAAAATATATACAAATGAGAATGAATATAACGGTCGAATGTTATTTTCCTTTTTATTTCCTGTAGATTTCTCATATGAAAAAGAAAATTCCGTTCATCCAACAGAACCCATTGTAAAAATAAAAAAGGGTGTTTTTATTTCTGGAGGTTTTTCAGCATCAATTCTTGGAAGTGATAACGATTCTATTATACAGATTTTAAACAATGAATATGGAAGTGAAATAGCTGCCAATTTTATAGATAATGTTCAGTTCATGACAAGGGAGTGGTTAATGATACATGGGTTTAGTATTGGTCTTTATGACTGTATGATAACTGACAAAAAAAAGGTATCGAAAGTTCGAAAGGTTCTTCAAGACTGTTATATCGATGCCGAAATAACAAAAAAGACTATACAAAACGAGGGTATTCGGGAAGCTAAAATTACTGGAATATTAGGTAAAGGCAAGGACATTGGAATGAGAATTGCCAAAGATGCGATGGACCTCGAAAACAACTTTTTGGTTACTGTTAAAAGTGGTGCAAAGGGAGATTGGTTTAACATTGCTCAGATTACTGGTCTATTAGCACAACAGAATCTTGGGGGACATCGAGTTTTATCTCTGTTAAACCACGGAACTCGAACATTGATTCATTATCCAAAAGTGATAGCTAATCTAGAAATGGAGTATGAGTCAAAAGGGTTTGTTAAATCGTCCTTTATACATGGATTAAACCCATCAGAATTTTTCTTTCACGCAATGACTGGAAGAGAATCCGTGTCTGCAACAGCGGTAAGTACAGCAGATACTGGTTATTTACAGAGAAGGTTCATTAAAGCAACAGAAAATATCAAAACATCTTTTGACAGAACTACCCGAGATGTATCCCAAAATATCTACTCGTATTCTTATAACTGTGGAATTGACCCTTTAAAAACTATAGTTGTTGACGGAAAAAAGACGTTTTGTAACGTAAAACGCGTTTGGAAGAAAAAGTTTTATTTTCGACATAAAGAATCAGTAGTAAAAGTTATCAAAGGAAACCCAAAAACTGAAAAAATTGGCGTTTGTATAGACTCTGATGATGACAGTGATATTTCAGACACGTCTGATGATAATTCAGACAATTCCAGTCATGACGAAGAAATTGATAATGAACAGTATGATAATGACGATGATTAACCAAAGGTATTTTCTGTTGAAACTATAACATTTAAAAACCCGTCAGAATCCTTGTATTTTTGGTAGATACTTGATATAGTTTCTGTCAAAGGTGGAAGTTTACCGTCAATAAATATAAATATCGCTTGTTCCGAAGAAAGAGTTATTCGTTTTCTCAGAATAGTTACAATATGACTTACCGGTGCATCTTTTGGAAATAGATATTTTGTTTTTTCCAATTTTATTTCACACTTGTCATGCGGTTTAATAATTAGAGGAAGATAGGTTGGATATTTTTCTAATAGTTTTTCAGCCATTTATTAAAAAATATATTATTTTTTAAAGTTAATTTCTCAGGGCATTACGCATATAGGAGGGACCAGACATGCGTTCCTTTCGAACTTTTTCTGTATAGGTTTTTAACAGGGATTCCACATTTTCTGAATTGGCTCCAACAACTTTATTTACTAGCTTTCCGTCATAAAAGAACAGAAAAACTGGAATTGTCTGAATATCCTTTTTCTCTTCCGCTTCCATTCTGTCAAAGTTATACTTTACCAGTTTGGCTTCGTTTGCATATTTCTTTGCAAACCCTCCAAATATCGGTGAGAAAGTCTTGCATGGACCACACCAATCAGCATATATATCTACACATACAAATTTAGTAGAAGTTATCAGAGAGCTAAGCATTTGAGAGTTCTGTATCTCTAAGACAGAATATTGGTCTAAATTTTGGTCAGGGTTTGTTCCTAATTCACTGTAGCTCTTGTACATTTTATTTTACTCTTTCTTTTTTTAAATATTTTTTAATAAATGAATATTACCGATTTTTTACCTATTTATCCGTATGTAAAAGATTCCGAGTTTGAAACGAATATATATCTCAAAAAGGAGTTTCATGATAATATTCTGGAAAAAATAGAACCTTTTCCGAACTCTATAGGAATGATGACAAAATATCAGACAACTATAGCGAGATATCTATCAATAAACACGCCCTATGATAAACTGATACTTTTTCACTCAATGGGTACCGGAAAGACATGTTCGGTTATTAACGCCATAGAACTGTCAAAAGCTCAACAAAATTTTTCAGAAGGAGGGTTTGCAGGAGCTATCATATTAGCCAAAGGAGACCAAATAATAAATAACTGGAAGACGGAACTTGTAGAAAAATGTACAATTGGTCAGTATATTCCAAAAGGTTGGAAGAAACTAACAGATTTAGAGAAAACAAAGAGAATAAACAAGAAAATAGATTACTATGAGTTTAACACTTTTATAAAATTTGGGAAAAAGATTGGAAAAATTGGAAACGATGAGATGATATCTAAACTTTATGACAACCATATTATAGTTATTGATGAAGTTCATAACCTAAGAATTCAAGATGCTGATATTGGTGGGATTGAGACCTATAACAATATTCATCGTTTTTTACATGCCGTTAAAAACTGCAAAATAGTATTTCTGTCTGGAACTCCCATGAAAGACACACCGGATGAAATAGCAACAATATCCAACCTATTACTTCCAGTGGACGACCAATTTCCAGTAGGTCAAAATTTCATTCAAGAATATCTGACAGAAGACGGAAAAATGAGACCAGAAAAAATAATGGAATTCAAGGAACGCATGAAAGGAAAGGTATCGTTTCTCAAGGAAATGGAATCCACTGTTAAAAAGGTATATCTAGGGGAACGATTTGATAATTTAATTTTATATCCCTGTAAAATGTCAGATTTTCAGAAAAGAGCGTATGAAATAGCTCTTCGAAAAGATGGGTCGGAACGCAGTATATATTCCAACGCAAGAGAAGCAAACCTATTTGTATATCCACCATGTACAGACGATGAGAAAATTGGCTGTTGGGGTTCTGACGGATTTTCTCGTTTCATAAAAGAGATAAAAACTGAGAAAATGAAAAAAACAAAAACTGGAAAAAATATCAAAACTGTAAAAAAATCTTTCAAAATGGGAAAAGAACTAACAAATATGTTAGTTGGAAGGGATAGACAGGAAACTCTGTCCAATATTTACAAGCATTCATCAGTATATGGTGCTTGTATAGAGAAAATTCTGTCAACAAAGGGAAATTGTTTTATTTATAATTCTTCAGTCATGGGAAGCGGATGTATTCTGTTATCTCTGATACTGGAGCTTTTTGGGTTCGAAAAGGCCGTTGGAAAACCGTTTAGTAAAAAACCTCGGTATCTATTAATAACTGGAACTGACAATACTAAACTAGACAATCTCGTTGGAGTTTTCAATTCTCCCCAAAACCGACATGGAGAGATTATTCAAGTTATCATTGGTAGTAAAAAAGCTTCCGAAGGTCTGTCTTTTCGAAACGTTATTTTTGAGTGTATTCTTACTCCTTGGTGGAACTTGGCTGAAACTTCACAGGCTATTGCTAGAGGAATTCGTCTGAATTCACATGCCAATCTACCTTCAAATACCGTGGTTGAGATAATGCTTACTGTCGGAACAAGTGGGAATGAACCAACAGACAATGATATTGACTTTAAAATGTATTCACAATCTCAGAAAAAAGACGTTCCAATAAAACATATTACACGGCTTTTAATGGAAGTTGCTTTTGACTGTGAATTAAACAAAAAACGAAACATGGAAGTTGGAAGCGCAAATTTTTCTCGAGAGTGTGACTATTCTGAATGCGACTATAAATGTGACGGAATTGTTGGAGATATATCAGAATTGCCGTTAGACTATTCCACTTTTCAACTTTACTATTCGAATCCCAAACCTTCCAAACTTACAGAAAAGATTGAGATGCTTTTGACTATTTTCAATAAACTAACGATTAAAGAAATTGCTGAAAAACTACCAGATTATACAGAAGAAGAGATATATAACACTCTCTATGTTATTTTAGACGGAAAGGAGGAGATAACATATGTTCAGTTCAAGGAAAAATACTCAAAAATGTCAAATGTTCAGGAAATTCAGTTTGTTATCTCACAAATGTTTCGAAATTCCTTTTTAATACCATTTTCAGTCATTGAGGCTAACCTTGAGTCTTTTACTCGCTTTGAAATATTAACAGCTCTTTCAGAAATTGTATCAAAAAATTCAATAATAACTGATAAATATGGGTTTTCATGTTATTTACGAGAAAAAGACAATATTTACTTTCTTTCTCCAAATCTGTCAAATAATAACAAGGGTGAATCTGTCAATATTAGTGATGTTTATTACGTTGAGAATAAATCTGTTAAAAATGAGATTCCAAATTTTGAGAAAAAACTGGTGGAATATTTTATTACTGAGAAAATTATGGAATTAAAATCCGTTCGAACAGTTAGTCAAGTTAAAAAGATTGTTGAATTTTTACCACTCGACTTGCAAGAATTTTTGATAGAGACAGCAGTTATAGTAGCACACAAGGGAATGGATTCTATAGTTTCGAACAATATTTTGGAACATTACTCATATTATATCAAAGTTATTGAAAATATCACATATTCTCTGTTTCCAAGAGAATACAAGAGTTCCGTTCGCTGTTTTTTCGACGGAGAATGGAAAAATTGCTCAGATGTTGAGTTAGAAAGTTTAAATCAAGAAATTCGGGAGAAACAGAAAAGTATTGAAGATAACATGTATGGTATTGTTGGTTATGTTAATGGACAGGAGGGAGATGACAGAAAATTTTGTATAAAGGTTATCAAAGAGGATACTGGGGATGCTCGACAGAATACAAAGGGAATCGTCTGTAAAACTATTCCAAAAAGTAAAATAATAGATTTCGTTGTCAAGAATCTGGGTCTAAAAGCGCGGGTTGGATACATGGCAACTGACAGAGCTATAGATAATTTGTCAGATAGAGAGGATTTTGAGGATTTAACAGATGACCAAAAAGTTGCATTGGTCTATTACACAAACGCCGGTTATACGAGTCAGAATTTGTGTGATTTGATAGAACAGACTTTATCGAAAAAAGGCCTTGTCTCTGTTGACAAGTCATGTGGAAGTGCCCGAAAAAAACAAGACGTAGTAGGTTCTGTTGATGAAAAGAAGGAAACTTCATATGCCATAACTGAAATAAATCCAATAGCTAAACCTGACGAATGGGCTTACTACCGACCTTTACTGGAAAATGAGTACAAAAATTTCTATGGCAGCAAACAGTCTTTTTCACCGGATGACAGAACATGGGTTATTCTGAGGACTTCTCGTGGAACATTAACCATATTTGGGTCAGTCGTAAAAAGAAACGAAAAATGGGAGTTGGAATATATCGGAATGGATTCTAAATATGCAAAGAGGAAAAATGATCGTATTAACGCAAAAGCTGCGTTTATGAGACATGTAAACCGAAAATATGAAGGAATTACCTTTAGTGTACCAAAATCTATTAATAGACCTCTCTTGAATAAATATGTGAGTTTAGGATTTATATATAGCATTTCTGGAAATTTTTATAACTTGACATGAGACTTTCAAAAAAATATATTTTTTTGAATAAATGACGGAAAAAGGAAAAGAACCAAATTACCATTCTCGTTACAGAATGGCAAAGGGGTTAATGAATAATGGAACAATTTTTATTGAAAAAAGTGTAAATGTAAATAATTCACATGTTATTTCATCAGCTCTTGATGATGTTTTGAAAAATGCTTGTAAAAAGGGAAATATTTTAGTATATGATGGAGAAAAATGGGTAATTGAAGATATCAGTTCATTTGTTCGTAAAGGTCCAAGGGGTGAGTCTGGTAATACTGGATTGGTTGGTCCAAGAGGTGAGAAAGGAATTGACGGTTTAAACGGTGTGGATGGTGCAAGAGGGCCAAAGGGAGAAAGAGGTCTGGACGGAAAGGATGGAAAAGATGGGATAGATGGAAAAGATGGGATTAACGGAAAGGATGGGATTAACGGAAAGGATGGAATAGATGGAAAGGATGGAATAGATGGGATTAACGGAAAGGATGGGAAGGATGGAATAGATGGGATTAACGGAAAGGATGGGATTAACGGAAAGGATGGAATAGATGGGATAGATGGAAAGGATGGAATAGATGGGATAGATGGAAAGGATGGAATTAACGGTAAAGATGGGATTAACGGAAAGGATGGAATAGATGGGATTAACGGAATAGATGGTATTAACGGAAAGGATGGGATTAACGGAAAGGATGGAATTAACGGTAAAGATGGGATTAACGGTAAAGATGGAATAGATGGGATTAACGGAAAGGATGGAAAAGATGGAAAGGATGGAAAGGATGGTATTAACGGTAAAGATGGTATCAACGGAATAGATGGAATAGATGGGATTAACGGAAAGGATGGAAAAGATGGAAAGGATGGGATTAACGGAAAGGATGGAAAGGATGGGATTAACGGAAAGGATGGAAAGGATGGGATTAACGGAAAGGATGGAATTAACGGTAAAGATGGAATTAACGGTAAAGATGGGATTAACGGAAAGGATGGAAAGGATGGAATAGATGGGATTAACGGAATAGATGGGATTAACGGAAAGGATGGGATTAACGGAAAGGATGGAATTAACGGAAAGGATGGAATTAACGGAAAGGATGGGATTAACGGAAAGGATGGAATTAACGGAAAGGATGGGATTAACGGAAAGGATGGGATTAACGGTAAAGACGGACCTATAGTTTTTAACAATACAAATGATACGAGTCCAGAAAATACCTATTTTGGAGAAAATATGGGATTTTCTGTATCTGGTGGGTCTAACTCATTTTTTGGATTTGAAGCTGGAAAACATAATACAGGAACCAGAAATACTTTTCTAGGTTCGTCAGTTGGTTCTGGAAATGAACTAACCGGAAATAACAACCTTTTTTGTGGAACTGAATCTGGATATTCCAACAAATCTGGAGATGGTAATGTCTTTTTAGGTTCAGTTTCTGGAGCTTCGAATACTAACGGTAATGATAACGTGTTTATAGGAACAAGTTCTGGAAATTTAAATGTTGATGGAAATAACAATGTATTTATTGGTTCAAACTCTGGAATAACCTCAGTCAATTCTGTAAACTGTGTTTGTATCGGCCAGGGGTCTGACGTAGATGGTGAAAATGCTGAGAACCAGATAGTTATAGGAACAGATGTTGTTTCATATGGAAATAATAGTATAACTTTTCCGAGTAATTTAAAACCAATGCCTCACGGAACCGATGTATGTTTCTCGTCACCAAATGGAGGTTGTTTGTATCCAGTATCCTCGTCAATAAGATACAAGACCAATGTTAGAAATTTAACAGTGAGTGATGATATTCATAAACTTCGGGTGGTAAAATATGATTCTCTGACAAATATTCAAGAAAAAGACTGTTTAGGGTTAATAGCTGAAGAGGTGAATGAATATTTTCCAGAACTTGTTCCAAAAGATGACCAAGGAAATCCAGCAAGTGTTCGGTATTCCCTTTTACCCGTGTTATTATTATCAGAAATTCAAAAAATGAAAAAAGAAATAGAAAAAATAAAATAAATGTCAAAAAAGTGTGCGAATTTTCCAAAAACTGGGTGTGAAAATTTGGTACTTGGTAAAGGAATGATATTGTGTATTTCTTGTATAAATGAGAGAAAAACTCTGACTCTTAACAGAAAGGAACAGGATGTCTATGAGATGTTAAAAAGAATCGCTGTATTGGAACATGAATTAGAAGTCGAAAGGGAGAAAACCCAACAAATAAACCAGTTAAACTCCATAATAAATGACCTAACTGAAGAAAAGAAAAATTTTGAGAAAAATACTGGGTTTCAAGAACTGAATCGCTCACAGGCGGAAATAGATAACGTAAAACTCACAATGGACATACAAAAGTTATCTCTCGAAAATGAAAACCTGAAAAGTCAGAATGAAATATTGGGAAAAGAAAACGCGGATTTAACTGTTCTATTAGAAAATCTGAAAAAATCCAAAATTCCTGTTCGAAAAGTATAAAAATTTTTTATACTTTTTATACTTTTTCATATTCGCAACAAAATTCTTTCCAATCTTTTTTCATTATTTTTAATAATTTTTTTCAAATTTAAAATATTTTTTGCAATTTCTATTTTTTTGTTTATTTTTCTTGCCTCATTTAACAGTAATATTGGAAGAAATTGGTAGTACACAGTTTCTGGAAGGTCATTTTGATAATGAACCAGAGATGGAAGAACCTTTGCAACCTCTTCAGCTATTAACCCATATTGAATATTTTCCTTGTTCTGATTTTTGTAGTTAAATTTAACTGGTGTGAGATCGTATATTTTTTCCGAAATGTTTCTTAGAGGTTCAATATTTTCCTTGTATTTTACGGATGATGATACAGTTCCCAGTTGTCCTGAAGAATCTATCAATACATCTAACGCTGGAGATGAACCAGTTGTTGTTCCATATATACCAGCTATTTTTGTTACAGTCTGAGAACTTCCAATAGTTATTCTGTTTGAATTTCCAGCAGTTTCTGTTATACTACTACCAATTACGATATTATTGCTACCAGTCGTAAGAGCCGTTCCAGAAGAATTTCCCAATAACACATTCCCAGTTCCAGTAGTATTTGCAACTCCAGCTGAACTACCAACAAAAACGTTGGTACCTCCAGTAGATACATATCCAGCTCTATAACCTATTCCTACAGAGTTTGAGGTTGTTGTCATTGTAAATAAAGCTTCTCTTCCAATAGCCGTATTTTGAGTTCCAGAAGTTAAAGCGGATAATGCGGATGACCCAACAGATGTATTGGATGAACCGGTTGCAAATCTCTGATTTTGATAACCTACACATGTATTATCCGCAGACGATGAACCAGGACCAGAGTTTCTACCAATTGATGTATTTCTATTTCCCGTATTTAAACCTACTCCAACTGATGATCCAAAACCGCTATTATTATTTCCAGAAGAAATAGAAACAAGGGCCGACATTCCAACAGCTGTATTATATGAACCTGATGAATTTGAGCTTAAACTATTGATTCCTATACAGGAGTTAAAAACAGTTGAAACATTACTATTAACCATACATGAATAACCTATCGCTAATAACCCAGAAGAATTATTTACTGATTGTAATATTAGTGCTCCTATTAAAATATTGTCACTCCCAGTTCCCATTCCATTTCCACAATTATTACCAATAAATATATTATTTGAACCTGTAGTCATAGAAGTTCCTGAAGTACCTATACATATATTTCTCTCTCCTGTTGATAATAACAGACATGTGTTATAACCTATTCCTATGTTATCATTTCCAGAAAGATTTACGCTATTCAAGCTTCTGTTTCCTATAGCTATACTATTATTACTCAATGATGAATTTGCCATTGCATCTGTTCCAATAGCTATGTTATCGCTACCTAAATTTGCTGATAATGCGTTACATCCTATAGCAATGTTATCATTTCCGGCTGAATTTAGTAATAAAGTATTACATCCAATTGCCACGTTTCTCGTTCCAGTTGTCATGAATTCCATGCTGTTAGAACCAATAGCTGTGTTGTTATCAGATGTTGAAGAACTTAATGCAAAAGCTCCAACAGCAGTGTTAAAAGACCCAGATATATTAGTTGATAACGCATTATATCCAATAGCTGTATTATTTTCTCCAGTTGTGTTAGAAAACAAACTATATGTTCCAACGGCTGTATTGGTACTTGCTGTATTTTGTGTCAGAGAGTTAGCACCAACAGACAAATTATCTGTTCCAATAATGTTGTTTCTTGATGCTTCGGATCCAATAGCAGTATTTCTGGCACCAGTCGTGTTGAAACTTGAACAATCATATCCAACTGCTGTAATTTCATCTGTGGTATTTAAAGAGAGACAATTATAACCAACTCCGGTAATATCATTCATCGTGGTAGAAGACTGACATGCTAAATATCCAATAGCGGTATTTCGAGTACCAGTACTATTTAATATTAAAGCCAAAGAACCTACAGCTGTATTATCTGAAACTGTGTTATTTAGTAAAGCCTGATATCCAACAGCTGTACAATTGCTATTTGTACTCATAGTTTTTAAAGATTCGAAACCAACAGCTGTGTTCTGTGTTCCAGTAGTGTTAGATGAAAGACTGTAATTTCCAACAGCCGTGTTATTTGAACCAGTATTCAAAATCAAGGCATTATATCCAACAGCAGTATTATTTGTACCAGTTATGTTTGAATTTAACGCAGAAATTCCAATAGCCGTATTGTTAGTTCCAGAAGTTGTACTATCCAACGCATTGGAACCTATAGATAAATTCGTATTTGATGTTGAAGACGCTAAAGCGTTAAATCCGATACCAAAACCTTGTGTTCCATTTCTCATGGCATTAACACCTATAGCTGTAGATACAGAAACTATAGTTACAACATTTTCAAAAGTTCTAGCACCTATAGACGTAGTATTACTAGAAATGGATGATGTCAAACGTCGAGATGATGCACCTATAGACACGCTTGATAAAGTACCACCTCCCGCTACTTGTGCTGCATTAACTCCTATAACTGTATTATTATTCCCGGAACTAATTGTTACCATTATATTTGAGCCCAATGCCGTATTATCTAAACCTTGTGTATTATTCAATGAATCATATCCAACATCCGTACATCTAGCTTTATTTCCACCAGTTTGAATTTTGGAACCAACAGTTGTATTTCCAGAATTTGTTGTAGTATTTGCGCCAGCTCTGCTTCCTATTCCCGTATTATTACTTCCAGATGTTACAGATGCTAATGAAAGATATCCAATAACAGTACAACCAGTTCCTGAAGTTACAGCTCGAAAACTGGAAACTCCCATTATACTAGTATATGAAATTGAATTAGAATTTAAATTTGCAATATCATATCCTAAAAATGAATTATACGAACCTAAATTGATTCTTCCACATTGTGTCCCTATACATGTATTACAGGTTCCAGAAAGATTATTTTCTAAAGTTGAACGACCTATCGCAATGTTATTATTTCCCGTTGTATTTAACATTAGAGAACGTGCTCCTATAGCAATATTTGAACTTCCAATGTTTGAACGAAGACAACTCGGTCCTATCGCGATATTTTCAGATGTAGTAGTATTGCTTACAAGAGTGTCAAATCCTATTGCGATATTATCTATACCAGTAGTGTTTAAAACTAAACTAGAAGAACCTATTGCGGTATTTCCAGATGCCGTTGAAGCATTTAGAGCTAAATGTCCAACAGCTGTGTTATCATTACCAGAAATATTAGAAACCAGTGATAAAGCTCCAACAGATGTATTATTATTACCATCAATTAAACTGAAACCGCTGTTATAACCCATGGAACTATTATCACCAGTTGCAGTATCAGTTTTGGATGCTAGTGAATTTGTTCCAAGGGCTGAGTTATTTATAGTAGTCAAAGCAACACCATTAAGAGTTCCCAAAGAATTTGTGCCACCGGGTGTGTTAGATAATGAAGGTCCGAATGAAGTTATAATAATATTTGGACCAGTTCTTCCAGCTCTTCCAGTTCTTCCAGTATGACCATATGCCAAAGGACCCGTAAATCCAGTTGAACCAGAATAACCTGTAAATCCTTTTTCGCCAGTTGGTCCAGAATAACCTGTAAATCCAGTTGGACCAGAATAACCTGTGAATCCTTTTTCTCCAGTATATCCCAAATGTCCAACGTAACCACTTTCACCAGTAAAACCAGTTTCTCCTATATAACCGAAAAATCCAATATCTCCTATATATCCAGACGGTCCAGTTTCTCCAGTAAATCCAAGAAAACCAAAATAACCTTTTTCTCCAGTATATCCAGTTTGTCCGAAATAACCAGTAATTCCAGTAATACCAGTTATTCCAGTTTCCCCAATGTAACCAGTTTCTCCAGTAAATCCAATATAACCAAAATATCCTTCTCCTCCAGTATATCCAGTTTCACCAATGTAGCCAGTATTACCAGTTTCTCCAGTATATCCCATATATCCAAAATGTCCCGCATAACCAGTATATCCAAAATATCCAATATCTCCAGTATAACCAGTTTCACCAGTATATCCTAAATATCCAATATTTCCAGTATATCCAGTATAACCATTGCTTATCGTACCAGTGGCACTACTTGAACTAATAGAACCAACAACACCCTCTTGACCATATATTTCGTATATTCCCGTAGGACCAGTTGGACCATCAGAACCGTCCGCATTTATAAATGTTGCATTTCCAAAAGTCCATTTAGTTCCGTCAAATATTAGAGCGTTACCAATGGCTGCATCAGCAAGAGTCATATCTAGAGGAATATTTTCAAGTAAAGCTCCAGAAACTCGAAACCAACGAGTTAAAAAAATTTTAAATCTTGTATAATGAGACATTTATTTGAAAGATTTATTTCAAATTAATTTATTTCCAATTTTCTTTCAATTTCAGTTATTTTTTGGGAATGTTCCAAAAATAATTTCTGAAAATTTGATACGGATTTTTCATTTTCAAAATCTAGGATTTCCAGGCTTTTTAATTCATTATTTAACCTCTTTACTTCGTTTAACAGAAAAATTGGAAGAAATTGATAATATACAGTTTCAGGTTCGTTATCTTTGTAATGAACCAGAGACGGAAGAATTTTCTCAACCTCTTCAGCTATTAATCCATACTGAATATTTTCTTTACTCTGATTTTTATAGTTAAATTTAACAGGATTAAGGTCGTTTATTTTTTGAGTTAGAGAATTCTCCAAAGGTTCAATGTTTTCCTTGTATCTTGCCGAGGATGATATGGTTCCCAATTGACCATTTACATCTACTAAAACTTGTATAGCAGCTCCAGCAGTTGTTGTTCCATATATACCAGCTATTTTCGTTATAGTCTGTGTACCTTGAACACCTATTGTTATAGTATTTGCGTCTGCAGGAGTTCCAGTAGAGCTACCAATGATAATATTATCATTTCCAGTTGTAAGAGATGAACCTGCTGAATTACCTATTAAAACATTTCCAGTTCCAGAAGTATTTTCTACACCTGCGGAACTACCAACGAAAACATTTGTACTTCCAGTAGATACATATCCGGCTCTGTATCCTATAGCTACCGAATCCGATGAAGTTGAATTTGAATATAAAGCTTCAGTACCAACAGCGATATTTTGAGTTCCAGATGTATTCGAAAACATACTTGTAGAACCGACAGAAGTGTTAGAATCTCCAGAAGAACCTATTTGAGAATTATATCCAATAGCTGTTGAATCGTTCACAGCATTAATAGGTCCAACTTCACTTCCCATAGATGTGTTTCTAGAACCTGTAGATATATTTGTACCAGCTAAATATCCAAGAGCAGTATTATCTGAACCGGTGGATGCTCGCAACACTTGATAACCCATTCCGGTATTATTTGCACCAGTTATATTTGTATATAAAGCTTCATATCCAACAGCAGTATTTCCAGTACCAGAAGTTGTTGAAAAGAGAGCCGACGAACCTATAGCAACTGTATCATTTCCGGTATAAGAATTCAGAGCTTCTGTTCCTATAGCAATATTGTTATTACTATTAGTATTTGCTGATAGTGCTGAATACCCAATTATTACACAGGAAACTATAGATATTACAGATTCTGCTGCTGGTGAACCTATAATAATAGAATTGGTTATTCCGCTTGTACTGGGACATGCAGAATTTCCGATAACCACACCATTATTAATACTATTTTGATTAAACAACGCGCGATTTCCGATTATTATTCCATTGGTTTGATTTCCTGAAGCTCCTTGGAAAATTTCGTTACCTATCAATAACATATTGGTCATATTTGAAGGTTGATATGCGCAATTATATCCAATACCTATACATCCAGTTCCCCCGAAGGCTTGAAAAGCTGAAGCACCAATAGCTATGTTTGCTCTACTAACTCCAGCACCTGCTAAAGCATTATATCCTACCGCTGTATTTTGAGGACCTGTTGCAGCTGCCAATGCACCAAATCCTATCGCCGTAGACTGACTTGAAATAATATTTACTCCCAAAGAATTATACCCAACTGCTGTGTTTTGAACTCCGGTTGTATTCGCATCTAACGACAAAGCTCCAATAGACGTGTTAAAAGATGCCGTATTTAAAAATTGAGAATTAAATCCAACAGCTGTACAACCAGTTCCTGAAATATTTGCTCCCAGAGAATCTACACCACATGCAGTATTTCCACTACCTGTCGTATTCGCGTCTAAACTTCGAGCTCCTATAGCTGTGTTATTTGACCCAGTATTTACTAAAAGCGAGTTAAATCCGATAGCGGTACAAGAGGAACCAGTTACTATAGCAGATAATGCGCTTGTACCGATACCAGTATTTCCAGAACCAGTAGTATTTGCGTCTAAACATAGAGACCCTACAGCTGTATTTCCAGTAGCTCTATTAACATTCAAAGCGTTATATCCAATAGCTGTACTATCAGTATTTGCAACGGTTCCATTAGATGATCCAGCTCCAATAGCTGTTACCCTTGACAGAGAACTTGCATTATTAGCAGCTGTTGAACCTATTGCAACCAATCCATCTCCAGTGTTTAGGAGTCCAGCTTGATACCCTATAGTTACGATGTCTGAACCTATTGAGTTTGATGTAGAAGATGAATTTCCAATAGATAGATTTCTCGTACCAGTAGTATTAGAAGTTAAACAGCTATTACCTATTCCTATGTTATCTGATGCTGTATTTAAAATCAAACATGTATTTCCAATTGCAATATTATCATTTCCAGTAATGCAAGCCGCGAGTGAAGAAGTACCTATTCCAATGTTTCTAACACCTGTAGTATTTACCAATAGAGCTGAAGCACCTATCCCGATATTGTCTGATTCCAAATTTGCTCTTAATGCTCTATATCCAACCGCAACGTTATTTGAACCACTAACATTACTTAAAAGAGCATCTGAACCTACGCCAACATTTCCAGTTCCAGATACATTCGCTGATAATGCGTTGCAACCCATTGCTGTATTACCTGATCCAGTATTTACTAAAAGAGCATTAAATCCAACCGCCGTATTTTCGTTTGATGTTGTGTTTGCCTGTAGAGAACTTGTACCTATTGCGGTATTACGAGCCCCAGATGTATTGGCTGTTAAAGAGTTATATCCAACCGCTGTGTTATCATTTGATGTATTTGCAAATAACGAATTATAGCCCATTGATGTATTTCTTGCTCCTGATACATTAGAAGTTAATGCTTCACTTCCAAAGGCCGTATTTTGAATTCCGACAGTGTTTGATGCAAGAGACCTATACCCAAAAGATGTGTTATTACTGGCATTTGTGAGTCTTTGCGATTGATACCCAACAGCTGTATTAAAATTATTGTTAGTTACTGTTAAAAGTGCTTCTGTTCCTATTCCGATATTGGAAAGCCCAGTTGTATTTGCAGCGAGACATCTGTTTCCTATTCCAACCATGTCTGATGCTGTATTGACATTCAAAGCATTATTACCTATCGCGATACTATTTGAACCTGTAGTAATAGCGCCTAAAGCATCTACACCGATTCCGACATTTCCAGTTCCAGATGTATTCGCATCCAAAGCTCTTGACCCAATAGCTGTATTTCCCGAAGCAGTATTTACTAATAAAGTATTGAAACCTATTCCAGTGTTATCGTTAGCTGTTACTACGGCTCTAACTGCACCAGACCCAACTCCAGTATTTCTATTTCCCGAAGTTAGTAATCTTACAGCGTCGAACCCGAAAGCTGTGTTATTTCCAGTTGCTGTGTCAGTTTTAGCTGCAAGTGAATTTGTTCCAAAAGAAGTGTTATTAATTGTTGTAGCGGCAACTCTGTTTAAAACTCCCATAGAATTAGTTCCACCAGAGAGATCTGAAAGTGATGGTCCAAAAGATGTCAGAGAGCTTGGTCCAGCAGGTCCTGTATAACCTGTAAAACCCGTGTACCCAGTTATATTTCCAGCAGGACCAGTAAAACCTGTATATCCAGTGTATCCAGTTAAATCTCCAGTAGGTCCAGTATATCCAGTTATACCTATAGGTCCTGTAAATCCAGTATAACCAGTTAAATCTCCAGTAGGTCCAGTGTATCCAGTGAAGCCTGTGTATCCAGTGTATCCAGTGAAGCCTGTGTATCCAGTGTACCCAGTTGCACCAGTGAAACCTGTATATCCAGTAAAGCCGGTAAATCCTGTACGTCCAGTGTAGCCAGTAAAACCTGTATATCCAGTATAGCCAGTAAAACCTGTGCATCCAGTAAAACCTGTATAGCCAGTAAAACCTGTATATCCAGTAAAGCCAGAAAAGCCAGTGAAACCTGTGTATCCAGTATATCCAGTGTATCCAGTAAATCCAGTTATTCCAGTATGTCCAGTAATTCCAGTGAAACCAGTAAAGCCAGTAAAACCAGTTATTCCAGTGTATCCAGTAAAACCTGTGTATCCAGTGTATCCAGTAAAACCAGTATAGCCGGTAGGTCCAGTTATTCCAGTAAAGCCAGTGTATCCAGTAGGTCCAGTACTACCACTTGTACCACTCGCAGCCATACCAGTTGGACCTGTAGGGCCTGTTGGACCAGTAAATCCAGCAGGTCCAGTAGGTCCAGTAAATCCAGTAGCACCACTTCCAGAACCAGTTCCAGAACTTCCGGCTCCATAGGTCCAAACATCTCCGTTATAAACCAACACATTTCCAACAGTAGCATAAGCCAATGATTGGTCGAGAGGCATTTCTTGAAGTAAAGCAGCAGATAACAAGTCTACTGTAGTATTTTCGTTAATTTTAAATTCAAAAAAATCTGCCATTTATAAAATATCAGATTTTTACAAAAAAATTATTGTTCGATAACAAAAAAATTAATTATCTGCCAACAATCCTGACGAATTCGACGTCGAACTATTTCATCGGTTTCTTTTTGGTATGCGATGAAAAAATCTCTCGCCAATTTTGTCTGTAGAGGCATGATGTATGTCGATGTCTGATTAGATTGTTGTGCTTGTGCGGATTGTTGCGATACGACTGGTTTATCGGAGTCCAACTTTTTTGTCTTTTCTTGGAACTCTTCAGACTTTTGAGTATCGTCAGTTTCATCTGAAAATCTAACAGTTTTTTCCTTTTTGAGTTTTTTTCCATCCTTTCCATCATCCCCATCATTTTCCTTTTTGTCTCGTCTGTTTTGTTTTCGAACAAACTTTTCTATCTTTTCCTGCTTTTTCTTGCTAATAATCCAACCCTTTGTAGGTTTTTCATTTACTGTTAGATTTGGGTTATATTTTGCACCCAATTCCTGTAAAGCTTCCTTGTGTAATTTCGTGGATTCACCAATAATAGCTAGAGATTTATCAGAATAATCAATAATTTCCATTTCGAACTTTTTTAAAACTTTTTTAAAAAATCATTTTTAATTTCCACAACGGGAATTTTGGAAATTATCGTCTGAGAGTGGTTGGTATTGGAACTTTTGAGCAGGCATTCCTATAAACCCAGTTCCACAGTTGTATTCACCAATGAGCTCTCTCTGTAAGGGGTCTTTCATCATTTGCTGACACATTACAGCTGCCTGAGAATCTCCCTGAAACATGTAATCTCCTCCTTTACATTTGGCGGCTGGAGTTATATGCCATGTAAATTCTGGAGCATTTGGGTTTTCTTTATAGAAACCGAGGTCATAGTTTTCATATTCATTCTCGTCATTCTCATCCTCGTTATCCCTGTAGCACCTAATGAAATATACCACTATTACACTGATTGCTAACAAACTTACTGTTCCCACGACAGAATCTAACAAAGGATTATGGGAACGATTGGAAAGTAGAAAATATGAATACAGAAATAAGAGAATAATCATGACGATTGATGTAAAATGTAGTTTTTTCATTTATTAAGATTTTTATTTTTTTCTTTTCCCCTGATATTCAACAGCCAAGCCTTTTTCTATCATTTTTAAACAGATATTTGTGTTGTTATAAAATACTGTTCCTAATAGTCTTCCAAATTTTTCAGGTTTATCGGATAAATGAACAGTGATATATTCATTCATTAAAAGAGATATGAGATATTCCTTGGATTCTAAACCAGCCTTTTTCTCATCCGGATTCCTTGTTCGAGTCTCAGGCGCATCTATTCCTTCCAACCGAAGAGTAAATTTTCGTATGATTGGAAAACAGCAATTCCCAATGTTAAATGTTATTTCCAATGTATCCCCGTCAAGAACATCCACGACTTTTGCTCTAAAAATTTTTTTATCAGTTATTCTTGGAGTTTTTTTAGAAGATTTTTCCATTTATTGGAAAATGATTTTTAACGAAAATTCATTTCATAAAAATGAAACCTTTTTTGAAATGGGTCGGAGGAAAAAGTGGAATATTATCAGAAATAATATCACAATTTCCAAAAAAGTGTAATACTTACCATGAACCTTTTCTTGGTGGAGGGTCGGTTCTATTGGAAGTCTGTGAAAAATTTCAAGGCAAGTATGAACGTATAATTGCATCAGATATCAATGAGTCTCTTATAAATCTATTTATCGCCGTTAGAGATACATTGGAAATTTTATTGGTTCAACTGGAAAAATACATTAATAAATATAACTTTACAAAAAACCGTGAGGAAACATATTATAAATTTCGGGAAAAATTTAATAGAAAAAATAACAGTAGTATCCGAAAACTTGCGTTATTTATTATTTTGAATAAAACTTGTTTTCGAGGTTTATTTCGAACTGGACCAAATGGATTCAATGTTCCATTTGGTCACTACAAAGCTGACTTGAATTTTTCCCAAATCTCTGAACATCTGATAAAAGTCAGTAAGCTTATACAGCCAGTTATATTTATATGTTCAGATTTTTCTGTTGCTCTGTCAAATGTAGGGAAAAACGATTTCGTGTACGTCGACCCTCCCTATTATCCTGAGAAAAAATCTTCTTTTGTTAAATATAACGGTGTTGAATTTAACCATGAATTGTTGTTTGAAATGTTGAAAAAAATAAAGGGAAAATTCCTAATGAGTAATTCGAATGCAAGTGTGGTTGAAAAAGAATTTTCGAACTATTCAATAACATACATAAAAGCTCGTAGGGCTATTAACTCAAAAAATCCAGCACAGAAAACTACAGAAATTCTGATTCAACAATAAATTGGGTAATATCTTGTTTAAATGTCTCTTTACATCCAAAAAACACGGGAATTTTACAGAATTCCAAATATTCTAGTTCGGCAACGCAATTTTCTGAAAAGAATTTAGATAGAACATAAATATAAACAACTTTATATTCTGTAAAAGACCTCGAATACTGCCATCTCTTGAATTCACCCGTCTGTATTTTCTCACATACCGAACCAGAAACTTTTTGAAATTTTTTCTCAATTATAAATATTAGTTTTTTCTCTTTGTTTATATAACATTCGTCAGGTTTTTTACATCCGTGGGCTTTCGGTATATCTTTTGCAAGGTATTCCTTCATATATTCGAACAGATTTTTAGGTTTAATATATTCGTTATCACTCAAAGGAAATTTAATAATACTATACTTGGAATTTTTTGAAACTATTTTATATTCAGTTTGAAGGTCTGTTAATTTCTCATAAGAAAGACCATTTCGGTTAGTCATTACACCACCAGATTTCTTGTTTCTTTCAGTCATTTTCTAACGAAATAAATTGTTAGAAAAATCAAAATAACAAATTTCCCTTACAATCGCTGAACTTTCACAGAAAATAGCGATTATCTGTATGGTATCCGTCGAAAAAGACTTTTTTTGACAATACTGAGAATTTACTCTCTCTTTCAGTAAATTCCCGAATATTTCGAATAGTCCAATTTTCTGGTTTATAACCACCTTTCTCACAAATCCAGTTCATTAACTTAACTATGTGGGAAATATCACTACGATTGAGAGTAAATTTAACAATCTCGCGAATAGATAATAACAGAAATGTGATAATATCATGAACTCGACTGAAATATCGAATACGAAAAAAGGAATAACGAATTCCCTGTAAAACAACAGAGGCTCTCTCAAGGTCGACAAAAACTATCTCTGAATCTTTTATGAGAACATTCCAAGGAGAAAGGTCATTATGAACAAATTCGTACTTTTTCTGAAATTCTTCCAATTTAACCTTTATTTTTTCAACAATATTCAGAAAATTTGTCATTTTAAATTTTTCGCTGTGAATATACTCAAGAACTGTTATACCATTTATTTTTTCCATCCATACACAGTTTTTCAGTTTATCACAGCCGTATATTTTAACCATTCCTAATAGATTTCCAACAAACGCCTCATGAATAAAAGTATTTGATATTTTTCCTACCATGGTTTCTGTTTTTATAATTGAGGAATTTTCGTTAGTTTTTAACAGTTTCGTTTCTCCTTCAAATGTAAAAGGAATAACCACTTCCAGAGATAATATTAGAGATTTTACATCCAGAGGTTTTCGATAGCCTCCACAGATTTTTTTAACTTTTCTAAAAGTTTTCTGTAAATAATCCAAAATTCCATCTCTTGATAATATTTCCGTTGCAAATTTACGAGCATTTTCCGCTATTTTTTCACAGTCTTTCAAATGACTTTCACACCAATCCAATATTTCGTATAAATTATCCAAATTACTGTTTACTGGAACATAGTGTACATACGGAACTAACAAATGAGAGAACCAGAGTTTGTATTGACTTTCCACTAAAAGAACACAAAACCCACATTCAAGTTCTCTTGCCAGACGGAAAGATGAAACATGTCCGTCAATATTTATCACAAATTTATAGTTCATCTGTTCTTGTGGAGATATAAAGTTGGATATTTTTCCAATTTTCTGTATTTCCAACCTACCATTTATAACTCTCGGTCGTGTACTGTATTTTGTTATTCCAACATCTAACAGAGGGTGAATCATTTCACAGAGTTTTAGACGTAAATTGGTTTTGTTATCCACGCCTTTCCCAGTTGAGGAACCTCTAAACACAGCCATAGTTTTACGGGGTTTCCAAGGAATATATGTTAATTTCGAATATTCCACAGAGTATGGAAAAAATTTGTCGAAATTTACCCTTGCCCAGTCATCTCCAGTAGGAATAGGAATATCCTCGTGTTTGTCGGTAGTAGTCATGGATAGTATCGGTAGGTATTTTTCATAGGAATGTGAAACTAGAGGAATATTGCCGAAAATATTGGTATATGCCTCGTGACGGTCTAAACGCAGTATCGGAAAATCTCGTTTATTGATAAAGACCTCAACATCTGGAACCTTTCGTTCTCTTGTTAGACATTCCAACATGTCTGATATATTACAGACATTTGTGTCGCCTTCAAAGATTGGGTATTCATATCTTACAAGAAATCCGTTAGCATACCATTCAGATTGGTTTCGGTTAATTCGATTAGGATTATGTACATATCCGTCATTTTTGGAAATTTGTTCAAAAATTTTTTCATCATAGGAAATAACTGGCCATTCGTTAATATAATTTTTATTCGAAAATGGTAGAAAAATAGGTTTTTTATTCGAAATTTTTGATACACCAGAATAGAAATAAATTCCTTTTTTAAATTTCCAAAAAATGTAGTCAAAAGTATTCAGAACATCAATGGTAGAAAATCCTTTATCTTTTCCAGAAATTTCTCCGAGATATTTTCGGCTCTCGAATTGTTGAAAATCACCAGCCGTAAAATGTATTTGAGTAAAGTTTCTGTACCGTGGGTTAGTTTGTGTACGATTTTTTTCAGCATTTTCTTTATCCAGTTTCGTGTAATAAAAATTTTTACGGTCGGTCATTTACAATAATTCTAAAATGTTTAAAAAATCATTTTAGAATGGAACTTTAACAGTTTCCCGAATATTTTCGAATGGATTGGGTGTAATATACATGAATGACGGTAATTTATATCTTGCAATCATATCTTTACTGATATATTTCACCAGTACATCTAATGTCATGTTTTTATTGAATAAAAACTCTGTTAAATTCCATGGAAGATTTGGGTGATTTTCAATGTCTTTTATAGTAATGTTATCGTTATCAGAAATACTACCCCAATCCCATTTCTTGTCAATATTTTTCAGAATAAATTCAGGTGTCAATTGATGATGATATGAAACAGAGTTCCATTCCCAAGGTAGTTCTGGATGGTCGGAAATATTCTGTATGCTTATATTTCTATTGTGAGATATTTCCCACCATTCCCAAGGAAAGTTCAGATGGTTTAAAACAAACTCAAATGATAGAACAGAACTTTCAGAAAGTGATATCCAATCCAATTCTTTATTCGGAAATCTTGAAACCATTTCCATTGAGAAATTTTCATTATCAACCATATATTCCCAATCCCACGGAAATTCTGGATGATCCAATACGTTCTTCATTGTTATGTTTGAACTATAAGAAATGACATGCCATCTCCAAGGTAATGTGGGATATTTCAGAATAGTTTCCATGTTTGTTTTTTCTGATACTATTTCCCAATCCCAAGGTAATACGGAATTTTCAACAACCAATTGAATATCAGCTTTTTTCGAAACTCTAAACCAATTCCATTTCATTGTGGAATTTTTTATAACATACTCTAACATATCTTTTCTAATTTCCACAGCGGACCAATCCCAAGGTAATTCTGGATGTTTCAACATGTCCTTTAATGTAATATTTTTATTTTGAGAATATCCCATGGAATCCCAAGAAAGTGTCGGATTGTCCAAAATATTTTGCAACGTTATATTTTCATGTTTAGAAATACACAGCCAATTCCAGTCCTTTTTATTTCTCCTTTTAACCCAATCAATAGTCAGATAGGGATTGGATGATAAAAGTTTGAAAGACCACGGTTTATTCAGTTTAAAAACCATCTCAAAAGTTATATTTAAATTTTCTGAAACTAGATTCCAATTCCAAGAATCATCGGGATATTTCAATATGGTTTCCAGTGAAATATCTGGATGTTTAGATAACCAGTCATAATCCCATTGTTCCTTTGAACATTTCTCTGTAATTTTTGCCAGTTTTCGAGTTTTAAATAATCTAGTATAAAATACTGAAAAGTCTGTCATTTTTATTATTTTGACTTTTTTTCAAAAAATCAAATGGAAAATTGTCAGGATTTGTAAAAAGTTTTTTGTAATATATCGAGAATTCCATTTTCGGTTCAAATAAAAAGACAAATAATCATTTTTGAGTTATAACTTAAAAAGGGAAAATAACTGTCATGTGAAAGTTTCCAGAGAAATAGGTTGTCCATTTTTCTAACGGCTCTGTTGGGTTATTTTTGAAAAATAGGAAAATATCAGAAATTGACAGACCTTTTGACAAAAACTTTGGAATATCCCACGATTTTTCTAAAGGCAACGGATTATCCAACATTTCTTTAACAGTAATACTTGGATTTTCAGATACATATTCCCAATCCCATGGTAATTCTGGATGTTCCAATATATCCTTTAGAGAAATATTTGGATTTCGAGAAACTTCCATCCAATTCCAACTTTTTTCATAATTTTCCAAAATATCTTTCATTCTCAGATTTACGTTAGTGGAATATCCAAACCAACCGTTCTGGTCATTTGGATATTTTTTTACATCATTTATTGTTATACTTGGGTTTTGAGATACATAATTCATTCGAGGTAATGTTCCGTCTCTTGACAGAAAATTCAAGGTAATGTTGGGATTATAACACATAGCCGTGTCATCAAACGGTAGTTCTGGATGTTGTAGAATATCTTCCATTGTTATATTTGAATGACTAGATATATCCCACCAATTCCAGAGATTGGTTGGTTCTCTCATTCTCATTTCTCGCAAAACAGATGGGTGACAAAAAAATTTCTCCCAGCGCCACACAGTTTCCGGATAGTTCAAAACCATGTTCATGGAAAGATTGGGATTTTTTGAAAGACCTCTCAAGCTCCACGGTAATTCTGGGTGATTTAACACTTGAGACATTGTAATATTTGGATTTCGAGAAATTTCAAACAAAATCCAACGAAAAGATAACCCAATTTCTGGCTCGGTTTCCGTGGACTTTTTCATCATTTTCCCAGTTTTGAGTATCATTTCCAAAGTCATGTTGGGATTTCCGAAAATATTTTCCCGAAAATTATTCGAGTTATCCAAAACATCCAAAAAATCCCAATTATCCATTTTTGAATCGAAAAAAGTTAATGGTACAAGATTTGGATTTTCTAAAAAATTTATAAAAGGAATTTTTTTAATAATGTCGGTTAATTTTTGAGTATAAAATAACCCTTGATACCACACAGAGAATTTCATTTTATGTTAAAAAATGAAATTAAAAAAATCAATAGGGATAATTAACCTTTTCAGAAAATTTGGTGTGAGATATAAAATTTTCCAGATTCCAAGGTAATGTTGGGTTATTTAAAATATTCGAAATAGTTATACTAGATTTCATAGATATTCTGTTCCAATCCCAAGGCAAGTTTATGTGGCTTTTTATGTTTTCGAAAGTTATATTATAATTTTCTGAAAGCTCAGAAAAATTCCATGGTAGTTTCGGATGGTCGATTACGTTTTTAATATTTATTTTGGCATATCTAGATATTTTATCCCAATACCACACAACTTTTTGTTTATATTCCAAAATAATATCCATTGTTAGATTTGGATTTCCTGAGATTGCTTCCCAATTCCAGTCTTTATCCAAATGTTTCATGACCTTTTTTATATTTAATTTGGAACAATAGGAAATCTCAGAAAAAGCCCATGGTAGGTCTAAATTTTCAAACAAGAGTTCCATGTTTAGATCATTCCTACCTGAGATTTCGAACCAATTCCAGTTTTTAGAACGAAATTTTAGAACAATATCCATAGTTAGGTTTGGATTATTTGACAGACAGTTCCAATCCCATGGTAGATTTTCATTTTTTTCCAAAATATCCATTGTTAATTTGTCATGTATAGAAATCATGCTCCAATTCCATCTATCTATTTGTTTATAAATATGGTTTAACGGAAATTCCAATAAAATGTCTGTCGAATCATTTTTATTTCTAAACCCATATTTATTGATGAAATCTATATGAATAACAGTATTTTCAGATATTATCTCCCAATCCCATGGAATGTTAGGATATTTTTGAATAATTTCTATACTTAGATCTCTCCTTTTTGAAACTATTCTCCAATCCCATGAGTTTTTGAAAGTTGACTTTTCCCTTTTATAAATATTTGGAAACATTGGATTTTTTAGAATAAACTCCAATTCAATGTTATAACTTGCCGATAAAGCTCCCCAATTCCATGGAAAAAACGGATACCTAGAAACACTGTTAAAGTCATACACAAGGGATGCGTAATAGGAACTGACAGGTTTTTCCGTATATTTCTGTAAAAATTCTATAGTTATGAAATTAGAAGCCATGTATCTCCAAGACCATGGTTTATTCAAATGCTTCTCAAGAAATTCCATTGTGAAATTTAACAGACATGTAGATATAGAATTCCATAGGTTTTTATTTTGAATATTTTTGTCAATAATTTTCAATATACTGTCTTTTTCAAACAATCTTTTATACCATACAGAGTTTTCCATTCCAATAAAAATGGAAAAAAATAAAAAATCAATTAGTTCTTGAACTATTAAAATGGAAATTTTATCTTTATACCAAGGTTTTCTGAAAAATTCTTAAAGTACTCCAGAAAGTCGTTTTTTGGAATATTTTTAACGACATGTTCGATTATTTCTATCGGCACATTTTCTCTTTCGGATATATTTTCCCAATTCCAAGGTTTATCCAGATTTTGTAGAATACTTTCGAAAGATATGTTGGAATTGGATGAAATTATTCCCCAATTCCAATCGTATTCTGGGTGGTTCAAAATATTCTCAATAGTTATATTTGGATTACCACCCACCGCAGGCCAATACCAGTCTATTTCTGGGTGTTTTAATATATTCTCAAAAGTTATATTTGGATGGATAGAAATATCAAATTTGTTCCATGAGTTATTCAAAAATTCTAGTATATCCCCAATTGTTAATTTGGGATGACAAGAAATATCTGTATGAAAATTCCCTCCATTCGAAAATTTCAAGATATATTTTATCGGTAGATTTGGATTTTTATAAACATTCATATAACTGCGTCTTTCAGCAGTTATTTTTTCACAGAACTCGATAGATAAATTTGGATTACGAGCCAAAGTCATGTAATCGAAAGGTATTTCTGGATGATTTTCTATATCTTTCATTCGAATATTTTCATGTCTCGAAATACTTCCAAAATTCCACCCGTTGTAACGAAAAATTTTCCTCATTTCACTTGAAATCTCAGTTTTTCCAAAAAATTTAGTCCAATCCCAAAAAGTCTCCGGAAATTCACAAACCATTTCAATTGTTAGATTTGGATTTTGTGACAGACCTTCCAAATTCCACGGTAATTCTGGATGTTTCCAAACTTGGTCCATTGTGATATTTTCGTTTCTTGAGATATTAAACCATTTTCGGTAAAATTTTTTTGCGTATGAAAGATGATTTTCTTTCGGTGGTTTGGAATGCCAAGTTTTTCTAACCATCTCAAGGGTAATATTGGAGTTTAAAAATACTCGTTCCCAATCCCAAGGAATTTCTGGAAACGTCTGTATTGTTTCCATCGTCAAATGGGAATTTTTGAAAAGGCTGCTCCAACTCCATGGAATATGTGGATTGGATTTTACGATATTTTCTAGACGGTCTTTTTCAAATAATCTTTTATACCACGGGGATGTTTCCATGAATCTTTCCATTGAAATATAAATGGAAAATAAAAAAATCAAATTATTTTATAATAGAGTTTCAACTCTAACCTTGACATATTCAGACGGAACATTTCTCGGACAAGAATTAGATGTCCAAATTTCTGTGAAAATTTCTAGGTTTTTTCCAGTAGATTTTTCAAATGGTGCATGGGCAAACAGAGCATCAACCTTTTTGGCGCCGCGTTCGAGTAAATATTTTGCAACAGCATTCATGGTACCTCCCGAACGAACGAGATCATCAATAATAACGTATCTTATTCCAGTTATTTTATCGTCGGTCTCTACCAGTCTTTCAGTTCCCTCACGCTTTTTTCGAAAAACTATCCCATTTTTAATACTTAAGAGTCCTCCGTATCTCTTGCAAGAACCATCATCCGGAAATACTGGGATTGATTCGGAATATTCTGTCGAATAATTTTCCCATAGGTGTTTAACAATGCTTTTAAATGTTAAATCGTAAAAGGCCAACTGACTCTGTTCGGCATGTAGGTCAAATGTCAGAATTTTCTCGGATCCAATCATTTTTGACAAAGTATCTACCATTGCTAGAGATTCCATTATTCCAAAATACTCAATTCTGTCTTGAGTCGCCTGTTCAATAAACGGAATAACAACCGTAAGAGATTTATACCCCTTTCTGTACAAAATCTTTAAAAATGAGATAACATCAAACATCTCACGAGTTTCCAGAGTATTCAGAAAAACATGTAAATCTCGAGAAAATATTTTTTGTGAATTAAACGTAATATTTGAACTATATGAAAACTCCCCCCAAGATACTGGAAGAGTTTCCATGGTTGTTGCAAGGGAAGCAAGAGAAGGTGGAAAGATTCCAAGTTTATTTGAAGTTGGCATTGAAGAGGAAAAAGATAGAGGAAACCATGCATGTCTCGTCATACATGAAACATCCAGAGAGGTACAAGAAAATCTTACCCTTGGTAGTATGGATTTGTCACAGAGTAATTCTCCCTTATCATTTGTTATTGCATATGGAGCCACGAATCCAACAACTGTAGATTTACACATGATTACCAGTTTTTCTACAGCCATCATCGTTCCACCAGTTGCAATAATATCATCCACCACAAGAACTCGAGAGTTTTCAGGTATTCTTGGTATAGAAATACTGTCAGTTCCATATTCCTTTTTATACTCCATGGAAATTTCATCGGTAGGTATTTTTCCCTTTTTTCTCGCCATAACTATCGAATAATTTTTTGAGGCAAAACCAGAGGCAAACAGAAATCCTCTAGACTCCAAAACTATCACCATATCAAACAGTAGTCTATCTGACAGTCTTTTCACAGATGTCATCAGACTTTTGGGATTCTTTAACAGAGGTTCCTGAATGTTTAGGAATGGAACTCCTTTAAATTCAGATATTGTTGCTGGAATCACTAATTGTGAGAAACTTTTTTGAGTAAAAAACCAGTCAAAAGCAACCGTTTGAATAACATCACATATTACTTTTTCTCGACTTTTTCCAACAACTGAATACCAATCATTTTTATTTTCACAGGACTTCCAAAATTGTGAAAATATCAGTTCTCCCACTGTTAGGGATGGATTGGTATCTTTTTGTTTCTTCCACTCGTTTATGAAACCGTAATGTGCATCACTTGGTATGGGAACTTTTTCTGACCAAGCTTCGAAAATTCCCAGAGACGTTTTCAACATGCAACATGTGATATCTGTCCAATTTTCGTACTTTTTCTCTTGAACCAACCCAGTTTCTAGAGAAATAACCGGAAACTGGGAAATAGAATTCAGACGGTTCAAACAACCTCGACGTATTTCTTCTCTACCAAAAGGCTGTTCGTTTATTCCCGAGTTAGACTTTACTGGAACTACATTCCAATGTTTTTGAAATATTTTTTTAACAGCGGCTACTTTGATAGGCTGTTCCGATGCGAGATACATGTTTTGAGTTTCCATTTTTTGTTATTTTTCCATTTTTTCTAAAAAATCATTTTGAGAAAAAATGTTTCTTTTTTTCCATATTTTTAATTATTTTTGAACTTTTCTTTGTCGAATTCCCATTTCATGAATTTTTCCACCGTCCGAAATAGTTCGCTCAAGTTTCCTTGAATGCTTTTGTATAAAACTATCCGATAACTGTCTTTTTGATAACTTGACCCAATCCCAAGAATAATTTGAATGTTCATCTATAAATTTCTCAGATATGTGGATGCTCGACATGGGATATGTAATTCCATATCCCACTCGGGGAATCACATGGATTCGGTGTGTTTCAGACAGATATACCCAGTCGAAAGGTTTTTCCGAATGTTTATTTAAAAATTCCTCAGTGATATCTGGATGGTGGGATAATTCTTTCCAGTCATAATCCATGTCTGAATGTTTATCTATAAATTTCAGAGATAGTTTCGGACACATATTATTTTCGGTTCCTTGCATAACAACTTTTGATAATATTCTCCAGTTCCAAGGGGATGTCATTGTTTTTTCAAGAAAAGTCTCAGAAATATTATATCTACAGAAATTATTTGAGAGATGTTCTAAACATTGCGTATTATTCAAAGAACTCCAGTTTTCAGTCATAAAACTCTCAGTTATATATTCGTAATTTTTTACGGTTTTTAGTGTTGATATTTCTTCAAGAATTTGTTTGGTCGAACAATAATTTCCCATTATATTGATGGAAAATTCAATAAAATTCAACAAAAATCATTTTATTACAAACCCTCTACTTCCTCACTTTTTTTGTTATCTTTACTTTCCCCGCTTTCTCCACTGGTTTCTTCGGCAATATCTTTCGGTGGGGCACTTGGAATAACCTCTTTCGTTTCTTTTTCGAAAGTTTCCGTTTCAAATCCCGCGTCTCTTAATATATTTTTCACACTTGTCTATCTTTTCTCTCGAGCTTTTTCAACTATTTTTCGTATATTATCCGTGGGGTGTAATTTATCCATGTA
>JACCDM011004033.1_pt1 | contig 44497 bp, 43 predicted proteins | sample 7445851 | NCBI WGS metagenome assembly JACCDM01 (sample SAMN15323438, study PRJNA562643) | freshwater metagenome | isolation source: river surface water | place: USA:Blue River Watershed | collected 2017-08-16
ACAATAATTGCAGCATTGTTACATGACACGGTTGAAGATACGCCTTATAACTTAACTCAATTAAAGAATGACTTCGGTGACGAGGTTTCTTCATTGGTAGATGGCGTAACCAAGTTAGATAAATTAACTTACGGCGAAAATGCTGAAGCAGAAACAGTTCGAAAAATGGTAGTAGCGATGTCACGGGACATTCGAGTACTTGTTGTAAAGCTTGCAGATCGTTTACATAATGCGCGAACTTGGGAATTTGTTGCGCCAGAATCTGCACAGCGTAAAGCTCGAGAAACCATAGATATTTATGCACCTTTAGCCCACCGTTTGGGTATGAACGCAGTTAAATGGGAATTGGAAGATCTCTCATTTAAAGTACTCGAACCTAAGAAATATGACGAAATAGCGCGTTTAGTTGCTGAACGTAATCCGATGCGAGAAAAAATGACTGAAGAGGTCATTAAAACTCTAACTGAGGATCTGGGACGGGATGGGGTAGAAGCGTTTGTAACCGGAAGACAGAAACACTATTTCAGCGTTTACCAAAAGATGCGGGTTCGCGGACGTGAATTCAATGAGATTTACGATTTAGTTGGCGTTCGAGTTTTAGTAGAAAATGTACGTGATTGTTATGCAGTTTTAGGTTCGATTCACGCTAGATGGAGCCCGGTCCCTGGCCGTTTTAAAGATTACATTGCTATGCCAAAGTTCAATCTTTATCAATCTCTACACACAACAGTAATCGGCCCAAATGGAAAAGCTCTAGAAATTCAAATTCGTACTCATGAAATGCACGCACGCGCAGAGTTCGGTATCGCTGCACACTGGAAATATAAAAAGGGCGATAAGAGCGCTAGCGAAACTCCTGAAATGCTCTGGCTACAACAACTTCACGCATGGCAACAAGAGACTCAAGATCCATCCGAATTCTTAGATTCACTTCGTTTTGATTTGGGAAGCCCCGAAGTGTATGTATTTACACCGAAAGGAAAAGTTGTCGCTCTTCCAGGTGGATCTACACCTGTTGATTTTGCATACACGGTACATACTGAAATTGGTAATAAAACTGTCGGCGCAAAAGTTAATGGTCGATTAATCCCATTAGAAACTAAATTAAATAATGGCGATGTCATCGAAATTGTTACAAATAAGAATCCACAAGCTGGACCTAGTAGAGATTGGCTAAATTTCGTCGCAAGTCCTAGGGCTCGAAATAAAATCAAAGCTTGGTTTACGCGTGAAAGACGTGAAGAAGCTATAGATGCAGGGCGTGAATCCATCGCAAGACAAATGCGTAAAGCTGGGCTACCCCTGCAGAAAATTTTTGCTGGACAGTCTCTTCTAGAGTTGGCTCACGATCTACGTTACCCAGATATAGATTCACTTTACGCTGCTGTTGGCGATGGGCACATATCACCAGCTGCGGTGATTGATAAGTTACAGATTTTGTTGGGCGTTGAGGATTCACATCCCGAACCAACTATGGAATTACCATCTAATGAAACTATTACTCGTCGTACTTCAAGCGCCATCGAAGTTGAAGGAATAGATGATGTAGTTGTAAAACTTGCTCGATGCTGCACACCAGTACCAGGGGATGCAATCATGGGCTTTGTAACACGAGGAAATGGTGTGAGTGTTCATCGCACTGACTGCGTAAATGCTGAAGATTTACAGAAACATCAAGGTGACCGAGTTGTTTTGGTTAAATGGTTGCAAGGTGCGGCATCAATCTTTTTGGTAAAGATCCAAGTTGAGGCGTTAGATAGGGCCAGGTTGCTATCGGATGTAACTAGAGCACTTTCTGATGCCCAAGTTAATATTCTTAATGCTGAAGTTAGTACTTCAAAAGATCGTATTGCGCTCTCTAGATTTACTTTTGAAATGGCAGATGCCACACATTTAGATTCAGTATTGGCTGCAGTGCGACAAGTTGAAGGCGTTTACGATGTTTACCGAATTACCAACAATTAAAGTTGATTAATTAAACTCAGCCAAACCTTTTTGAGCTTCTGATAACCAAGCTCTTCGTGCCTCAGCTGCCGCTTTAGCCTCTTCCGCTTTCTTTGTATTGCCTGCCGCTGTTGCTTTTGCGGCTGCCTCTTCATAAGCAGTAATTGCTTTTGTTAGCTGTTCGACTACATCGTTAGCGCGAGCTTTAGCAGCTGGATCGCTACGACGCCATTTTTCTGCTTCCGCCTCTTTAATTGCATCCGAAACTTTATCAACTCGAGCATCTAAAGCAGCGCGTTTGGTGCGATCGGTCATTCCGATCTTGCTCCATTCGCCCATAAGTTCGCGGAATTCTTTGCGTGCTTTATCCAAATCAGTGATAGGCAAAATAGCTTCAATTTTTGGAAGTAACGCTTCACGTTTAGCCAAATTTTCTACCATTGTGCCTTCGCGCTTTTCTAAGTCAGCATTCTTAGCTGCAAAAAATGCATCTTGGGCGCTTTTAAATCTAGCCCAAAGTTTTGCATCATCTGATGCCTTTCCGCGACCAGCTGCTTTCCATTGATCCATCAAAGCTTTGTATGCACGCGCAGTTGCAACCCAATCGGTTGAATTTGCAAGCGCTTCCGCTTTTTCTACAAGTGCCTTCTTAGTTGTAGAGACGTTCTTTTGTGTTGCATCAAGTGCAGCGAAGTGGGTTCGTCGGCGCTTATCGAATTTATTTCGGGCAGCAGAGAATCTCTTCCAAAGTTCAGTATCCGCTTTCTTATCTAAACGAGGGGCGGCTTTCCATTGATCAAGTAACTCTTTTAAGCGCTCTCCGGTAGCTTTCCAACTTTCTGAATCTGCCAGAGATTCAGCTTCATTAACAATATTCTCTTTTTGAATAAGAGCATCAGCGCGGCGAGCCTCACGTTCGGCTCTTTCTAAAGCCTTCTTCGCTTCGTATTGCGCTCGATTTCCCTCGATAATCTCAGGGAGTTGATTTAGAGAAGCATGTAACGCTTCTAAGTCTCCAACGACATTGCTATCAATAATTGTTTGACGAAGTTTATTGACGGCCTCGTGTGCATCAGTTGGCACCATCGCGCCACTTCGGATTCGAGCGCCAAGAATTGCAACTTCAGAGGCAAGAGCTTCAAATTTTCTAACAAAGTACTGCAGTGCTTCATCTGCGCTTTTGCCTGGATAAGAACCAACAGCTTTATCGCCATAAGGAGTGCGAACAAATACTGTTCCATCATCGGCGACAAAGCCGAACTTTGCAGGATCTCCAATCAAGGCAGTTGCAGCAGATGGATTGATATTTGATGCTACTTGTGATGGATTCTCTGACATTTCATACTCCTTAATTTGCACTTCAGAACTTTTAGCCCTGTCGTTGTAGGTCACCTCGGTGTTTAACTGGCTGGTTTAACTCTCTAGGTGACGGCGGTTAGGTCAGAAAGGCTACCCTCCAGCCATGCTGGTTACCAACTTTCAGGCTCAGGCCTTTGCTACTAACTGCTGGATTCTAAGCACGGGTCGCGGCCAAGAGTGCATTGTGGTCGATCCAGGGATGCCGAACGTCTCTAAGGAGTTGGCGGAGAAGTTACAAGAATTTGATTTGAAACCCGTCGCAATTTTAGTAACTCACGGACATTTAGATCATACCTTCTCCGTGCAACCAATTTGCGAGGGATATGGAATTCCAGCAATGATTCACACAAATGACCGTGAATTATTTTTACATCCAGAGAGAGCGCACGGCGCCGAATTTATTTCACAATTATCAGGTATTAAATGGCAAGAACCTGAGGAAGTAATCGAGCTGACAGATAATCAAAAGTTCGATTTAGTTGGTTTGAAATTTAGAGCTATTCACGCACCAGGTCATACCAAAGGTTCAGTAATGTTTGAGCTAAATGGCGAGCTCTTAATTTCAGGGGATGTGCTTTTTGCAGGATCTATCGGTAGAACTGATCTCCCTGGCGGTTCCTGGAGCGCAATGCAGAAATCTTTACGTGAAAAGGTCCTTCCGCTACCTGATGTGATGCAAGTTCTGCCCGGACACGGTCCAGAAACATCAATTGGGCGCGAGAGAAAATACAATCAGTTCCTACAGAATCTATAGTTCCAAAAGAACTGGATTAATGAGCAGTATCGTTAATGGTGAGAGGTTATGAGAATGAACTTTCAAGCACCTAAAGGTGTAAGTGAGTACATTCCGCCACGCTCTGCAATTTTTGAATTTGTGCGCGAACAATTATGTGCTCCTGCAAAATCAGCAGGATATAGATATATGGAGCTCCCGGTTTTCGAAGATACGGGGTTATTCGCGCGAGGTGTTGGAGAATCAACAGATATTGTCACCAAAGAGATGTACACCTTCGAAGATCGCGGTGGCAGATCGATTACCTTGCGCCCCGAAGGTACTGCAGGTGTTATGCGAGCCGTCATCGAACATGGATTAGATCGCGGGCAACTTCCTGTAAAAGTTTTTTATTCTGGTGCATATTTTCGAGCAGAGCGTCCTCAAAAAGGTCGCTATCGCCAGTTCTATCAAGTAGGAATTGAAGCTATTGGATTGGAAGATCCTCTGATTGATGCAGAGGTTATTTGGTTGGCCGATCAAGCTTTTAAGAATATAGGAATTCGAAATTACCGATTAGAACTTACTTCACTTGGTGATGCCGAATCACGATCTTTACATCGCAAAGAACTATTAAAGTTCTATGAAACCCTCGATTTAGACGAAGCAACAGCGGCGCGCGCTAAATTAAATCCTCTTCGTTTGTTTGACGATAAACGTCCAGAGATGATCGCGGCAATGGATAAAGCGCCAGTCTTACTTGATTACTTAAATGAGAAATCAAAATCTCATTTCAATAAAGTATTGCAATATTTGGATGCCCTCGAAATCAAATATGTGATAAATCCTAAATTGGTCCGCGGGTTTGATTATTACACTGGAACAACCTTTGAGTTTGTTCATACTGGATTAGGTGCACAATCGGCAATCGGTGGCGGCGGTCGCTATGACAAATTAATGAGTGAATTAGGTGGACAAGACTTATCAGGAATTGGATGGGGAATAGGCGTCGATAGAACCATTCTGGCTGCCGAAGTAGAAAGCGTTATTCCTGTTGATTTAGGTAATGCAGATCTCTTCCTGATACCACTTGTGACATCAAATGGCGATCAGAAGAATATTCAAGAAGCTGCAATGCGTATTGCAGTAGAACTTAGAAATAGCGGCAAAGTCGTGGAGTTAGCTTTTGGTGATAGAGCATTAAAAGGTGCCATGAAAGCTGCCGATAAGTCAGGTGCCAAATATGTCGTCGTTCTTGGCGAGAATGAACTTTCCAGCGGCCAAGTTGAGTTAAAAACTATGTCTACCGGTCAAACAAAGAGCGTTAGAATTAGCGACTTAATCAACAACATTTGAGAACTTAAAGGACTTTAAGGATAGGTAATGCTTCGCACCCATAACGCAGGTGAACTGCGCGCCAGCCATGTTGGCCAAACTGTAACTCTTACAGGTTGGGTTGCCCGACGCCGTGATCATGGAGGCGTTGCTTTCATAGATTTACGTGATGGTTCTGGATGGTGTCAGGTTGTTATCAACGATGAAGCCACAGCCGGATCTTTAAGAGCCGAATGGTGTTTAAAAATCACCGGTGAAGTAATCGCAAGACCAACAGGTTCCGAAAACGTTAAAACGCCAACCGGTGCGATCGAAGTTGTAGCAACTGATGTTACTGTGCTTTCAGAAGCAGCTCCACTTCCATTTCCTGTTGATTCTGGTGACGATGCTGATATTTCTGAAGAGGTTCGACTTCGTTATCGCTACTTAGATTTACGTCGTGAACAACCTGCAGCTAATTTAAGACTTCGCTCTAAAGTAACTTCTGTAATACGTAGAATCATGGAACAAGAAGAGTTCTATGAGATAGAAACTCCTTATTTAACTAGATCTACTCCCGAAGGTGCGCGAGATTTTCTAGTTCCAGTTCGTTTACAGCCTGGTTCTTGGTACGCACTGCCACAATCGCCGCAACTTTTTAAGCAGTTATTGATGGTAGCGGGAATGGAACGTTACTACCAAATAGCTCGTTGTTTCCGTGATGAAGATTTTCGAGCAGACCGTCAACCAGAATTTACCCAACTTGATATTGAAATGTCCTTTATTGATCAAGAAGATATCTTGTCTTTAATTGAAAAATTACTATTCCAAATTTGGAAAGAAGTTAAGGGCTACGAAATTAAATTACCGATACCTCGTATGACCTATAAAGATGCGATGGATCGTTTCGGATCCGATAAACCAGATATGAGATTTGGTTACGAATTAACTGAAATGACTGATTTCTTTAAAAGTACTACTTTCAGAGTGTTTCAAGCGCCATATGTCGGTGCAGTAGTTATGCCTGGTGGTGCAGATTCACCTAGACGTGAGTTAGATGCTTGGCAAGATTGGGCGAAAGCTCGCGGTGCAAAAGGTTTGGCGTATATCTTGGTTCAAGCTGATGGAACCCTTGGCGGTCCGGTTGCAAAGAACTTATCTGAAAGTGAAATTGCTGGAGTAGCAGCAAAAGCTGGAGCAAAACCAGGAGATGCAATTTTCTTTGCAGCAGGTGAAAAGTCAGAGTCGCAATCGTTACTCGGTGCTGTGCGACTAGAAATTGGCAAAAGACGCAATCTAATTGATAACTCCAAGTGGGAATTTCTTTGGGTAGTCGATGCTCCAATGTTCGAACTTACCGATAACGGTGGTTGGACTGCAGTTCATCATCCATTCACAGGGCCAAAGCCAGAATTTGCCAAGAGTTTCAAGTCAGATCCTGCAAGTGCTCTTGCTTATGCATATGACATTGTTCTGAACGGAACTGAATTGGGCGGAGGTTCAATTCGTATTCACGACCAACAAATTCAAAAGGATGTATTTGAAGTTATTGGTTTAACTGAGCAAGAAGCAGAGAGTAAATTCGGATTTCTTCTTGATGCATTCCAATATGGGCCACCACCACATGGAGGTTTAGCTATTGGAATTGATCGACTATGCGCATTGCTTGCGGGTGCTGAATCCATTCGTGAAGTAATTGCTTTCCCAAAGACCGCATCAGGCGGAGATCCATTAACTGGAGCGCCAACTCCGATTACTCCAGCTCAACGAAAAGAAGCTGCAATAGATTTCAAACCTGATACAGACAAGAAGCCTTAAAAGATGTTAAAGCGCATTACCGCGGCATTAGTTGCAGTTGTAATGCTTAGCGCCTGCACGCCCTCAAAACAGTATGAAGGAAGCAAGAGTGATGGCGCCTTTTTTACAGTCCCCAATGGATGGAAAAAAGTAGATGGCGCGGCTCTAAATAAAGTCGAAGCTAAGAATGCCAATCAAGATGAATTAGATCGTTTATCCATGGTGACTTATCAAGTTGGATTTACTAAAGCTAAGAAAATTGACCCAAAAGAGATCTTCCTTCTTGAACCAACCAATGATCCAGTTTTATATGTTCGTATTAGAGATCTTTTTCCAGAAGAGCGTAATGCAATTAGTTTAAATACATTGAGAAATTTGGTTCTTCCAATAACAGATATTCTTGATGGCACTATCCCGAATGATCGCAAATTTGAACTTTATGATGACCAAGAAATTAATGAAGTTGGTGGTCGCGGGGTTTCCCTCCTTTATAGCTTCGATTACAACGGTATAAATGAGACTGTTAGCCAAGTGGCTTTAATGTCTAATGATCAAAATAAGATTTATGTGTTCATTATTCGCTGTTCTACTGAGTGCTATAACAAGAATATTGACGAAATCGATGAGATAGTGAATTCTTTTACTGTTAAAGGAGCAAAATGAGCGACGTGAGCAGCCGTAAGAGGGATTCCGAACGTCGAACTCGAGTTCATTTATCCTTCTTCGATCGAGTTAAATTTCTACTTCTATTTTCACTCACATATCTAGTTTTAGTTTGGGCACTTTTATCAGAAAACCCACTCTATAACTTTGCTGATGCAGCGGCTGAGGTCGCTAACCAAAGAATGTGGTTATTCTGGCTTGCCGGTATAGAAGTTCTAAGGCAGATACATTTCTTAATTTCAGAATTTATTTCACCGTATCATCGTCTATGGCAGTGGTACTTCAAAAGTGTTGATCGAGTTTTACATATTTTCTCTGATTGGACCAGGTACCGACTCTCAAGAGTTATCAAGGCTTTAATTTGGATTGCAATACTCTCGGTCATTTTAGGCGCAGTTTACGATTTGCCACCTGCGCAAGCTCTATTCATGGCGCCACAAGCTTTATGGAGTGCATTACCAATGATTGCGCAACTGTTATTTGCTGTGGTCTTTGTGCTTATTCAGTTTGTGGCGATTTTCTGGTTCTTAAGTCGCGGCGGCATTGATACTTATTTTCCTGATGATATAAATACCCGTTTTAGTGATGTTTGGGGACAAGATCATGTAGTCGAACGCATTCGTGAGAATTTACTATTCTTGGAAGATCCAGAATCAATCGAACGTCACGGTGGTTATGTTCCTGGCGGTTTATTACTTTGGGGTCCTCCGGGCACAGGTAAAACTTTGATGGCTGAGGCGATGGCCGGCGAAACTGGAAAGCCGTTTATTTTCGTAGATCCAGGTGCGTTTAACAATATGTTCTTCGGTGTCGGAGTACTTAAAGTTAAATCCCTTTTTCGAAAATTAAGAAAATTGGCGCTTCGTTACGGCGGTGTAGTTGTATTTTTTGATGAAGCAGATGCTTTAGGAAATCGTGGAATAGTTACCACCGGTCAAAGAATGGAACCTGATAAGTGCCATGGTGGCAATTACTTATCTGAAAGTGCAAACAATCTTTTAACACGCGAAAAATTTGTAGTTGGCGGTGCCGCAGGTGGTGGCGGTGGTGGCATGGGAACTCTGCAAGCTCTATTAACTGAGCTTTCGGGTCTAAAAAAACCAAGAGGATTTTTTAATCGAATTGTTCGACGAACATTGGGAATGCGTCCGAAGAATCCACCTAAATATCGAATTTTAGTCGTAATGGCAACCAATATGCCAGAAGCTTTAGATGAAGCGCTTTTACGACCAGGACGTATCGATCGAATGTATCGAGTTGGTTACCCAAGTAAGAATGGTCGAGTTCGTACTTATCAAGGTTACTTAGATAAGGTTTCGCATAATTTGTCACCAGAAGAGATTGAAAAATTAGCAATCATGACGCCTTATTCAACAGGTGCAACTATTAAAGACATGATTAACGAAGCTTTAATTATGGCGATTCGCGATGGACGGATCGCAATTACCTGGGCTGATGTACTTCGCGCTAAACAACAGAAAGAACTCGGACCATCTGAAGATGTTGAATACATCGAGCGCGAACGACACGCAATTGCAGTGCATGAAGCTTGCCATGCCGTTATTGCTTATCGTGTTCGTCAACATATGACGATTGACTTAGCAACCATAGAAAAGGGAAGCGATTATCTAGGAATGGTTGCAAGTATTCCGCCTGATGACCAATTCACAAGATGGAAGAGCGAATATCAATCTGACATTCTCGTCTCGCTTGCATCTCTAGCCGGAGAACGAATGTTCTTTGAAGGAGATAACTCTTCAGGAGTTTCAGGGGACTTAGATTCAGCCACAACCATCGCAAGTTTGATGGAAGGTCATTGGGGAATGGGATCAACCATTTCATCTCACGTTTCAAATAGAAGATTTGAGGTAGGCGCTCCAGGAGGTGGTCGCGGTAAGGACCAGGATGATCGCGAGCTTCGACGCGCACTGTCAGATCGAATTGAAGATAATTTAAATCAACTACTTGAAAGAGCAGAGCAATTACTCAAACAAAACAAACGTGAAGTACTTGCATTAGCTCATGCTCTCGAAACCTATAAAACTCTACCTGGCGATGACGTTGTCGCCGTAATAAATTGCGAAGCGGGCACAATCGCTGACGGTAGACCTTATGCGGATAGCGCTTTTATTAAGCAAATTGAGGCTTATCACAAGGCGTGCGTAAATGCCCATAGAGAACATCGGGCGCCAGAAATTCCGTTACCGGTCTATCAAAAGAGTTAAGATTACTTTCTCCTTACGATTTCTTCCCAATAGTTATTTCCAAATATAATAAGTTTGATAAGGTGGAGACATGGGACCAGGTGGAATTGCAACAATTATTGCAGCATGTTCATTATTAGTTATTGCGGTGGCTATCGGTTATGCAGTTATCAGATTTAGCAGATTAATCGATGAAGCAAAAGTTTCGCTAAAGACCTTTACTGATGAAACTTCACCTCTGATCAAGGAATCTACTCGCACCGTAGAACTAGTTAATGGTCCCCTTGAGAGCATCAATAAAATTTCTAAGAACATCGAAACAATGTCTGACAAGATCACTGGGGCAACCGAATCCTTTGTTAATAAAGGTGGACCAGCTGTCAAAACCTTAGGCTTGATCGCCTCCGCTGCATCAGCTTCAAAGAAACGCGGAAAGAGAAAGTAATTGGAATCCGCAGATATACGCGCACGTTGGTTGCGCTTTTTTGAGTCTGGAAATCGAGAGAACCTTCCTCACGTAGTAGTTCCATCTGCATCACTTATTGCTGATGATCCTAATTTATTGTTAGTAAACGCTGGAATGGTTCCGTTTAAACCATTTTTCTTAGGCGAGGTAACGCCTCCATATAAAAGAGCAACTTCGGTACAAAAATGTGTCAGAACTCTAGATATCGATGAAGTCGGAAAAACCACACGACATGCATCTTTCTTTCAAATGTGTGGCAATTTCTCATTTGGAGATTACTTCAAAGAGGGAGCGATATCTCTAGCTTGGGATCTTCTAACTCGTCCAGTCGTAGATGGCGGTTACGGATTTCCTGAAAGTCGATTGTGGGTAACAGTTTATGAAGATGATGATGAAGCAGCGGATATCTGGCATAAAAAGATAGGCGTTCCAAAGGATCGCATTCAACGTCGCGACATGAACGATAACTATTGGTCAATGGGAGTTCCTGGACCATGCGGTCCATGTTCTGAAATTTATTATGATCGCGGACCAGAATATGGTCGCGATGGTGGACCAATTGCAGATGAGGAACGTTATTTAGAGGTTTGGAATTTAGTTTTTATGCAGTTCGAACGTGGTGCTGGAGCCGGAAAAACTGATTATCCAATTCTCGGCGAACTACCAAATAAGAATATTGATACTGGTCTTGGATTGGAGCGAATGGCAGCTATTTTGCAGGGCGTTGAAAATATCTACGAAATCGACACAACTAAGATTATTCTTGATAAAGCGGTCGATTTAACTGGAATTAAATATGGTTCAGCGCCAAAAAGTGATGTTTCGCTTCGCGTAATTGCCGACCATGCCCGTACAGCAGCGATGTTGATCTGTGATGGCGTGACGCCAGGCAATGAAGGCCGTGGCTATGTGCTTCGTAGAATGATGCGCAGAACAATTAGAAATATGCGTCTACTAGGTTCACAAGAACCAATCATTAAAGAGTTAATTGATGCATCGATAAAAGCAATGGGTCCACAGTATCCAGAGCTTGTCGCTGATCAAATTCGCATACAGAAGGTTGCTATCGCTGAAGAAGAGTCATTTTTGCAGACATTAAAATCAGGAACTCAAATATTTGATAGCGCAGCCAGCGAAATCAAGGGAAAAGGTGGCAAAGTTCTAACTGGTGACGCCGCATTTAAATTGCACGATACCTATGGTTTTCCTATTGATTTAACTTTAGAGATGGCTACCGAGCAAGGTTTAGAAGTAGATGCGGATGGTTTCCGTCGTCTGATGAAAGAACAGAAGGACCGCGCGAAAGCTGATTCCAAAGCAAAAAAGAGCGGGCATACAGATTTAACTGAGTATCGAAAGATCGCCGACGAAAGTGGCCTTTCAGAATTTGTTGGTTATGCGGCAACCGAATCCGAATCAAAAGTTCGTGGTTTATTAGTTGATGGTAAAAGTTCGATGTCCGCGACCGAAGGTGATGAAATTGAAATTGTGCTTGATCGAACTCCATTTTATGCTGAAGGTGGCGGTCAGTTAGCTGACGGTGGTCTAATAACACTTGCCAATGGAACAAAAATTCAGATTGATGATGTTCAAGCTCCAGTACCATCTTTGAGTATTCACCGCGGTCGAGTGATTGTCGGATCAGTAGAGGTAGGAAATGACGTCTTTGCTACTATCGATTTAGAACGTCGCAGGGCTATTTCTCGTGCACATAGCGCAACTCATATGGTGCATAAAGCGTTTCGTGAAATTTTAGGTGAAACTGCAACTCAGGCGGGTTCAGAAAATTCACCAGGTCGTTTCCGTTTTGATTTTCCATCAACTGGAGCGGTCCCTAATTCAGTTTTAAATGATGTTGAGTCTCGAGTGAATTCATTGTTGCTAGAAGATTGGGAAGTTACAGCTGAAATTATGAGCCAAGATGAAGCAAAGAAACTTGGCGCTATGGCCCTTTTTGGTGAGAAGTATGGTGATCGAGTACGCGTAGTAAGCGTTGGAGATTGGGCGCGAGAATTATGTGGAGGAACACATGTTGCTCGTACAGGACAATTGGGCGTAATCAAATTGCTTTCTGAATCATCTATTGGCGCCGGTGTTCGAAGAGTTGAAGCTTTGGTTGGTGCAGATGCCTATAAATTCTTGGCTCGTGAACATATTTTAGTAAATCAATTAACAGATTTAATTAAAGGCGCGAAATCTGAAGAATTACCTGAACGTGTAGCCGAATTAATATCCAAATTAAAAGATGCAGAGAAAGAATTAGGACAAGTTAGATCGCAACAAGCATTAGCTCAGGTATCAGGTTTACTTCAATCAGCAAAACAGATTGGTGAATTTAAATTTCTTGGAGCTCAAATTGGCGACGGGATTGGTGTTGATGATTTACGTACCATGGCACTGGATATCAAAAATCGTTTAGGTGAATCTGTGGTGGCGCTAGCAAGCATCTCATCAGAGAAACCAGTAATTGTCGTAGCAACTTCTGAACTTCCACGTAACAAAGGTATAAAAGCTGGAGCACTTGCAAAGATTGCCTCCGGCGTACTCGGTGGCGGAGGTGGCGGCAAGGATGATTTCGCACAAGGTGGTGGCGTCAAAACTATTGAGATTCCTAATGCATTAATCGCGATTGAAAAGGCGCTTACCAACTAATGTCTTTTGGCCGCCGACTGGGGATAGATTACGGTCAGGCAAGAATTGGTTTGGCCATTTGTGACAATGAAGGGCTCGTAGCTACACCTCTAACAACGCTAAAGAATGATAAGTCGCTTCTTAGCAATCTCGAGAAGATTATCGATGAAAATAACGTGGTTGGAATTTTCCTCGGAAAACCTAGACATTTGAGTGGGGTAGAAGGTGCGACAGTGGAAGTAGTAAGTGCCTTCGCGCAAAGGTTCACTGAAACATTTGAAATACCTATCACTTACGTTGATGAGCGTCTCACAAGCGGTGGGGCCGAGAAACTGTTGAAAGCAGCTGGAAAGAATTCGAAAGAACAACGCTTTCTGGTGGATCAATTAGCAGCGGTGGCGATTTTGGAATTGGGTATTCAAATTGAAAAACGTCATTAAGAAATGGTGGCCGGCTGCGGCAGGGATAGTTTTTACCTTTGCCTTGGCATTCTCTCTACATTTAATTCGCGTCAATCTTGCCCAAGTAGCCGACTTTCCAACTCGTAGTTTGACAAGCAATGAAACATTGATTGAAATTGAAGTATCACAGGGTGAATTAGGACTTGAGATAGCAAATGAACTTTTTGAAAAAGGCGTAACGGCATCGGTCACGGCTTTTTATCAATTAGCTATTAATGACTCACGCTCAATACAAATTGCTCCAGGTATCCATAAGTTGAGTGAAAAAATATCGGCTTCGCAAGCGCTAGATCAATTGCTCGATCCAAAACGGACTGTTGGACTCATTTCGATTATCGAGGGTATGTGGAGAAGTGAAATCTTTAAAGCGATGCAATCGGCAGGATTTAAAAGAATAGATGATTCATTTTCGGCCATTGAGTTGCCGGAAGGATTTGAGTTCACCGAAGGAATCTTCTTTCCCGCACAATATTCTTTTGCGAAAGGAACGTCCACAAAGAGTGCGCTACAAGCAATGATCAAGCGTTTTGCAGAAGAGGCAAAGAGTGCAGGTTTGCGTAATAAGAATGATTTAATAATTGCTTCGATAATTCAGGCTGAGGGTGACCCAGTTGATTTCGAAAAAATCTCTAGAGTTATTTACAACCGCTTAAAAATTGGTATGCCGCTTCAGATGGACACAACGGTTCATTACATAACTCAAACTCGTGGATCGGTATTCCTATCTACAAAATCAACTTTAATTAACTCTCCATACAACACATACCGAAAAATTGGATTGCCACCAGGTCCGATTGGTAACCCCGGTCGCCAGGCAATTAAAGCGGCCCTAAATCCAGCACCTGGAGATTGGCTCTATTTCATAACGGTTAAACCAGGCGATACTAGGTTTACCAAGTCGCACGATGAGTTCTTGATTTGGAAGAATGAGTACCAGAAGAATTTAAAGGCGGGTGCTTTCAAATGAGAAAAAGAGCAGCGGTACTTGGCTCTCCCATAAATCATTCGCTTTCGCCAACGCTACATAACGCCGCCTACCTAGCACTTGGCATAGAGGGCAAATATGATGCTGTTGAAGTTAAAAGTGGCGAATTAAATGCATTTATGCAACAGGTTCGACAAACTGATGCGAATTGGATCGGGTTTTCACTTACGATGCCACTTAAAGAAGAAATTTTTTCAGTAGCTGATTTTGTTGATCCGCTGGCAAAGCAGATAAATTCAGGAAATACTTTGATTCCAACTAGTGATGGATGGCAGGCGTTAAGTACAGATGTCTCTGGTTTTATTTGGGCCCTAGCACAACATCAAATTTCAGATTTTAAAAGTGTTCAAATTATTGGTGCGGGCGGAACCGCAAGAGCTGCTGCTGCAGCGATAGATGCTCCTGGTAGGAAAATCCAGGTCATAAGTCGCAACGCTCAAAGAGAAGCAGATATGAGAAATTCCGTTGTTATGGCTGATCTTCAATTCAAGAATTGGGATGATGTTATTTTGGATGCTGATTTAGTAATTAATACAACACCTGCAAATGTAGCGGATGGCTTATTACCTGGCAATGGTGTTTTATTCGAATCACTCTACGCTCCTTGGCCAACAGAGCTAGCGGCAAAGTGGAGTGGGAAAGTGATTGATGGTTTGGACTTGCTTATTCATCAGGCGATAGATCAAATACATTTGATGACAGGATATGTAATTGATAGATCAGCGATGTCGAAGTTGCTACGTGCAGCTGGAGAGGCCGAAATCGCGGATAGAGGATGAGCTTAATTCTCATTTCAACAGTAGCGACTGCTACCTATTTTGATCTGAAATCTAGGCGAATACCTAACTGGTTGACTTATGGTTCTACTGCACTCTCCTTGCTGTACTTTGAAAAGATTTTCTTAGCTTTTATCGTAATTGGTATTTTTGCTGGAATTCTCTTTAATAATTTAATTGGATCCGGAGATATTAAATTATCCGTTTGCGTAGCAATTTGGTCTCAAATTTTGAATATTTCGCAATATTGGATTTATTTTGCCCTTCTTTTTGCTGGGATTGGAGCTTTGGTTGGACGTCAGAAATCACTGCCTTTCGCCCCTTATCTTGCGCTAGGCTTACTAAGCTCTTATTTGGCGCGAAGTTATGGTTTCATCTGAAATAATTGCCCAATGCGTTGGTTAACGGCAGGCGAATCTCACGGACCTCTTCTTACTGGAATTATCGAGGGGTTACCTGCACATGTCGAAATTACAACAGCCGATATTGATAGAGAACTAGCTAGGCGACGTCTTGGATTTGGTCGTGGCGCTAGACAGAATTTCGAAGCAGATAAAGTAACTATTACCGGCGGAGTTCGTCTTGGCAAAACCCAAGGAGGACCGGTTGCAGTTGAGGTCGCCAACAGCGAATGGCCTAAATGGGAAAAAGTTATGTCAGCTGACCCAGTGCCTGAGGAAGAGATTTCAAAATTAGCAAGAAACGCTGCACTTACTAGACCCAGACCTGGACATGCAGATTTAGTAGGTATGCAGAAGTATGACTTCAATGATGCACGAGCAATTTTAGAGCGAGCATCGGCTCGTGAAACAGCTGCACGTGTAGCGCTTGGTGCAATTGCAAAAGCATTTCTAAAACAGAGCGTAGATGTCGAAATATTGAGCCACGTTGTTTCTATTGGTGGCGCGAGTGTTTCCGAAGAAACACCACTTCCTAATATGTCAGATCTACCTCTAATTGATGCAGATCAAGTTCGTTGCGCAGATCCAATTGGTTCCGCTGCAATGGTTAAAGAGATTGAAGCAGCACATAAAGATGGCGACACCTTGGGTGGAGTAGTTGAAGTAATCGCATTCAATGTTCCAGTTGGTTTAGGTTCACATGTTCACTGGGATCGTCGACTAGATTCTCGGTTAGCCGCTGCATTGATGGGAATTCAAGCAATTAAGGGTGTCGAATTAGGAGATGGGTTCCGTACTGCAACTAGACGCGGTTCGGTTGCACATGACGAAATTGAATTAAAGAATGGCCAAATCGTTCGACGTTCTCAACGCGCCGGTGGTACTGAAGGTGGAATGAGTAACGGGGATTTACTTCGCGTACGAGCTGCAATGAAACCTATTTCTACTGTTCCAAAAGCGCTGGACACAATTGATGTTGCAACTGGCGAAGCTGCAAAAGCAATCAATCAACGTTCTGATGTGTGCGCAGTACCTGCTGCGGGAGTAGTTGCAGAGGCAATGGTGGCATTAGTTCTGGCTGAGGCAGTATTAGAGAAGTTTGGCGGAGATTCTGTCGGAGAGACACGTCGCAATTTCTTAAGTTACAAAGAGAATTTACCTTTTAAATAATGGCGCCGAAAATAGTTTTAATCGGACCTATGGGCGCGGGAAAAACTACTGTTGGTGCCGAGGTCGCTAAAAGACTTCATTGTTCTTTTGCAGATTCCGATCAACTTATAGAAGCCGATCAAGGTAAAAGCATCTCAGAAATATTTATTGAAGATGGAGAGCCACATTTTCGACTAGTGGAGGAGAGTATTGTGATTGACGCTCTCCTTGCCGAAGAAGGGGTGCTCTCTTTGGGTGGTGGAGCAGTGACAAATGATGCAACGCGTAGAGCAATTGCTAGTAATGCAGCCAAGAAGATTTTCCTGGATATTTCGCTTTCAGCTGTATCGCCAAGAGTAGGTTTCGATAGCGCGCGACCATTGCTAATGGTTAATCCGCGCCAAAAGTGGGCGGAACTAATGAATGCTAGACGTCCAATCTATGAGTCTTTAGCTGATTTTAAAATTGATGTGAGCGAAAAGTCAGTAGAAGAAATCGTTTCAGAGATAGTCGATTCTTTATGAGAACCGTACCTGTAAACGCTGAACGAGCGTACCAAGTTGAAATTGGAATAGATTGGAAAGTTGCCCTCAACGATTGGCTTGAAGGTCGTAATAAAGTTGTTGCAATCACTTCGGCTAGTTTTCAAATCGATTTAAATATTCCTGTCATAAAAATTCCTGATGGAGAAGCCGGCAAATCTGCAGAGGTTTTGTTGCAAGTCTGGCGTGAATTAGGTCAATATGGGTTAAATCGCGGCGATCTAATTATTGCTATCGGCGGCGGTACTGTTACAGATTTAGCCGGGTTTGCTGCTGCTTCTTGGATGCGGGGAATTGATTGGGTAGCAATTCCTACAACGATTGCTGGAATGGTTGATGCAGCAGTTGGGGGAAAGACTGGAATAAATTCCGAACATGGAAAGAATCTCATTGGAGCATTCCATTCACCTATATCAGTTCTTATTGACTTGTCGTGGATTAAGACGTTGTCAGGGAGAGATGTAGCAGCCGGAATGGCTGAAGTGGTTAAATGTGGTTTCATCTCAGATGGCAATATTTTGGATCTTTTGAAGAATAAGTCCTTAAAAGATGTCTGTCATGACGAAAATTTGCAGTTGGAGTTAATTCACAAAGCAGTTTCCGTTAAGGCTGCAATAGTCAGCACCGATTTTAAAGAGAGTTTCTTACGAGAGATACTTAACTATGGACACACTCTGGGACATGCAATAGAGAAACATTCGCATTTTGATATTCGTCATGGTGAAGCAGTTGCTATAGGTATGTGTTTTATTGCAGAACTTTCCGCAATCAAGGGAATACTAAGTCCTGCGCTAGTTGAAAGACATTACGAAATTTTGAAGGCACTTAAATTACCTATCAGCTATGAGAAGTTAGCTTTTCCGGATTTATTGACATATATGGCATTAGATAAAAAGAACAAGAATGGCCAAATACGCTTTGTAGCTATTTCCGATATTGGCCAATGCATTCGAATCGAGGATGCAACTTCAGAACAAATGGCGCTTGCATATGAGAGAATTAGCCAATGAAAGTTCTAGTTTTAAATGGCCCGAATTTGGCACGATTAGATATTCGTGACTCCAAATACTATGGTGATTTAAATTGGGATCAATTAAGGGAATTAATCGCTAAAAGTGCGAAGGATCTTGGCTTTGATACCGATATTCGCCAGAGTGATGATGAAGCAACAATAGTTAGCTGGTTACATGAAGCTGCAGATAACAAATTGCCTGTAATTATCAATCCAGCAGCTTTCACTCATTATTCAATTGCCATACATGATGCAGCGGAAATGGTTAAATCTCCTTTAATCGAAGTGCATCTATCTAATCCAATGTCCCGAGAAGAGTTCCGCCACACATCAGTAATAAGCGGCGTTGCTAATGGCACGATTGCAGGCTTTGGACCAAATTCATATATTTTGGCGTTAAATGCATTGAAATCCTTGATTTCTTAAAAGGGATAGACAACGGGTAAACTTCGCAAGTTAATCAATCAGGGAGTATTTCGTGGCAACAACAAATGATCTTAAGAATGGCATGACCTTAAACATCGATGGGTCACTATGGACTGTAGTGGAATTCCAGCATGTTAAACCAGGTAAAGGGCCAGCTTTCGTTCGTACCAAAATGAAGCAGGTACTAACTGGCAAAGTAGTTGAAAAGACTTTTAACGCCGGAGTAAAGGTTGATGTTGCAGTTGTTGAAAAGCGCGACATGCAGTACCTGTACAAAGATGGTGCTGATTTTGTATTTATGGACACCACTACTTATGACCAGATGACAATTCCTGAAGCTACGGTTGGAGATGCTGCGAACTTTTTACTAGAGAACGCGGAAGTCAATGTTGCTATTCACGAAGGTAATCCGTTGTACATTGAATTGCCGGCATCTGTTGAATTAGAGATTACTTACACCGAACCAGGCATTCAAGGCGATCGTTCTTCAGGCGGTACTAAACCTGCCACCGTGCAAACGGGTATTGATATTCAAGTCCCGCTATTCATCAAACAAGGTGAAAAGGTACTAGTAGATACTCGTGATGGGTCTTATTTAGGCCGCGCTTAAATGGTTCAGCGGAGCAAGGCTCGCAAAGAGGCGCTAGACCAGTTATTTCAAGCGGACTTAAGAAAGTCTGAAATTTCGATCGGTGCAAGCGGCGAGGTTCGTGATTATGCGGCTGAAATTCTTGCTGGTGTAAAAGCAAACAACTCCAGGATTGATGAATTAATTCGTAGTTATATTCAAGGTTGGGATTTCGATCGCATTCCAAGCGTAGATAGAAATATTCTCCGGTTGGCAATCTGGGAGTTACTCTGGAGTCAAACCCCAGAAGCCGTGGTTATTGATGAAGCGCTCAAACTTGCCACAGAACTTTCTACTGAAAATTCAGCGACTTTCATTCACGGGGTCCTAAGTAAGCTGGCGAGCCTAAAGGGGCAGATCGCGCTTTAGTCGTATATACTGCGCCACGATCCTTTAACGACCCATCCAGAGAGGTGGGGAAGGTGGTAAAAATGAATTCTGCGGATATTTCGCGCGCTCTAACGCGCATCTCGCATGAGATACTCGAACGTAACTCAGGTTCGGATAATCTAGTTATTCTCGGTATACCAACACGTGGGGCACATCTTTCAAATCGAATTTCAGATTTAATAGCGAAAATCGAAAATAAACCAGTACTTCACGGAACTTTAGATATAACCCTTCACAGGGATGATCTTCGCACTAGAGCTCCTCGCCCATTAATGCCTACAAATACCCCGAAAGAGGGAATTGAAGGCCGAGATGTCATTCTGGTCGATGATGTGCTCTTTTCCGGTCGAACAATTCGCGCTGCACTTGATGCGCTTGGTGAAATAGGGCGACCACGTTCAGTGCAGTTAGCGGTATTAGTAGATCGAGGACATCGCGAGCTACCAATTCGCGCTGACTTTGTTGGAAAAAATTTGCCCACAAATCTCAACCAATCGGTCAAAGTGCTATTAACAGAGGTAGATAGCAAAGATGAAGTGGTGGTCGAATAATGAAACATCTGCTATCGATCAACGACCTCACTTACGAAGAGGCAATACAAATATTAGATACCGCCCAAGAGTTAAATCGAGTATCAGATGGTCCAATGAAGAAACTTCCTACTTTGCGTGGACGAACTATCGTAAATCTATTTTATGAAGACTCAACTAGAACTCGAATATCATTTGAAGCAGCTGCAAAACGATTGTCTGCAGATGTAATTAATTTCAGCGCCAAAGGTTCATCCGTCTCTAAAGGTGAATCCCTAAAGGACACCGCTCTAACATTGCAAGCTATGGGTGCTGATGCGGTAATTATCCGCCATAGCGCATCTGGAGCTGCGCGACGATTAGCAGATTCGGAATGGACCTCGGGTTCTGTAATTAACGCCGGTGATGGTACGCACGAACACCCAAGCCAAGCACTTCTAGATGCATTTACTATCCGGAAACATCTTGCGCATGAAGAGAGAGATCTCCGCGGAATCAAGATTGCAATAGTTGGTGATGTTCTACATTCACGCGTTGCCAGATCAAATGTTTTGTTATTAGAAAAATTAGGAGCAAAAGTATTCTTAGTTGCACCACCAACGTTATTACCGGTTGGAGTAGAACATTGGCCAGCAAAAGTTTCCTATAATTTGGATGAAGTTTTGCCAGAAGTTGATGCAATTATGATGTTGCGTGTTCAGCTTGAAAGAATGTCGGATTCATTCTTTCCAAGCGCGCGCGAATATTCTCGCTATTTTGGACTTAATCAGGAACGTCTGGCAGCCCTAAAATCCAACGCCATCGTTATGCACCCAGGCCCGATGAATAGGGGCCTGGAAATTACCGCAGAATCTGCAGATTCGGCACGAAGCGTAATAGTTGAACAAGTAAGCAATGGAATTAATGTTCGAATGGCAATTCTTTATCTACTTCTAGCAGGTGAGATGTGAAATATTTAATTAACGATACTGTTTTGAGAAACGAAAAAGTTGATATCGCTATCGCGGATGGCGTGATTGCAGAAATAGGTCCTAATTTAAAAGATAAGTATGCAAGTAATGGTTACGAAGTTATTTCAGGCAAAGAAACTATTGCCCTACAAGGTTTGGTAGACCTACACACTCATTTGCGCGAACCAGGTAAAGAGGATTCCGAAACTGTTGCGAGTGGATCTATGGCTGCCGCCAAAGGTGGATTCACCGCAGTATCTGCCATGGCAAATACATCTCCGGTTGCTGATACTGCCGGTGTAGTTGAGCAGGTTTATCGATTAGGTCAAGAGTGTGGATTAACAGATGTTTACCCAATTGGAGCAGTGACCAAAGGTTTGCTAGGCAAAGAGTTGGCCGAAATTGGCGCAATGGCAGATTCGGTTGCACAGGTTCGCGTATTTAGTGATGATGGAAATTGCGTAAGTGATGCGCTTGTAATGCGTCGAGCGCTCGAATACATCAAGAAATTTAACGGTGTAGTTGCTCAACATGCTCAAGATCCCACTTTGACAGTTGATGCGCAAATGAATGAGGGAATCATTTCATCGCAACTTGGTCTGAAAGGTTGGCCTGCGGTTGCCGAAGAAGCAATAATTGCTAGAGATGTGCTGCTGGCAGATCATGTTCAGTCCAGGCTTCATGTTTGCCATTTAACTACAGCCGGTGGGGTTGAAATTATTCGTTGGGCAAAAGCGCGTGGTATAAATGTGACTGCAGAGGTGACCCCACATCATCTGTTGCTAACGGATGATTTAGCAAAAAGTTACGATCCGATTTACAAAGTTAATCCGCCACTACGTACCGAAAGAGATGTAATGGCGCTTCGTGAGGGTCTTGCTGATGGCACAATCGATATTGTTGCTACAGATCACGCTCCTCACCCTGCCGAGAGTAAAGAATGTGAATGGCAGTATGCTGCATTTGGCATGCTTGGATTGGAAACCGCGTTACCTATAGTTTGGCAGACCATGATTGATAGCAAATTGATGGGCATTGAAGATTTAGAGAAGCGAATGTCAACCAATCCAGCACGGATAGGGCAGTATCACAATCAAGGGCAAGGAATTTCTAAAGGCGCTTCTGCTAACTTGACCCTATTCGCACCAAATAAGTCCTGGAAAGTAGATAAAGATTTAGTGGCATCAAAGAGTAAAAACACACCTTTTCACGGAATGAATTTAGGTGGCAGCGTAATAGCTACTTTCTTCAATGGTCGCTTGACTTGGATTGCTAAATAATGGCAAAAGCATTTTTAGTTTTAGATGATGGAAGAATTTTTGAAGGATCCTCTTGGGGCGCTAACGGCAGAACTTTCGGCGAGGCAGTATTCGCAACCGGCATGACTGGATACCAAGAAACGCTCACGGATCCTTCGTATCATAAACAAGTTGTTGTTATGACCGCCCCACATATAGGCAATACGGGATGGAATCAAGAAGATAATGAATCTTCAAAGATTTGGGTAAGTGGTTTTGTTGTTAGAAATCCTTCGCCAATTGCAAGTAACTGGAGAGCCAACGAAGATTTGGAGAATGAATTACAGAAACAGAATATTGTTGGAATTTCAGGTATAGACACCCGTGCTCTCACTCGACACTTAAGAGATAGAGGCGCGATGCGAGTAGGTATTTTCAGTGGGGAAGAACTTAGTCGAGAAGAGATGGTAATTGAAGTTCGCAAAATGGAACAGATGAGTGGAAGTTTCCTATCTGAAGATGTATCAACTGATTTGAATTATGTAGTGAAATCTTCTAATAAAAAATTCCATGTTGTCGCTCTAGACTTAGGAATAAAGGCTGCAACTCCAAGATCTTTCGCCGAAAGAGGCGTTGAAGTAACTGTAGTTCCATTTAATACCAGTGCTTCACAAATCCTCAACTTAAAGCCTGATGGAGTATTTCTATCAAATGGACCTGGAGACCCCTCAACTATGGATTCTGTAGTTGAAACAGTCCGAGAATTATTGACCGCTGAGGTTCCACTTTTTGGCATCTGTTTTGGACATCAAATACTTGGCAGGGCTCTTGGATTTGAGACATATAAGTTGCAATTTGGTCATCGAGGCATTAACCAACCAGTCCTAGATAAATTAACAGGTAAAGTAGAAATTACTGCTCATAATCATGGATTTGCCCTCAAAGCACCAACAGATGGCATTTTCACAACTGTTTATGGTCGCGGAGAAGTTACTCACGTAGGTTTAAATGATGGCGTCGTTGAAGGTTTGCGTTTGATAGATCGACCAGCTTTTAGTGTGCAATACCATCCCGAGGCTGCAGCTGGTCCGCATGATGCTAATTATCTCTTTGACCGATTCGTTAAATTAATGGAAGAGAGCGCTAAATAATGGCAATTGATTCCAGCATTAAGAGCGTACTTGTAATTGGCTCTGGTCCAATCGTGATTGGGCAAGCTTGTGAGTTCGATTATTCCGGAACCCAAGCTTGTAGAGTTTTAAAGTCTGAAGGAATTCGAGTGGTTTTGATTAATTCAAATCCAGCGACAATTATGACCGACCCAGAATTTGCCGATGCAACTTACATAGAACCAATTACTCCTGAAGCGATAGAACAGATATTAATTAAGGAGAAACCAGATGCGGTGTTAGCAACGCTCGGGGGTCAAACCGCACTAAATGCTGCTATGGGCCTTCATGAACGTGGCATCTTGCAGAAGCATGGCGTTAAATTAATTGGAGCGGATGTTGACGCTATTCAAAGAGGTGAAAATCGAGAGCTATTCCGAGCAATTGTGGAGAAAGTTGGTGGCGAATCTGCAAAATCAATCATTTGTCACACTATGGATGAGTGTTTTGGTGCTGTCGCAGAATTGAACTATCCAGTAGTTGTACGACCATCTTTTACTATGGGTGGTTTAGGTTCAGGTGTTGCATTCAATGCAGAACAGCTAGAACAGATTGCTGGCGCTGGACTTCGTCATAGCCCAACTTCTGAAGTTTTGCTTGAAGAATCAATTTTGGGTTGGAAAGAATATGAATTAGAGGTGATGCGCGATCGAAAAGATAACGTAGTCATTGTTTGTTCTATCGAAAATTTGGATCCTATGGGTGTCCATACTGGAGATTCAATAACAGTTGCACCGGCATTGACACTCACAGATGTTGAATATCAGAAGCTAAGAAATCTATCGATTAATATCATTCGAGAAGTAGGCGTTGATACTGGCGGCTGTAACATTCAATTTGCCGTTAATCCGCAAAATGGTCGAATAATAGTTATTGAAATGAATCCACGAGTTTCTAGATCATCTGCGTTAGCATCAAAAGCTACAGGTTTTCCTATCGCTAAAATCGCTACTAAATTAGCAGTTGGATATACATTAGATGAAATACAAAACGATATTACTAAAGTTACTCCAGCTTCTTTCGAACCTACTCTTGACTACATTGTCGTTAAGGCGCCACGTTTTGCCTTTGAGAAATTTGCTGATGCTGACCCAAGGCTTACCACCACCATGAAGTCGGTGGGCGAAGCTATGGCAATAGGTCGATCGTTTCCTGAAGCGCTCCAAAAAGCTCTCCGCTCCCTAGAACGCAAGGAAGCAGTTTTTACCTTCCCTGTAGACAAAAATTCTGTAAATGTTCCATCGTTATTGGATTCAATGAGAATTCCAACTGAATATCGTTTACAACAGGTGCAGTTAGCTATGTGGGCAGGTGCATCGATCGAACAGGTCCACGAATCAACCAAGATAGATCCTTGGTACTTACATCAGTTGCAATTAATTAATGAAAAGGCCGAAGAATTGGCATTGCCTGGCGAATTAACTGCGGAAATTTTGTTCAGCGCTAAGCAGTTAGGTTTCTCGGATCAACAGATTGCGGCAATTAGGGGAATGGCCCTTAATGAAGTTAGAGCGATTCGTTTACATCTTGGTGTTAGGCCAGTTTATAAAACTGTTGATACTTGTGCTGCCGAATTTGAAGCGTTTACTCCATATCATTATTCGACTTACGAAGAAGAGAGTGAAGTTGCCAAAAGAACCACACCTGCTGTCATAATTCTGGGTTCAGGTCCAAATCGAATTGGCCAAGGAATCGAATTTGATTACAGCTGTGTTCATGCATCATTCACGCTACGTGATGCTGGCTTTGAGCCAGTTATGGTTAATTGCAATCCAGAAACGGTGTCGACGGACTATGACACAAGCAACCGTTTATATTTCGAGCCTTTAACGCTAGAAGATGTCCTTGAGGTAATAGCTGCCGAAGAAGCTGCAGGCCCTGTGTTGGGTGTAATCACGCAATTGGGTGGACAAACTCCTCTTGGTTTAGCTCAAGGACTTAAAGAAGCTGGCGTAAATATCTTAGGCACCTCACCAGAGGCGATAAATCTTGCAGAGGAACGCGGAGCATTCGGTCGGATTTTGCAAGAACAGGCATTGGTAGCGCCAGAATATGGAATGGCATCATCATTGCTTGAAGCTAAAGATATCGCAGAGCGAATTAGCTATCCGGTTTTGGTAAGACCTTCATACGTATTAGGTGGACGTGGCATGGAGATCGTTTATGACGATCAAGCTTTAGCTGGTTTCATCTCCAGAGCAACAGAAATTACACCCGGCCATCCTGTTCTTGTCGATCGTTTTTTAGATAACGCAATTGAAATAGATGTCGATGCGTTATTTGATGGAGAAGAGCTATTTCTTGGCGGAGTAATGGAACATATTGAAGAGGCTGGAATCCATTCAGGTGATAGCGCTTGTGTTCTTCCAGCAATCACAATTACTCCGGATCAATTATCTGAAATTCGTCTAGCTACAGAGAAGATTGCACGTGGTGTAAATGTTCGAGGCTTAATTAACATTCAATATGCAATATCTAATAATCAACTTTATGTTTTAGAAGCAAACCCACGTGCTTCTCGAACAGTACCTTTCGTATCGAAATCAACTGGTATTGCCCTAGCTAAGGCAGCAGCGCGAATTTCAGTTGGAGATAAGATCGAAACACTTAAAAATGAAGGTCTGTTGCCAAGAGGTAATGTGATACCAAAAGCTATCTCGGTAAAAGAGGTTGTGCTTCCTTGGAATAGATTTAGAAGGCCGGATGGTCGAGGGGTGGATGCGACGCTCGGTCCAGAGATGAGATCAACCGGTGAAGTAATGGGCATTGCCGCTACATTTGGTGAAAGTTACGCTAAGAGTCAGATTGCCGCCTTTGGTGCGCTCCCTAAATCAGGTACTGTTTTTATATCATTAAGCGACAAAGATAAATCCGCAGGGATAAATGCTTCTCGAGAGCTAATTGATATGGGATTTCAAATCGTTGCTACTGCAGGCACCGCCTCTACGCTTGCTGAACATGGATTAAGCGCAGTAACAGTTCGAAAACACTCCGAAGGTACTGGTCCACTTGGTGAGAAAACTATTGTCGAACAGATGGTTTCAGGCCAAATTGACCTAGTGATCAATACTCCCGTCGGTCGAGGTACCAGACAAGATGGTTGGGTAATTAGAACCACTGCTGTCCAACGTTCTATTCCATGTATTACAACGGTTGCGGGATTTAAAGCTGCAGTTGAAGGAATTAAAGCAATTCGAAATTCAGAACTGAGCGTAAAGTCTCTACAAGAATGGTTGGTTGAAATTGCCAATTAACAAGCATGCTACTCAAATTCGTTCAATTATTTTAAGTAATAGACGTATCGGTGTGTATCATCAAATCGTTCTTGAAGTAGGAGATGTAGTTAAATACATAAAACCTGGCAATTTCATCGCTATCTCAGTTGGTGGAGAAACTTCAAGAATGGTTCTTCGAAGAGCATTTGCAATTTCTCGAACTAGCGACAAAGGAACAGTTGAATTAATCATCGCTCCTTACGGCGGTGGCTCTAAATGGTTGTGTGCTCAAAGCGAAGGTACTTATGTTGACGTAATCACCCCGTTAGGTACCGCCTTTGGAATTCCAACCGAACAAGTCACGGCACTCTTGGTAGGCGGCGGTTACGGATCAGCACCGCTTTTTGGTCTAGCCGAAGTTTTGAAATCACGAGGATGTAGAGTCATTATGGCGCTTGGTGCTAGTACAGCTGCCAAAATATACGCGCCAATTGAAGGAAAACGCTCAGTAACTTCGCTGAAGATCTTTACGGAGGATGGTTCTGCAGGAGAAGCTGGTCGAGTGACAGATTCATTGCCACAATTAATCGAAGAGCATGATGTGAGAGTTATTTATTCTTGCGGACCAATGCCAATGTTGGAGGCTCTATCTGAGTTAGCCGTCGCTGCAGATATTGCGCATCAGTGTGCTGTCGAAGAGTCCATGGCTTGTGGAGTGGGAATTTGTATGACTTGTGTTCTTCCAGTCAAAAATGCGAATGGTGAAATAAAAAATCTAAGAAGTTGTATAGATGGTCCAGTCATGGATGGCGAATCCGTGCAATGGCGCTTGGTCGGGCAGCAATTATGAGTTTCGATTTTTCAACAACTTTAGGTGGTGCCTGGTTTCCAACTCCTTTGTTTACTGCAAGTGGTTGTGCAAGTAGTGGTAAAGAGCTTGCCCAATTCTTTCCGCTACGTGAAATTGGAGCTGTCGTTACAAAATCAATAATGTTAAAACCTCGCGCTGGCCGTCCAACTCCACGTATGGCGGAAACTCCAAGTGGAATGTTAAATTCCATTGGATTACAAGGCCCAGGAATAGACGCTTTTCTTGTAGAAGATATTCCGTGGCTTGCAGCACAAGGAGCTCGAGTTATCGTCTCGATTGCAGGTGAAACTGCAGAGGAATATGGAGTACTAGCGCGAAAGTTAAGAGGAGTTTCAGGCATTTCTGCGATAGAGGTAAACATTTCCTGCCCTAATGTAGAAAATAGGGGCTTAGTTTTTGCTTGCGATCCAAATAGTGCATCAGAAGTTGTTAAAAGTGTTCGCGGAATCATTGGGGGAGAGTTACCAATTCTTGCCAAGTTAACTCCGGATGTAACAAATATTGCTTCAATAGCTTCAGCAGTAATTAGCGCTGGGGCCGATGGAATTGCAATGATAAATACTGTTTTAGGCATGGTCATCAATACCGAAACCATGCGCCCACACTTAGGTGGTAAAACTGGAGGGTTATCAGGACCTGCTATCCGTCCCATCGCGGTAAGAGCTATTTATCAGGTAAGAGAAGCCCTACCGAATGTTTCTATTTTAGGTATGGGTGGTGTGGCATCTGGCAAGGATGCTTTTGAAATGATTCTGGCTGGCGCATCCGGAATCTCTATTGGTACCGCATCTTTTGGAGATCCATCTGCAGTTTATAGAATCCAAAACGAGTTAAGAGAAATTCTGATCGGCAAAGGTTTCGCCTCTGTTAAAGAAGCGGTTGGTTATGCACATAGAGCAAATGTGACGGAAGGAGAGTAGATTTGAAATCACCAATTATTTTGGCAATGGATACAAATGAGTTAACCGTTGCAAAACAATGGATCTCCTTAACTTCTGAATCTGTTGGTATCTACAAATTGGGTTTAGAGTTCTTTTTAAAATTCGGACAAGATGGTGTTCGTGCAATTCAAAATGAGACTGATTCTGAAATCTTTTTAGATCTTAAGTTGCACGATATTCCCAATACCGTCGCTTCTGCGACTGCACAAGTTGCATCGCTAAAGCCTAGATTTTTAACTGTGCATGCATCTGGTGGTGGAGCCATGATAAGAGCTGCATCGGTAAGTGCTCCGGATATTGATATCACTGCCGTTACGATACTAACCTCGTTATCACAAGAAGATATGGTTGAAATTGGATTCGAAGGCACTCCTTTGAATAGAGCGATTGAACTTGCCAAATTAGCGGTCAATTCTGGAGCTAAGGCTATTGTCTGTTCGCCACTTGAAATTCAAGGAATTCGGAATGCAATTCCAGATCATATTTCTATCATCACGCCTGGTATCAGACCTCTTGGCGAATCAAATGTAGATGATCAAAAACGTGTAATGGATCCAAAGAGCGCACTTAACGCTGGCGCTAACTATTTAGTCATAGGAAGACCTATTACCTCTGCAGATAATATTTCCGAAGCGGCAAAAAAGATTTTGGATGAGGCGCTAAGTTAATTGCCTACTCCACCGAAACTTACTCAAGCGCAGCGAGCCGCAGCGCTTGAGAGTGCGAAGCAAGCAAGACGCACCCGATCGGATGTAAAAGAGCAGGTTCGTACGGGGCAACTGAAAGTTCTTCAAGTAATTGAATTAGCTTCCACAAATGAAGCAATAGCCAAAATGCGCGTCTCTGAGCTTTTGGAATCGATACCAGGTGTCGGTAAAGTTAGAGTTACTTCAATACTCAACCGGTTGGGTATTTCCGATACCCGTCGAATTCAAGGATTAGGAGTTTTGCAATTGCAAAAGTTGAAGAGGGAGTTTGCTCCTCAAACTGGCGCAATTCGCCCTGGAAAACTTTTTGTCTTATCAGGTCCAGGTGGCGTAGGAAAAAGTACTATTACTAAAGCGCTAGCAGATTATCCCGAATTCTGGGTATCAGTTTCGGCTACCACTCGTTCACCAAGATCAGGTGAAAGAGATGGAGTTGATTACTTTTACATCTCGGAAAACGAATTTGATCGAAGAATTGCGAATAGTGAGTTTCTTGAATGGGCAGAATTTGCGGGTAATAAATATGGAACACCTGCTAACCAAGTTTTAGAGAAGTTAAAATCTGGTTTAAATGTAATACTTGAAATTGAAATTGATGGCGCACGACAGGTAAGAAAGAGTTCCCCGGATGCTCAATTGATTTTTATTGCTCCTCCTTCATGGGAAGAATTAGTTAAACGCCTAGAAGGTAGAGGTACCGATTCAGATGAGCGTAGAGCGGAGCGCTTGGCCCTGGCTCAAGAGGAGATGGCAGCACAGAGCGAGTTCGATTATGTGGTTGTAAATGATCAATTGGATAGAGTGATAGCTCAACTGCTATCTTTGGCCGGTAAGAAAGCACCTTAAGCAGTAACACAGGAGAGCAATGGACGGCATCACAAACCCACCAATCGATGAACTTCTTGACAAGAGCGGTTCTAAATACAGCTTGGTGTTATACGCAGCAAAGCGAGCTCGCCAAATAAATGCATATTACTCACAACTTTCAGAAGGTTTGCTTGAGTACGTAGGTCCTTTAGTAGAAACTCATGTTCACGAAAAACCGCTCTCAATTGCGATGCGTGAAATCAACGATGGTCTTCTGACTATCGAAAGCCTTGAACCTACAAACTAGGAATCTCTAACCCAGTCATGTCCGAGATTCTGCTCGGAGTAGGTGGCGGAATTGCTGCCTATAAATCATGCGATTTATTACGCCGCCTTCAAGATCAAGGTCATGGTGTAACTGTTGTTCCTACACCAGCAAGTTTAAATTTCGTCGGCAAGGCAACTTGGGAAGCGCTTTCGGGTAAACCTGTTCATACTGAAGTTTGGGAAGCTGTTGATCAAGTCAACCATGTTGCCCTTGGCGATCGAGCTGATTACATAATTGTTTCACCAGCAACTGCCGATTTAATCGCCAGACTCTCAGCCGGAAGAGCAGATGATTTATTAAGTAACTCAATTCTTGCAAGCAATGCCAAAAAATTGATTGTTCCAGCGATGCATCCAAAAATGTGGTTTAACGTTGCAACTCAAAGCAATGTAAGAAAGCTGCGCGAACTTGGTTTTATCGTTATGGAACCGGAAAGCGGGCGACTAACTGGCGGTGATTCTGGTGTCGGTCGCCTTCCAGAGAGTTCAACCATTATTGACAAATTTATTAATGAGATTGCTGTAGAGCAAGATTTGCGGGGTATTAAAGTACTGATCACCACGGGTGGCACCAGAGAAGCAATAGATGACGTAAGGTTCATCGGCAATAGATCTAGCGGCAAACAAGGTTTGGCAGTTGCCAGAATTGCAAAAGCTAGAGGTGCAGAGGTGGTTTTAATCTCCGTAAATGTTGATACATCCAAAGAATCAGGAATCTCCGTAATCAAGGTTGAGAATACAGAACAATTGCAAAACGCCTTGCAGACAGAGTTTCCTAAATGCGATGTGTTAATTATGGCTGCGGCAGTAAGTGATGCTAAACCGATTCCAGCTGAAGGCAAAGTTAAAAAACAGAGCTATAGCAAATTAGATTTGGTTCCTACACCAGATTTATTGGCAGAGATTGCGAAGCAAAAAAGCTCTCAAATATTGGTTGGTTTTGCAGCTGAGGAGAGTGCAAATCTTTTGCAAGAAGGTAAGAGAAAATTGGCGTCTAAAGGTCTTGATTTTATATATGCCAACGACATTGCAAATGGAACCATTTTCGGTTCAGATACAACTTCGGGGCTATTAATTAGCGCCCGCGAAGAAGAGATTGAAGAAATTCATGAAATCAGTAAGGATTCTCTCGCGACACGATTACTAAATAAGGTCTCAGAAAGGTTAAACTCACCCAATGTCTAAGCGCCTATTTACTAGTGAATCAGTTACCGAAGGTCATCCAGATAAGATTGCAGATCAGATTTCTGATGCAATATTGGATTCGCTTCTAGCTCAAGATTCAAAGAGCCGTGTAGCGGTGGAAACTTTAATCACTACCGGACAAGTTCATGTTGCTGGCGAAGTTACTACCAATGGTTACGCAGATGTAAACACCATAGTTCGTGAAACAGTTCTTGGAATTGGTTACGATTCTTCAGATAAAGGCTTTGATGGTAACTCGTGCGGAGTTTCTATCTCAATTGGACAGCAATCTCCTGATATTGCACAAGGTGTAGATGACGCTTATGAAGAGCGTGTTCAATCATCCGCAGATCCGTTGGATTTGCAGGGCGCCGGCGACCAAGGATTGATGTTCGGTTACGCATGTAACGACACAAAAGAATTAATGCCATTGCCTATTTGGTTAGCGCACGAATTAGCGCTACAACTTTCAAAGGTTCGTAAATCTGGAGAACTTGGTTATCTTCGTCCTGATGGCAAGACTCAGGTAACAATTGAATACGATGGTGATAAAGCTGTTGCGTTGGATACAGTAGTTATTTCCAGCCAGCATCATGCTGATATTGATGTGGCCAAAAAATTGACGCCTGAGGTAATCGAATCAGTCATTAATCCAGTGCTTACAAAGATTGATTTACCTAAAGGAAATTTAAGAACTTTGATTAATCCAACTGGTCGTTTCGTAGTAGGTGGACCAATGGGAGATGCTGGTTTAACTGGCCGCAAGATAATTGTTGATACATATGGCGGAATGGCCCGTCATGGCGGTGGTGCATTTAGCGGTAAAGATCCTTCTAAAGTTGATCGCTCTGCAGCGTATGCAATGCGATGGGTCGCTAAGAATGTTGTTGCGGCAGGCTTGGCAGATCGTTGCGAAGTTCAAGTTGCTTACGCAATTGGCAAGGCACAACCAGTTGGCCTATTTGTTGAAACCTTCGGAACGGAAAAAGTTCCAGTTAATAAGATTCAAGACGCCGTTCTTAGCGTATTTGATTTAAGACCAGCGGCAATTATTCGAGATTTGGATCTGTTGCGTCCTATTTACTCCAAGACCAGCGCTTATGGTCATTTCGGTCGAGAACTTCCAGAGTTCACCTGGGAGAAAACAGATCGCGCAAGTAAATTAGCTGCAAGCGTTAAATAATTCATGCAAGCGCCACTTAAATTAAAAAGTGAGCGGGTAGGCAAGTTAATTCTCGCAGACGAGAATCCTTATCTGTCGGTGTTTGTTGACACGGGCGTATTTCATTTAGATTATGAATTTGATTACCTCTTGCCTAGTAAGTTTGATTTAAAGCCTGGCCAATGGGTATCGGTTCCGTTTAATGGTCGAAATTGCTTGGGCTTAATAGTCTCACGATCGGATAAAAGTGCGCAGAGAAAAGTCCTATCAATCAATCGTGGTGTCAAAGGGCCATATATAAGCCCAGACCATCTTAACTTCTACAAAAAAGTAGCGAATCGATGGTGTGTGCCCTTATTTGATGTCCTTCGATTTGTTACAAAATATAGAGAGCAGAGTGCCGACACGGAATTAAAATTGGGTGCCGGAAAGCGCGTCTATCTGCAATTACCTCCGGATAAAAATGAAATTGAAGCGATTAGAGAATTAGCTCGCAAAACATCAAAAAGTGGTCCTACGCTTCTAATCGTGCCTGAGTCTAGGGTGGCAAGAGAGTTTGAAAATGAAATTTTTGATGTTTCCATGAGAGCGGGAGCACTATCTCCCAAACGGTATATGAATGTTTTGGTCCTTCGCGAAGAGTCTGAGCACCACTACGAACTGAAGAGTCCTGGATTTAATACCCGTGATGTGGTCTTGCTTAGAAATGAGATTCTTGGTGAGAATGTAATCTTTGCCGGTTACTCGCCGTCGCTTGAGATGAATCGCTTAATTCAAAATAACTACATAAATTTCAAAAGTAATTCTGGAAAATTAAGTATCAATGTCAGCCCCTCGATACAAGGTGAATTAATCCCGAGCAAATTACTAAAACCATTTAAAGAAGCCTTGAAAACTGGGATAGTTTTAGTGATTGTTCCAAGTAAAGGGTACGGCTTGGCAATTAGTTGTGCCACATGTCGAAATATCGCTAAATGTGGATGTGGAGGTAAATTAACAAAACAGAATAGGAATTCGCCTCCTGCTTGCGTTATTTGTTCTAAACAGTATGCAAATTGGCATTGTGCATTTTGTAAAATGAATCGTATTTATCTATTGGGCAAAGGAATTGAGCGAATTGCTGAGGAGTTAGGAAAATCCTTCCCAAACACCAGCATTCACATTGCTACACAAGATAAAGAGATCCAAGGAGATGTTGGACCTAAATCGATAGTTATTGCAACTATGGGGGCTGCTCCGACTTTAAATTACTCATTAGCCATGATGTTAGAAGGTCTAAATTTAGGAGTCGATCTACGAAGTGAAGAGCGCTATCTTTCTTCACTATTTAAGTACGCAGCTTTTGCCAAAGGTAGATTGTCTTTAGTAGAACGCTCAGAACATCCAGCAGCCAATTCATTGATCAAATGGAATTCACTCCCATACTTAAATAGATTATCTTTAGAATTAGAAGAAGTTGCTTTACCGCCATATATGCGCCACTTGCTTCTAGCTAGTGAAGATTCCGAGCGAATTTATACCGGAATTTTATCTGCCATTCGTGATGGACGAATTCCAGGTTCTACAAAGATATATCACCTGAATGGTAAAACTATCTCGCTCTATTTCGATATTAAAAGCTCGCAACAAGTTCTGACCTTTTTTCTTGAATTTCAAAGGCGAAGGTCAATTTCAAATAAGCCGCATATAAAGTTGCGGGTAGACCCTTATTTGCTCGGGTAGAATTAACACATGTCAGTTCAACCAATTCGACTTTTTGGAGATCCGGTACTCACATCTCCTGCCGTTGCTGTGACAACATTCGATAAGGAACTGCGAAAATTAGTAAAAGATTTAATCGACACAATGCAAGATGCTCCGGGAGCGGGTTTGGCTGCTCCGCAAATCGGGGTACCCCTTAGAGTTTTTACTTGGGATGTTGACGATGAAGTTGGTCATTTGGTAAATCCTGTATTGGACCTATCTGATGAATTGCAAGATGGAGAAGAGGGTTGTCTATCTTTCCCCGAGTTGCGATACAACACACCAAGAGCATTTAGGGCAGTTGCTAAAGGTTTCAATATGTATGGAGATCCAGTCATCATTGAAGGAACAGAGTTTTTAGCGAGGGCTTTGCAACATGAAACAGATCATTTGGATGGAATCCTTTTTATTGACCGCTTAAATGATGAAAATCGAAAAGCTGCTATGAAAGAGATTCGAGAATCCGATTGGTTTGGGATGGCAAGTGCAAACGGAAACCAACCGATAATTAAAGTTTCACCCCATAACACTTTCGGAAAAGGTCATTAATGAAGCTGGTTGTGGCCGCTACACCTAAAGTAGCGATACCAGCTATCGAGAAATTACTTTTAGAGCATGATGTAAAGATTATTACCCAACCTGATCGTCCTGCCGGTCGTGGTAAGAAATTGCAAGCAACTCCAGTGGCATTGGCTTTTACTTCAACAATTAAACCCGAAAATGAGGAGCAGTTATCTGAAATCTTACGTGGATCGGATTTATTGATAACTATAGGCTACGGAAGGCTGTTAAAGGAAAGTACCTTATCGATACCGAAATTCGGTGGCATCAATTTACATTTTTCTCTATTACCTAGATGGCGCGGCGCGGCGCCAGTGCAACGTGCAATAGAGGCAGGAGAGAAGGTAACTGGAGTGACCGTCTTCCAAATGGATTCGGGAATGGATACTGGACCAATATGGACGCAGAGAGAATTCGAAATTCCTTACGGTTTTAACTCCACGGATTTATTTGATGCGCTCTCGCATGTGGGCACCGAAGCGTTGTTAGAAGCGCTAAATTTGATAATGGCCAACAATTCACCAAAACCGCAAAGTGGCACTCCAACCATTGCACGTAAAGTTTCTAAAGAAGAATGTCGTATTGCTTGGGATGCGCAAACCGTTGCAATTCTCCGCAAAATTAGAGCGTTTTCCGCTAATCCAGGCGTTTTTACCTTTATACGTGGTGAGATGATCAAAATACTTTCTGCCCGCGAAAGCGAAATAGGTCTAAAACCAGGCGAATTAAATAAATTCGGCCAGGTAGGTACCGGGGACGGCGCCATTCAAATTATTGAGGTGGTGCCTGCCGGAAAGAGAGCGATGGCGGCATCTGACTGGCTAAATGGATTTAAGTTGCAGCCAGGTGAAAGCTTTGAGTAAGACATTTAAGAGAGTAGTTATCGATAAGCCTCGACAAATTGCATTTGAAGTTTTCACCGACGTCATTCGTTCTGGTTCTTATTCCAATTTACTTCTTCCGCAAAAATTAACTGCAAGTAATATGGATTTGCGCGATAAAGCTTTCACTACTGAATTGGTTTACGGCTCAATTCGACAAATAGGTCGAAATGACTATCTGGCATCTAAATTCAGCTCTAGGCCATGGAACGAAGTAGATTCGGGGATCGTAGATGTAGTTCGATTAGGTGCCTACCAACTCTTTGATATGCGCGTGCCAGAACATGCCGCTGTCGATGCAACTGTATATTTAGCTCGGACAGTACTAGGCGAATCTAAGGCATCCTTTGTAAATGCTTTAATGCGAAAACTTGCCTCCAGGACTCTAGATGAGCATCTCTCAGAGGCGCAGGATGATTCCGTATCTTCCCTTGCGATTCGGTACAGTCATCCGGAATGGATTATCAATAGCTATCGAGATTCAATTACAGATATCAACGAATTGAAACTTCTACTGGAAGCAAATAATCGACCGACAAAACCAACTTTGGTTGCTTGGCCAGGCCTTAGCAATGTAGAAGAGTTTTCCGGTGACCTTGGTCAATATTCACCCTATGCAGTAAAAATAGATACACCTCCTAATGAGATTGCCGCGATTCGAGAACGGCGCGCAGGTATACAAGACGAAGGTTCACAGATACTCGCACTCGCGTTCGCTAAGGCCGCAAAGGGACGTGAACCTTGGTTGGATTTATGCGCTGGACCTGGTGGCAAAGCAGCCCTTTTATCTTTTATTTCTGAAAGTCCGATCCTTGCAAATGAGATATCTGAAAGTAGAGCCAAGCTAATTGAGCAAGTTGTAAAGCCTGGTACCAAAGTTTTCATAGGTGATGGCAGGGAATTTTCAGAGCCAGTAGGTTCGGTAATTGCAGATGTGCCGTGCACAGGTTTGGGTGCGTTAAGACGCAGACCGGAAGTTAGATGGCGAAGAACCCCAAGCGATTTACCTAATCTGACAAAATTACAGTTCGAATTAGCTGCTCAAGCGGTCTCAATAATTCCTACCGGCGGGGTATTTGGTTATGCCACTTGCTCTCCGCATACGGCAGAGACTCGTGCGCAATGTGCCTCAATTGAAAAGAAATTGGATGTGGAGCCTATCGATGTTACGCCATTCTTGCCACAGAATTTAAAGAATGCAACGTCAGATGGACATATGCAACTATGGCCACACCGACACGACACCGATGCCATGTTCTTGGCACTCTATCGCAAGCGATGACTAGGGGATAATTAAACATGGCTCACGTTCGTATTACCCCTAGTATTTTGAATGCCGATTTAAATAATCTTGAATCAGAGATTTCGAAAATTTCTTCAGTTTCCGATTTGCTACATTTAGATATTATGGACAATAAATTTGTCCCAAATTTAACTTGGAATTTTGAGGCCGCATCAAAAATTATTAAGAAAAGTCCACTACCGGTAGATGCTCATTTAATGATTGAGGATCCCGACACTCAGGCACCTAAGTATGCTGAAATTGGTTGCGCCAGCGTCACTATTCATTATGAAGCAGCGCAGAATGTAAGGGCAACGCTACAGGCGATACGACAAGAGGGAGCAAGGGCCGCATTGGCTATCAAGCCGAATACAGACTTTGAAGTCTTAAGAGATTTTAAATCTGAACTAGACATGATTTTAATCATGACCGTAGAGCCTGGGTTTGGTGGGCAAAAATTTATGCAAGAGATGATGGGAAAAGTCAGTAAATCACGAGAATTTATTGGAGATGCTGATATTTGGCTTCAAGTTGATGGTGGTATTTCATTGGAAACTATAGAAATCGCAAGGGATGCCGGTGCAGACACTTTTGTTGCTGGAAGTGCAGTATTTAAAGCGTTAGACCCAGCTGCGATGGTCAAGCAGCTTCGGAAATTGGCAACGAAGTAACTACTTTGTAAAGTAAAATTACTTTATGAAATCGTTCGATGAGTTATGGGTAGAAATTGGCCAAAAAATAGAATCTGGCCAAGCTGATTCCGGAACGGTTTCACTTATCAATTCTGGTATTCACTCCATTGGCAAGAAGATTATGGAAGAAGCCGGCGAAGTTTGGATTGCTGCCGAATATCAATCTAACGAACAGCTAGCACTAGAAATTTCTCAACTACTTTATTATCTACAAGTGCTAGCAAAGGCGCGTGGCATTTCTCTTGAAGAAATCTATAAGGAACTTTAATGAAAATCGCTGTACCAAATAAAGGATCATTGGCAGAAGCAAGCGCTCAGATATTAAAAGAGGCTGGGTATCGTCAAAGAACAGATTCTCGTGATTTAGTTTTGGCGGATACCGAAAATAATGTTGAGTTTTATTACTTGCGTCCAAGAGATATCGCTTTATACGTTGGCTCAGGAGAGTTGCAGGCTGGAATCACTGGGAGGGATCTTTTAATTGATTCTGGCGCTGGCGCTGAAGAAGTTATGTCCCTTGATTTTGGCGCTTCTACATTTCGTTTTGCTGCACCAGTAGGACAGAATTTGGTTCTAAAAGACATAGCTGGCAAGAGGATCGCATCTGCCTATCCGGGTCTAGTTGATAGTTATCTAAAAACAAATGGCGTGACAGCGCAAATAGTCCGCCTAGATGGTGCTGTGGAATCATCCATACGCTTAGGTGTAGCAGATTTAATAGCTGATGTGGTTAGTACAGGTAATACTCTAAGACAGGCTGGTCTAGAGATGTTTGGAGAGCCGATACTTAAGAGTGAAGCAATCTTAATTAAGCGTAGAGGATCGAATGTTTCTGCTGAGTTAGAAACACTTCAACGTCGACTTTCGGGAGTTGTAATCGCAAGACAGTATGTACTTTTAGATTACGATATTAAGAAAGAAGCATTAACTAAAGCCTGTGCGCTCACGCCGGGGTTGGAGTCACCGACAATCTCTCCTTTAGCCAAGGAAGATTGGGTTGCGGTTCGCGCAATGGTGCTAAGAAAAGAGACTAATCGCGTCATGGATGAACTTTGGGCGATTGGAGCAAGAGGTATTTTGGTTACTGACATCCATGCTTGCCGTTTATAAAACGCTATAAATATTTAAAAATCTCTCGTAAATCTCGTTTATCAATCACAATATCGGCGGCGTCTTTTAGCGCTGGTTTAGCACAAAATGCGATCCCAACGTCTGCTAATTGGATCATTTCAACATCATTAGCTCCATCACCTATGGCAATTATCTGAGTAGGTTGAAGCATCAACTTCAATTCTAAAAGGAAAGAGCCCTTAGCGACACGATCAATAATCGGTCCTTCAGTTAATCCTGTCAATTTATTATCAATAATTTGTAAATTATTTGCTCGATAGTGCTTGATTTTAAGTTTTTCCATCAGAGGTGTTATCACCTCCGTGAAGCCTCCAGAAACTACAGCTACTTCATCTCCTTTTGATTGCAGATTAGAGATTAATTCAGAGGCTCCATTTGTGAGAGTGATTTGTTTGCCAACTTCTAACAAAACAGATGATGGCAATCCCTCAAGCAAAGATACTCGTTTTCGAAGTGCATCTCGAAAATCTATTGTACCGTTCATCGCCAATTCAGTAATTTTTTGAACCTCATCTGCGATGTGGGCATATGAAGCAAGCAAGTCAATTACTTCTTCGTTAATTAGAGTTGAATCGACATCAAAGAGAAATAATCGGCTCATTGGTAATCAACAACTAGATCAACACCAATTTTCGCAGCGGTGTTTAGTAAATCCTTTTCGATCGCCTTTGCATGTGCTTTATCTAGGGAGAAATGGATGGCTAAGAAATATCGCCCACGGATATCCATACTCTGCTTATCTAGAATTGTTATCACAAAAGGGGAGAGTGTTTCTAAGATTTCGCTCTCAATATTCGGAGCGCTTTCACCGGTTACCAAAAGTAATCCAGTGAAATTTGAGTGCATAGGGCAATTTTAGGGTAGCGCTTGAGGTAATCTTGCCAACCTATGGCACATGTAGCTTCTTTCGCGAATGTAGTGGTAACTCGTTCCGGTAAAGATATTTTGGGCCCTATTTCTTTCACATTATCTGAAGGAGAGAGGTGGGTAATTCTTGGCCCTAATGGCGCCGGAAAATCGACCTTATTGAAATTACTAGCTACTGAAATGCACCCAACATCAGGTGAAATTTCACTTTTAGGGCAAAAATTAGGCAGAGTGGATGTTTTCGAATTGCGTACCCGTATAGGAATTTGTGCGTCGATGAAGCATGAACAAATTCCAAATGATGAGAATGTAAAGGATGTCGTGCTCACCTCTGCATATGCGGTGCTAGGTCGTTGGACAGAAAACTACGATTTATGGGATGAGTCTCGTGCTTCGGCACTTTTGACCACATTTGGTGTTCGTGATCTAGCAGATCGCCTATATGGAACTTTAAGCGACGGCGAACGCAAGAGAGTTCAGATCGCAAGAGCGTTAATGATTGACCCTGAATTACTGCTTTTGGACGAACCTACAGCTGGTTTAGATCTAGGTGGGCGCGAAGATTTGTTGGCAAGGTTGGCGAATTTTGCAGATGACTTCAGGGCTCCAGTTACTGTCACTGTCACTCATCACATTGAGGAAATTCCTGTCGGCACCACACATGCGCTCTTACTTAAGGATGGAAAAGTTGCTGTTAGTGGTCCTGTTAATCAAGTAATAACTTCGCAACACGTCAGCGCAGTTTTTGGAATCCAAATGGATGTAACCTCACAAAATGGTCGCTATTTTGCAAGAGCCATTTAATATTCACCCAAAGTGGTTTGAACTCTTTCCAGATAGCTTCGCAAAGGCTTTTGAACTACTCTCTAAATTAGATGATTACCAACCTCAAACAAGTGAAGTATTTAAAGCTTTTGAGATTTCACCCGAAAAGATAAATCTAGTAGTAGTAGGTCAAGATCCATACCCAAAATCGGGTGATGCAATGGGCTTGGCATTCTCCATCAATCCAAATAGACCATTACCAAAATCACTTACCAATATTTTCAAAGAGTTAAAAGATGATTTAGGAATACAACGAAGTGACGGCGATCTAACTGATTGGCAAACTCAAGGGATCTTTTTAATCAATCGAATTTTGACTGTTCCAACTGGCCGTTCTTTAGGACATAAAAACATTGGCTGGGAAGAGTTCACTGAAGAGATAATTGGTTATTTGGGAAGTATTGGCAAAGTGGCGCTACTGATGGGAAATAGCGCTCAAGAAATGGCTAAATATTTTGAAAAGAAGGTAGTAACGGTTCATCCAAGTCCACTAAGTGCTCACCGTGGATTTTTAGGTTCCAAACCTTTTTCGAAGATAAACAACTTATTAGATAAACCAATCAAATGGTAAATCTTGGTAAATGTTGAAAGGGCGCCCACAGGATAGTGAGCGCCCTTTTTAGAACTATCTATTTACTAGCCAACCCAGATGTTAATTGGTGAAGATAGGAAATAGACCATAAATAGCGCTCCTACAAGCAGAAGCAGAGGATGAACATCCTTGCGACGACCTTGTACAAAGCGAATTACGATATGTGATACGAAACCTGCTCCGATACCTACTGAAATGTTATAGGTAAATGGCATCAAGATCATTGTTAAGAATGCAGGGATTGCAATACCTAAATCGTTCCAATCAATATCTTTGATTTGTGTCATCATTAAGAAACCAACGATAACAAGTGCAGGGGTCGCGGCTTCATAAGGTATAACTGCAACTAATGGCGACAAGAATGTTGTCAATAAGAAGCAAATTCCTGTAACAACAGATGCAAGACCAGTGCGTGCTCCTTCTCCAACACCTGATGCTGACTCAATATAAGAAGTGTTAGATGAGATTCCAGAGGCACCACCAGCAACAGCTGCTAATGAGTCAACCAAAAGAATCTTGTCATTATTAGGAACTTCGCCATCGCGACCAATCAAATCAGCTTCATGACCAATTGCAGTGACAGTTCCAACTGTATCGAAGAAGTCTGATAGCAATAGTGTGAATACCAAAAGAATTGCCGCTACTGCTGAAATCCTGCTAAAAGATCCGAGCAAATTAAACGAACCAAGTAATGAGAAATCTGGAGTTGCAATTAATTTTTCAGGAAGTGCAGGAACATTTAGGCCCCAACCCTTTGGATTAACTTTGTCTGGTGCAACGAAATTTGGTCCAATTTTAAATGCACTCTCGATAATGATTGCTAACACCGTCGCACTTACAATTCCAATAAGTAGTGCTCCTTTGGTCTTCTTAACCATAAGGGCAACAATTAGAAGTAAGCCGATTACGAAGACCACAATTGGCCAACCAACAAGATTGCCACCGTCACCTAGCTGTACAGGTACTGGCCCTGTTCCGGTGCGACGAACGAATCCAGCATCTACTAGACCAATGAGTGCAATAAATAATCCAATACCTACTGAAATTGCATACTTAAGTTGTTGTGGAACCGCTCTGAAAACTGCTTGGCGGAAGCCAGTTAAAACCAATACTGTGATAATCAAACCTTCCAACACCACAAGTCCCATAGCGTCTGCCCAAGTCATTTTGGTTGCAATACCGTAGGCGACGAAGCTATTTAAACCAAGACCTGTTGCGAGCGCTAGTGGAAAATTACCAACAACGCCCATAAGAATTGTCATAACACCTGCAACCAATGCAGTTGCTGCAGCGATAAGTGGCAGGTTAGGTGCGTCGCCGCCGCCTAAAAACTTGCCATCACCATCTTTGACGAATCCGAGGATAAGTGGATTTAGCGCGACTATGTAAGCCATGGTGAAGAAAGTGACAAGACCGCCACGAACTTCTCGACCGACTGTAGATCCGCGCTCTGAAATTTTAAATAATTTTTCGAGCATTATCTTCCTTTACTGTTTTGGTGACCGGGGTGTTTTCGACCCGGAGGGAAGGTGTAGAACTGACCTTAAAGGCTACTTAGAGGTAAAGCGGGATACGACACCCAGACTTATGGCTACCGATTGGCCTATAAAGAGCGCAAATATCGCTGTGCCAAGGCCAATTCGACCTCCTAGAACCCAACCACCCAGAAAGGCACAACTTTCAATAGCTAATCTGATACGGCCAACTCGAATGCCTGACAATTTATGTAGTGAAGTCATTAATCCATCACGTGGACCAGGGCCAAGCCCGCAAGTTATATAAAGGGCAGAGCCAATTCCAACTAGGGCAACTCCAAGAAAATCATAAATTATTCCGATTACTAAGTTGCTAGCTTCTGGAAAGTTGCTGACACCAAATTGGATCGCAATCGCAATGACAACGATATTTGCGAGAGTTCCGAATCCTGGTTTCTCGCCAAGTGGCCACCAGAAAAAGAGAACTACAGCAGAAATTAGAAAAGTGGCAGTTCCCATATTTATGCCAAGTTTGAAAGATAATCCTTGCGCAAGTACTGACCAAGGAGCATTTCCGGTAAGTGAATTAACTAGCAATGCATCTCCAAATCCAAAAATAGTCAACCCAAAGATAAGGATTGCAACTCTTTTTGGTGCAAGATCCCAACGGCCAGTACCTGTCCATGGGGTATTCGGAATAGTCCGATGAGGCCTAAGAAAATTCATTAGCCAAGACATTGAATAACCATATCAGTTACCCTTTAGTCATGTTCACAGGAGCAGGAACTCTTCTAAATATTGCCACAATTCTGATCGGTTCGGTAATAGGAATCTTTATCGGAGAGCGACTAAAAGAGAGTGCACGCAATTTAATTACCGATGTCTTGGGCATGATTACAATTCTCGGAGCAGCTTCAGCGGTCATTCCTCTTTTTAATCAGCGCTATTTAGATAAGATTCCAAATGGCTGGAGTACCATGCCGATTTTAATCGCGCTACTTCTAGGATCCTTTATTGGATCTGCTTTGAATTTGGAACAGCGTGTTGAACATTTAGGCGAATCACTTAGAAAGAAATTCAAATCCGAAGAGGGCTCTTTTGTCGAAGGTTTCTTAGATTCTTCTCTACTGTTTGCAATTGGACCATTAGCAATCATGGGTTCAATAAGTGATGGAATCGGAAGTGGAATCGACCAGTTAACTTTGAAATCTATTCTTGATGGATTTGCTGCAATGGCATTCGCTTCTTCATTAGGTTGGGGAGTAGCTGCATCTGCCATACCGGTTGGAATTTACCAAGGATTTTGGACGCTTATCGGTTTGGCTTTAGGCAATGTAATGGCTGATTATCAATTGGATGCCATGACCATCACTGGAGGTATTCTTTTGTTGGGTATCGGATTAAGACTGCTAAAAGTGAAGAACGTGGCGGTCGGAAATCTTTTGCCTGCCCTGTTTCTTGCTCCAATAATTGCCTTGCTTTTCAA